>Ga0207684_10002499_pt1 | contig 18495 bp, 12 predicted proteins | sample KBSK5501metaG_FD_184342 | JGI IMG/M metagenome (GOLD analysis project Ga0207684, IMG submission 184342) | Corn, switchgrass and miscanthus rhizosphere microbial communities from Kellogg Biological Station, Michigan, USA - KBS K5-50-1 metaG... | ecosystem: Host-associated > Plants > Roots >...
TGCGTCTCGTCGAACAGTCGCGCGTTTTCGAGCGCCACGCTCATGGCGTTGGCGAGCGTCTGCAGCAGGCGCACGTCCGATTCGCTGAACGCGTGCTCGCGTTCCAGATCGACCAGGCTGATGACCCCGCGCGCCTGGTCGCCGGCGACCAGCGGGACGTAGATCGCCGATTTGTCGTCCTTGGTGCCGGGCAGCGTGAAGCTGCCATACTTAGCCGACTGCTGCGCCATGTTCTCGTTGATGGCCAGGGTCTCGCGGGTGCGCATAACATGGGCCGCAAAGCCCGTTTTCAATAGCGGTCTGGACTCGATGGCGATCCGCTGGCCGCCTTCGTAAACATAAGGGTATTGCATCAAATTGGTCTGCGGGTCGTAGATGCGGATGCCGACGTCTGCCTCATGGAAGATCTCGCGGATCTTGTCGCCGACCGCGTCGTAGATGCCCTGCATGTTGAGCTCGGCGGCGAGCGCTTGCTGCACGCTGTTGATGATCGCGAGCTCCGCCGCGCGCTGCTCGCTCTCCTTGAACAGGCGCTGGGTCTCGTCGAAGAGCCGCGCGTTTTCCAGCGCGACGCTCATGCTGTTCGCGAGCGTCTGGAGAAGGCGCACGTCCGAGTCGCCGAAGGCGTGCTCGCGCTCGATGTCGGACAGACTGATGACTCCGCGCGCCTGGTCGCCTGTCACCATCGGCACAAGGACCGACGATCTTTCCACTTGCGTGCCGGGCAGGGCATATGAACCGTACTTCGCCATCGCTTGCGCCATGTTTTCGTTGATGACCAGCGTTTCGCGGGTGCGGAGGACGTGGGCGGAGAATCCCTTATCTCCGAGGGGTTCGGAGGGAAGCGTGAGGCGTTGCCCGTTTTCGTACGTATACGGATAGTGAATCAGGTCGGTCTCGGGATCGTAGACTCGAATGCCCATGTCCCGGTTATGAAAGATTTCCCGGATCTTGTCGCCGACCGCATCGTAGATGCCCTGGATGTTGAGCTCGGCGGCGAGCGCTGCCTGCACGCTGTTGATGATCGCCAGTTCCGCCGCGCGCTGTTCGCTCTCCTTGAACAGGCGCTGCGTTTCGTCGAACAGGCGCGCGTTTTCCAAGGCGACGCCCATGCTTGCGGCCACCGTGCTCAACAGCCGCACCTCGGCTTCCCCGTAGGCGTTCTCGCGCTCGTAGTTCTCCAGAATGATCGCGCCGAGCACGCGGTCGCTGCCGAGGATGGGTACGCTGACAATTGAAAGACCCTGGTCGGTACCCGGCAGCACTTTCATTCCCCGGGCCGCCTGATCGGCGCGGCTGTTCGCAACAAGCGGCTGCCGCGTCTGCATTATCTGGAAAAATGAACCGCCCGGCGCGGGCGTCTTGGGCGGCACGCTGAGCCGCACACCATGCTCGTACTCGTACAGGTAATGAATCAGATTGGACTTCGCGTCGTACCACCGGATGCCAATCTCGCCTGTCTTGAAGACCTCGCGCAGCTTGTCGCCGACCAGGTCGATGATGGCCTGGAAATCGAGCTCGGCTGCCGTGCCCTCCTGGATGCGGTTGATCACCGCCAGCTCGGCGGCGCGCTGCTCGGTTTCCTTGAGCAGCCGCTGCGTCTCGTCGAAGAGCCGCGCGTTCTCGAGCGCCACGCCCATGCTCGCGGCCACCGTGCTGAGCAAGCGGACCTCGGCCTCGCCGTAGGCGCTCTCGCGGTCGAAGTCCTCCAGCATGATCGAGCCGAGAACGCGGTCGCTGCCAAGGATGGGGACGATGGCCGTTGAATGGCCTATATCGGTACCCGGAATGGTTATGAGCCCTAGCGCCGCATACTCGGCACGGCTGTTCGCAACAACTGGCCGGCGCGTCTCCGCCAATCTGAGCCAGGTGCCACCCGGCGCGGGCGTCGTAGGCGGCACGTTGAGCCGCACCCCGTGCTCGTATGCGTACAGGTCGTAAGTGAGGTTGGCATTCGCGTCGTACCAGCGAATGCCGATGTCGCCTGTGTGGAAAACCTCGCGCAGCTTGTCGCCGACCAGGTCGATGATGGCCTGGAAGTCGAGCTCGGCCGCCATGCCTTCCTGGATGCGATTGATGACTGCAAGCTCGGCGGCGCGCTGCTCGGTTTCCTTCAACAAACGCTGCGTCTCGTCGAAGAGACGGGCGTTCTCGAGCGCGACGCCCATGCCCGCGGCCACCGTCGTGAGCAGTCGAACCTCCGCCTCGCCGAATGCGTTCTCCCGCTCGTAATTCTCCAGTGCGATCGAGCCCAAGGCGCGGTCGCTGCCGAGGATGGGCACAGTGATCGATGAGAGGCTTTGATCGGTGCCGGGTACGGTGGTGAATCCGAGCGCCGCATACTCGGCACGGTTGTTCGCGACCACCGGCTGACGCGTTTGCAACAGCTTCAGGGATCCCGCCGAGGGAGGCCTCGGCGGTTGGTAGTCCCGCACGCCATGCTCGTATTGGTACAGGAAGTGATTCAGGTTCGCCTTCGGGTCGTACCAGCGGATGCCAATATCGCCGGTGTGGAACACTTCACGCAGCTTGTCGCCGACCAGGTCGACGATGGCCTGGAAGTCGAGCTCGGCGGCCATGCCCTCCTGGATGCTGTTGATGACCGCGAGCTCGGCCGCTCGTTGCTCGGTTTCCTTCAGCAGCCGTTGCGTTTCGTCGAACAGACGCGCGTTTTCGAGGGCGGTGCCCAAGGACCCGGCGATCGTCGTGAGCAGGCGCAGCTCGGATTCGCCGTAGGCGTTCTCGCGCTCGTAGTTTTCGATGCCGATCATGCCGAGCACCCGATCGCTCGTGATGATCGGGACCGCGATCATCGATTTGCTCTGGTCGGTACCGGGAATGGCGCGGCCTATCTTGGTGATGGTATTCAGCACTTGCGGTTGACGCGTCCGCACCATCGTCTCGAACACGCCGCCCGGAACGGGCGGTCGAGGCGCGATCTCCAACCGCTTCCCGTGCTCGTACGCGTACAGATAATGCAGCTTGTTCGTCTTCGCGTCGTACCAATTGATGCCGAGATCGGGCGTCGCGAAGACTTCGCGCAACTTGTCGCCGACCAGATCGACGATGGATTGGAAACCCAGTTCCGAGGCGAGCGCTTGCTGAATGGAGTTGATGATCGCCAGCTCCGCGGCGCGCTGCTCAGTTTCCTTGAGCAAACGCTGCGTCTCGTCGAACAGGCGCGCGTTTTCCAGCGCGACGCCCATGCTCGCAGCCACCGTTGTGAGCAGCCGCACCTCGGCTTCGCCGTAAGCGTTTTCGCGGTCGAAGTCCTCCAGGACGATCGAGCCGAGAACACGGTCGCCGCCGAGGATGGGAACCATCACCGTTGAATGGCCTATGTCGGTACCTGGAATGGTTTTGATCCCCAGCGCCGCGTACTCGGTGCGGCTGTTTGCAACAATTGGCTGGCGCGTCTCCACCAACCTGAACCAGACGCCATCTGGCGTGGGTGCTGCAGGCGGTATGCTGAGCCGCACTCCATGCTCGTATGCGTACAGGTCGTAAATGAGGTTGGCCTTCGCGTCGTTCCAGAGGATGAAGATGTCGCCGGTGTGGAAGACTTCGCGCAGCTTGTCGCCGACCAGGTCGACGATCGCGTGGAAGTCGAGCTCGGCCGCCATGCCTTCCTGGATGCGGTTGATCACCGCCAGTTCTGCAGCTCGCTGCTCGGTTTCCTTGAGCAGGCGCTGCGTCTCGTCGAAGAGACGGGCATTTTCGAGCGCCACGCTCATGGCGTTGCCGAGTGTGGTCAGCAGGCTCACGTCCGAATCCGAAAAGGCGTGCGCTGGCTGCTTGCCTACCGAGATCACGCCGCTCGCCGCGTCGCCGTGGAGGATCGGGACGTAGATGTACGAGTTGTCCACCGTGGCGCCGCCGATGTTGCTGGAACCCAGCTCTGTCATCCACCGATTCAATTCATCGATGGTATGGATCAGGAGGGGTTGGCGCGTCCGAAGGATGTGCCCGGTAAAGCCTCTCGGAACAGCCGGCTCCGGATGAAAGCGCTCGCCGTGATCGAGGAGAAAACAGTAGCGAGTGAGACTCGCGTCCGGTTCATACAGGTTGATCGCAACCACGTCGGCGTTGAATATGTCGCGGATCTTGTTTCCGACCAGGTCGTAGATGGCCTGCATCTCCAGTTTCGATGCCAGGCCCTCTTGCACGCTGTTGATGATCGCCAGCTCAGCGGCGCGCTGTTCCGTTTCCTTGAGCAGGCGTTGCGTTTCGTCGAAAAGACGCGCGTTCTCGAGCGCAGTGCCCAGCGATGCCGCGATGGTCGTAAGCAGGCGCAGCTCGGATTCGCCGTAGGCGTTCTCGCGCTCGTAGTCTTCAAGGCTGATTATTCCGAGCACGCGGTCGCTGCTGATGATGGGAACACCAATCGACGATTTGCTTTGGTCCGTGCCAGGAACGGCAACTTGACCAACTCTTTCGTAATCTGCAGCGGTGTTGAGTACCACGGGCTGGCGCGTCCGGCTCATGGTCTCGAAGGTACCGCCTGGAGCTGGCGATCGCGGTTCGATGACGAGGCGTTTACCGTGCTCGTATACATACAGATAGTGGAGCAGGTTCGATTTTTCGTTGTACCAAAGGATGCCAAGATTCGGCGTATGGAAGACCCCGCGCAGCTTCTCGCCGACGAGGTCGACGATGGCCTGGAAATCCAGTTCGGCGGCTAGGCCCTGCTGAATCGAGTTGATGATCGCGAGCTCGGCCGCACGCTGCTGCTCGGCCTTGAACAGACGCTGCGTCTCATCGAAGAGGCGCGCGTTCTCGAGCGCGGTGCCGAGCGAGGCGGCGATGGTAGTCAGCAGGCGCAGCTCGGATTCCTCGTAGGCGTTCTCGCGCTCGTAGTTTTCGATGACGATCGTGCCGAGGACGCGGTCGCTGCTGATGATCGGCACGGCGATCAGGGATTTGCTCATATCCGTGCCGGGCAAAGCACCTCCCGGCAACTTTTCGTAGTCTGCCGCGCTATTGAGGATCAAAGGCCGGCGCGTCTTCTGCATCGTCTCGCCCATGCCGCCCGGCGTCGGCGGCCGAGGCGCGTGGTGCATGCGCTTGCCGTGCTCGTACTCGTAGAGGTAGTGCACGAGGTTGGCTTTTTCGTCGTACCAGCGTATGCCGAGGTCCGGCGTATTGAAGACTTCGCGCAGCTTGTCCCCGACCAGATCGACGATCGCCTGGAAGTTCAGTTCGGCGGCAAGCCCCTGCTGGATCGAATTGATGATCGCGAGCTCGGCGTTGCGCTGTTCGAGGTTGGCGTTGGACGCCGTCAGTTCCGACGTGCGCTCTTCGACCTTTTGCTCGAGGCCCTGCGACCACTGCGCGTTGTCCAGCGCGACCGCGGCCTGGCTCGCCAGCAGGCCGAGCAGGTCGCGGTCGGATTCACGCAACCGCCCGAACGCGCCGTCGAGATCGACATAGAGGTAGCCCAGCAGGTGCCGTTGCGCCACGAGCGGAGCGATGATGCGCGAGCGCTGGTCGAGCTCGCTCACACCCTCGGGGCCATGCGTCAGGCTGACTGCGCGTGTGCGTCGTACTTCCGCCAGCGAAGGCGTGATGTCGTGCAACAGCGCCTGCGCGTCCTCGCCGCGCGGCACGAGCGAGCCTGCCAGTTGCAACCCTTGCTGCGTCTCCAGCACCAGCAGCACGCGCTCGGCGCCGGAGAGCTCGGTGGCTTCGTCGATCAGGAACTCATGCAATTCGGCGGCGCTGCGCAGCTCGTTGAGGCGGAGACCCGTATCCACCAGCCGTTCGAACGGTTCGCGCAGATTCGCCTCGCCCACCAGATGGGCGGCGCGCCGTTCCGGGGACAGGCGGCGCTTGCGCGCGTCCTTGATCCAAGCGCGGACGATCTCGCGGTGTGCCTCGATCTTGTTCAAGTAGTTGCGGCGCAGACCCTCGTCGCTTAGGTTAACGATGCCTTTGCGCATGATTTCATACGCGGTCTCCAGTGCCTCGCGCGCGGCCGGGGTTTGCTTGTTGGCTTGCAGGGCTCGGCTGTGTGACGACCACAGGAGCGTGGGCGACATCCCATCGAGCGCGGCCAGGTCGTGCGCGCGATGCAATTCGGCAGCACGCCGCGTGGCGGCCAACGCGGGGCGCATCTTGTTCAGCGCCAGATGGGCTTGCCCAATACCGGTCAGGGCGTTGAACTCGAGGGAGACGAGTTCACCGCCACGCGTGAGCTTCTCCGCGCGCTCGAAATGACGCAGGGCGGCCGTTGCTTCACCCTCGAGCAATGCCAGCCGACCTTGGGCGATGGGCACGATCGCGGCGATCAGGTAATCGCCGACGGCTTCCGCTATTCCCGCCATTTCGGCAATGTAACTGCGAGCCTTGTCGAGGTGCCCCATGGCGAGCTCTGCGTCAGCCAGCTCCCCGAGACTTGTGCCCTGGCCTGCACGCGCGCCAGTCCGACGATAGATTCCATGCGCTTTGAGCAACAGGCGGCGTGCGCGCCGGTATAGCCCGAGTTGACTGTACGCGATGCCCAGGTTGCCGGTGATCACCCCCTGACGTTCGACATAGCCCGCGGCCTCGAAATCGGCGAGTGCCTGATTCAGCAACTTCAACCTGGTGGCGAAATCGGGCTCGTTGAAGATGAGCAGGTTGAGCGCATTGCCGGCGCCATACAGGTCGCCGGCCTTGCGGCACAGCGCCAACGCTACTTCTGCTGCCTTGGCGGACTCGGCGGCGCGACCTTGGTCGCTACGCGCGATCGCGACAACCCATCGCGCACGGCCCTCATCCGCGGGCCGTCCCAGCGCGTGAAACAGTTCAGCGGCTCGCGCCGCATTTCGGGCGCCTAGCTCATAGTCCATCCTGTTGCGGGACTGCGCTTCGGCGAGCCGAAACAGGCTCATCGCCTCGAGCGGGACCTGTTTGCTTTGGCGCGCCGCCTTGAGCGCGGCGGTGGCCGATGCGACGGCTGCCTTGAACTCGCCCTTGCGCATCTGCACCAGCGCGAGGCGGTTGCGCGCCTGCGCCTTGAATGCGGCCGTCCTGGCGCGGTCCGCAAGGTCGAGCATCGTGTCCGCGTCGGTCTTGGCGCGGTCCAGGTCACCCTGGGCGATGAAGCTTTCGGCGCGCAGGTCGAGGAGTTCGAGCCGGCTTCCCACGCTCAATCCGGTCGTTGCGAGCGCCGCGGTGGCGAGCTCTATGGCCTGCGCATGCTGGCCGGCCCAAGCCAGGTCGCTGACTTGTTCTGCCGTCGGGACAGGCTTTTCCGCACGGGGTTGCGCCGCGCGCTGCACCCGCGAATTGTTCTTCGTACCCGAATCCGGCATCAGCTACTCCAAGTCCCCCATCCCGCCGCGATATTAGTCTACCGGCGCGGCCAGAGCCAGCAAGCGCCGGGCAAGCGCCGCGACGGCGTCGCGCAACGCGCCGGGCCGCCTTATGTTGAATACAAAGGGCAGCCGGGCGAGCTCGCGCGCGAACCAGTCGAGGTCGTCGACCTGGGCGCGGAGCAGGACGGCGTCGTCCATCCACTCCAGCACGCCGATCGACGGAAACAAATGCCGCTGCGCGGTCGCCAGATCGGTTTCCAGCACGACGTCGACCGCATGGGCGCGCGGTAGCGTGGCAAGCGAATACGTGAGATGCGCGAGCGCGTCGAAATCGGCCGGCCGCGCGAAGCTTGCGGTACGCGGTTGCACCGAGAGCACGCGGTCGAGACGGAACGACCGCAATCCATGTCGCAGATGACACATGCCGACGACGTACCAGCAGCCCTCGCGATAGCCGAGACCATACGGATCGAAATCGCGCTCGGTCTCGTTGCGCTGCGCCGCGCGATAGCGCATCCGCACGCGCGTCTGCGTCTGGGCGGCGCTGGAGAGCGTGACGAGCGCCGCATTGTCGCCCGGCGCCTTCGGCCGGGAGAGATCGAGCGTGACCGTTTCATCGACTGCGCGCACTCGGCGCTTCAACGGCGCCGGCATCACGCGTTCCAGCTTCGCCTGAGCGCTCGCGACGGCAGGTGCGGCATCCGCAAGCCCGAGGCCGCGCGCTGCGAGCAATCCGACCGACAGCGCGAGCGCTTCGTCATCATTGAACATCATCGGCGGCAGCTTGAATCCCGCGACGAGCATATAACCGCCATCGCGGCCCTGCTCGGCGGAGATCGGCACGCCGATCTCCTCGAGTCGCGCGATGTAGCGCCGCACCGTGCGCCGATCGACGTCGAGCTTCTGCGCGAGCTCCGCGCCGGTCATCTGCCCGCGAGTCTGCAACAGCTCGAGGACGGCCAGCACGCGAGTCGTCGGATGGGCCATTGGGTCGATTCTATGCCGAATTAGGACCGAGTACGCCCTATATCTGCCGTAGCCTCTCTGGTGCAGCCCGCCGAACCGTCTTCCCCGAACGGAGAACCGACCATGAACGACAGCGTTTCGAACGTCACAGGCCTCCACGACTTCGATTTCTTCATGGGTCGATGGAACGTGCACGGTCGCCGCTTGCGCGAACGGCTCAAGGGCTCGCACGAATGGATCGAGCTCGAAGCGACCGCCGTCGCCCGGCCGTTGCCGTCGGGCTTCGGCAACGAGGACGAGTTCCACACCGACTTCTGGCCGGGGTTCGTCGGCATGTCGTTCCGCTTCTTCGATCCGCGAACGAGGCAGTGGTCGATCTACTGGTCGGACAACCGCCAGGGCGGTGGGCACTTACCGCCGGTTGTCGGATCCTTTTCCGGCGACGTAGGCATATTCGAAGGGCCCGATACGTTCGAAGGCCGGCCGATCATCGTTCGCTACACGTGGTCGCGCGTCGCGACGCCATCGCCGCGATGGGAGCAGGCGTTTTCCGAGGACGGCGGCAAGACGTGGGAGACCAACTGGGTGAACGACTTCACTCGTCCGGCTGACGCTATCCAGAGTGCCGCGAGGCGCTGGCCGGTGGAAGAGCTCTCGCGCTCGCGCGACTTTCCGGTGATCGAGCTGCGTCGCTACACGATCAAGGACGGCGAGCGTGAACACTTCGCGCGGTACTTCGACGCGTACTCTCCGGAGGCCTTCCAGCAGATGGGCGCGATCATGTTCGGCCAATTCCTCGAGCGCGGCAATGCGTCGACGTTCACCTGGCTGCGCGGCTTTCGCGATACCGATGCCCGCGCCACCGTCAATGCCGCCTTCTATTACGGGCCAGTATGGAAGGAGCACAAGACGACGATGAACGATCGTCTCATCGATCACACCAAGGTGCTGCTGCTTCGACCGTTGGCACCGGAGACGGGCCTGCCGGTGCTTCCGGCCGTCGACGCGGTCCACGAGGTGGATACTGCGCGTGGTGTCGTCGTCGCCCAGATCTTCGCCATCAAGCCCGGGGCGAACAACGTCGAGACCTTCGCCGCGGCCGCGGCCGAAACGTTCACCGGTTATCGGGCTGCAGGCGTGCGGCCGCTAGGGGTGCTGACAACGCTCGATGTCCCGAACAACTTCCCACAGTTGCCGTTCCGCACCGATGGTCCGCATGTGGTGTGGCTCGGGGTGGTCGAGAGCAACGCTATCCTGGACGCTCGGCTATCCACGGTCGCTTCGCGCGGAGCGGCAGTGCTGGAGCGTACGGAGCTCCTGCGTGGTTCGCCCGAATGGATCGTGCTCGATCCGACGCCGCGCTCACGACTACGCTGGCTGCCCGACTAGCAGCCGCACCCAGAACGCGAGCTAGAACGACCGCGAAAGTATCAGCACCGCGCTGTTCTTGTTTCTCGGCGCTGTGACCGGATACAAGGTGTTTACCGAGTTGATTCCCACCCAGCTCAGCTGGACGCTGAACTGATCGAAGTCGAGGGCCACGCCAACGCTCGCATCGAGTATGTGACGGTCGGGTCGCAGGCCATAAGCGCTCTGGCCATTGTTTCGCAGGACGCCGCCGTGCGCGACGAGACGAACACGATCGAGTAGCTGCTGCGACGCGTTGATTTCGCCGTAAATCACGTCCGAGTCCAGTCCGAAGTAGCGCGGCGCATAGTACAGCCTCGCGCTGACATTCTCGGTGGCGATGCCCAAGTACACCTCGGGATAACTGTAGCTCTCTGCGCCTGTGATGACGGAATAATCGGCGCCCGCTTCCCAGCTCAGTCCGGACGGGAGGCGTTTGGCATAACCGACGAACGAGACCACTTGCAGCTCTCGTGTCGGATAGAAAAGCTGGACGGTCGACGCGAATGCGCCGCCGTACCACCCGGACACATCGTCATACGCAACGGCAAGTTGCGCGGCCGGCCTGTTACGGCTCAGAGAAACGCCGCGAAACCGGTAATCGGAGAGCAGGCTCGCGCTGCCCGAGACCTGGGCGAAGACGTCCGCGGAAACGAATAGAAACCAAAGAACAACGGCGCCCGGCGATCTCGGGCTGTCAACGAGACGACGAGGTCTTAAGATCACCCACCACGGTGCACGCACAGGCACAGGTTCCGGCGGTCCTTCTAACGGCTTCGCAGGCATCGACGATAACGCGGCGATTGTCGACCGTCCCCCGCAGTGCCCGAGGTGCCAGCGCTTCTCGCAATTGCTGCGGCCGCAAGTCGGGAGCGAGCTCACGCAGCAATGCCACGAGACCGGTTACATGCGCGGCAGCAAACGACGAACCGGTAACGAACCCCCACTTTTGACCCGCCATCGTCGTTGGAATGTCTCGCCCGGGCGCCAGCAAAATACCTTCGGCTACATCGTGCCCGTCATCCCCCGCGACCGCAAGCACTCCGCGGTGCGAGGCAGGAAACCCACCGTTGCCAACCTCGGGGTCGACGGCGCCCACAATGGTGATACCGCGCGACAGAGCGGTGTCGAGAAGTCGCTCGAGCAGCCGGTCGCGTGGCCCACCGAGGCTGAGATTGATCACCTGGGCATTTTCGTCGAGCGCGAACTGCAGCGCCTTGGCCAGGGTGAAGCTGCTGCAAAAGGCTGCTGCGTCGCCGGACGCCGCGGTTTGCCAGCAAGCGCGCAGAGCCAGGAATCTTGCTTCGGGCGCGATTCCGGCTATACCTATGCCGTCATCTGCACGCGCGGCGATGATGCCGGCAACCGCGGTCCCATGCGATTCGGCGACGTCGCGGCGACCATCCACGAAGTTTCGCGCCACAGCCACTTGTCCAATCAGGTCAGGATGGCTGGCCTCCACGCCGGTGTCGACCTCGGCCACACGAACACGCCTTCCCGTCGTGATCTTGTGCAGCTCATCAAGATGCCAGAGCTTTGCGCTTGGCTGCAGCAGATACAGCGGATCGTTGTGCGCGAGCACATGGAACAACTGCATCGGTTGCGCCGATTCGACGCGCGGATCCAGCGACAATTTTTCCACGATCGGCGCCAGTGAGGCATTGCCCGGCGCCTCCATGACGAAACAGTCGACACCGAGCGCGGGCATGGGCCAGCCATCGATGATCTTGAGGCCGTACTGGTTCGCAAGCCGTTCGGCAATTTGCCGCCGCGCATCGCGTCCGGCACCGCGGTCATAGCTGCCGGTATAGTTCACGTCGGGACGAAAGTGCGGCGCAGGCAAGCGCAACATGACCAATACTTGCCGCTCCAGGGAATCGCTATCGACCGGAGTCTCCGTCGGGCGATCCATTCGCGCGCAGGCAGCGACGCACAGCCACAGCAGCACCAGGACCGATATGCGAATTGCCCTCATCGGGCACCCTGAGGACCGAGCGGCTCGACCAACAGCGCGGCGCGCTCGGCCTTGATTGCCTGCGTCGCCCGGTCCGTCTGGCCGGAGGGAACCTCGAGCACGTAAGCATTCGCCTGGGTCGGACCGTCCACGATTCGCGCCCCGGCGCCGCGCAAGATGCGGTGCACCTCGGCTTCGGTGGTTGCCGGGTCGAAGACGACGACGAGGCTGCCGGTGACCGGTGCTCCAGCGTTCCTCGCACTCAGCGTTCGATACAGGGCCGGGTCTTCGGTGCCCGATAGCAGCAAGGTTCCCAGCACGATGATTACCGCGAGCTCAGCCGCGATTGCCCATCGCGACCACAGCCGCCCCCGATCCCAGGATCGGCGCAATCGTGCCATCGAGTCGCGGCCTTCCCTTGGTTCGTCGAGCTGACGGCGCAGATTGCGAAAGGCAGCGGACGCGCCCGGCACCGCCTCGCCGGCGACACAGGCCGCGTGGAGCTCGCGCAACCACTCGACTTCATGCTGGCAGCGCCGACACTCGCCAAGGTGCCGCTGCACGAGCGCAAGCTCGTCTCCCTCCAGTGTCCCGTTGACGAACCACGGCAGCAGCACGTCCGCGACCTTGTGCTCGGCGGAATCGAATCGAAGCACGCGCCCCGTCATTGGACTACCCTCCGCGCTTCGGGGCAATTCGCGCTCATGCCGCCTCCTCTCCGCGGTCTGCCAGCAGCGATTTGAGGCGCCGTCGCGCGTAGAACATTCTCGTCTTCACGGTATCGATCGGACAGCCGACGATTGCCGCAATTTCGCGGTACGTGCAACCCTCGTAGTACGTGAGCTCGATGACCGCCCGATGCTCCGGCGACAAGGACATCAGCGCCTGGCTCAACCGCGTACGCAGCTCCTGGCGCAGCAAGTTCCCTTCGGGTCCGGACTCAGCGGGACTTGCGGCGGCATCGGGATCGAAGTCGATCGCATCGTCCACGCGTTCGAGCGCCCTGAGGCTTCGGCGCAGGGCGATGCCGATGATCCAGGTGGACAGCTTGGAGCGCAGGTTGAAGGTATCCGCCTTGCGCCATACGACCAGCATCGTGTCGTTCACGATTTCATCGACCAACTGCGGCCGTCGGGTCATCCGCTCGAGAAATCGTCTGAGCCGAGGGTAATAGCGGCGAAAGAGCGTCTCGAAAGCGGTCATGTCGCCGCCGGCAACCTGGCGGATGAGCGCGATCTCGTCAGCCGTGTCCGGGAGCGGCCGCCCGGCTATTGCTTTGGCTTCTGTAGTATGTTCGCGACGCAACATTGGTGCCACCGTGTCCCGCGTCAAGGAAGGTTGCGCTCCGCGCCCGTTCGTCGACAAGGCCGATACCCAGTGTAAACCAGTTCGTTGGCGAGATATTCCATGCCAGGTTTCCCCGGCCGGTCAAATCCGGCGTCGCCGGGCCGGGTTACCGCCACGGCCATTGAACCGATCATCGCCTTTAGCGGATTCACCGCATGCGAGATCGATGCTGCTGCCGCCTCGAGGCGGGCGCGTGGGCAAGGCCGGCTTGCCGGAGCGCTGCTCGGGTCACGCACTCTCTTGTCCCATGTCCGCGCCTGACACGCCTACCCAAGACGACCTTCTCGTCCTGCTGCCGCGGTTGCGCCGTTATGCATGGGTGCTGACGGCGGACTTGCGCCGCGCCGATGAGCTCGTGCTGGAGACGCTCACCAGTGCGTGGAAATGGCGGTCTCCGCAGGCGCCGTGGCCGCAGTTCCGCCACTGGCTCTTCGCCGTCATGCATCGACTGCACAGAGAGCGGTCGGCACAAGAGCCGCGCGAGCAGCCGCCGCTACCCGGCACCGATCGCCGCGCGGCGGGCGCCCAGGTGCCTGCACCGCCGTCTACGCTGCTCGATCGGGCTGATGCCGACGAGATGCTGGCGCGGCTTTCGCGGCTTCCGGTCGAGGAACGGGAAGTGCTCGTGCTGGTCGTCCTCGAGGGATTGCCCTACGCCGATATCGCCGCCTTGCTCGACGTGCCGGTCGGCACCGTGATGTCAAGGTTGCGCTGCGCACGCGAAGCGATGCGCGACAGCGATGATCGCTAGCAGCCCGAACCAGCCTTACTTCGCGGGTGGCCGGAGCGGGCTGCGCAGCGTCAGCGGATAAGTCGCGAGGCTGCGTTGCCCGCCTTTGCCGACCGCGCGCACCGAGAACAGGTAATCGTCCTTGGACAGCGGGACGCTGGCGCGGGTGACGTTGCCAACAAGCTGTGCGCCTTGCCAGAAAGGGGACGTGGTCTCGCGCCATACGATTTCGTAGCCCGCGAGATCAGCCTCGGGATTGGCCTGCCAGGACAGCGTCGTCCGGTTTTCGAGCTGCAGCGTCTCGATACGCACAGCCGACGGCGGCGAGGGCGCGCGGGCGAGCGAGGCGAGCGCGGCGGCGTTTACGCGCGCGACGCCGGCCAGGTACTCGTAGTCGACAAACTGCGGCAGGTCGCCATACTGGATGCCGTCGACCATGCGCACGTCCTGATGCTGGTGGCGGAAATCCTCGTGCGCTTCGGTGAAACGCACGGCGGTGTACCCTTGCGCGAGGAACGGAATGTGATCGCCGCCGCGCAGGTAACGGTCGCGCCGATACACCACCTTGACTGTCATTTCCGGCACGTAGCGCTGCGCCGCGTCGCGGATCGTGCGCGCCAGCTCGCGCGCCGGTGAATCGTTCTCGCCGCCGGTTTCGAGGCGGCGCTGCCACTCCTCGGTAACTTCCTTGCCCGCCGGAACGCCCTCCGCGAACAGCCGCACCGTGCTCCCATCGCGATGGCCGTTCTCGTCGTGTGCGTTGCCGACAATGTCGTTGGTGATCATCGCCTCGACATTCATGCCCTTCTCGCGGGCAACCCTGGCCCAATGCGCGGCGCCGAGCAGCCCCTGTTCCTCGCCGGCGACCGCCATGAAGACCAGCGTTGCGGGGAAGCGGCTCCTGGCAAACGTGCAGGCCAGCTCGATCACGACGGCGGTGCCCGAGGCATCATCGTTCGCGCCCGGCGCATCGCACTCGGAATTCATCACGTTGCCGCACATCGAGTCGTAGTGGCCGGACACGACCAGCAGCCGCCCCCTCGCTTGCGGATCGACGCCCTCGAGAGTCGCGACAACGTTGGTGAGCGATGTCGCCCTCGGAATGCGGGGCGTGGCCTCCTGAATGAATTCGTCGAATTCGACCTTGAGCCGTGCGCCGGATTCGGCCGCACAGCGGTCCAGCGTGGCGCGGATCCAGCGGCGCGCGGCGCCGATGCCGCGCTTCGGATCGTCGGTGGCCGATAACGAGTGCCGCGTACCGAAGCCCGCCAATGTGCGGACGTAGGTCTCGAGGCGCGCTGGCGAAACCTCACGGACGAGACGCACGATGTCAGGATCCGGAGCTGCGGGTGCGTCGGCGGCGATGGCCGAAGCGGTGACTAGCGCGAACGCCGACGTGGCGGCGAGAGGCAACAGGCGATGGAGAAGGCGTTCCATGGCGCCGTTCCTGAGTCCGTCTTTCTCTCTACGGCTTGACGAACCGAAGCGCGAACTTGTCGGTGGGAATCTTCGCGTCGCCAGAAGACTGCTCTCGCGTATCGGCGGGGTCGCGCAGGAAGTTGCTTTCGGCTTCGAGGACGAAGCCCGCCTTCCGCACTTCCGCGAGGACGATGGCTTCGTCGATGCGATGCAGGGTTTTCCCGACTGCGATGTCGGCGCCGGCTTTGGCCGAATGATCGATCACGATGAAATGCCCACCGGGCTTCAAGGCGGCAAACAACCGCTGATTCATCTTCGCGCGGTCGACCGGAAGGTAGGTGATATCGTGGTAATTGAGGATGAGTGTGATCAGATCGAGCTTCGGCGCCTGATCGGGAACCGGATCCTCGAACGGACGGATCACCGCTACTAGATTGGCCTGCGGATGGTCGGCGAGGCGCTTGGTGAACGCCGCGCCCGGCTGTTCGCGCTGCGCCCAAACCGTGCCGGTCGGGCCGACGGCGAGCGCGAGCAGCTGCGACGTATAGCCCGCACCCGCCGAAACGTCGAGCACCTGCATGCCCGGCTTCACTTGTGTGAAAGGAAGGAACTCGGCGGGATGGCGCGCTGCGTCCATGCGCCGGTCCTGGTCCGTCCGGATCGGACTCTCGATGACATCCTTGATGCGCTCGGCGGCGATGCGCGGGTCTTCGGCCGGCATCGTCGAGCAGCCACCGAGTGCGAATAGGAGGCCAAGAATCGCGGGCGCGAGGTGGCGTGGGTGGAGGGGCATCGTCGGCTCCCGAAGAGAAAGTGCAGATCGGGGCAGGATAATACTCCAGGGGAGCGGCGATACGCTTCCAGGCGCCGAACCTGGGCTACACTTCATCCACATCATCTCCAGACTTCCTATAAGGAGGAAGCCCGTGCGGCTTTACGTCGTTCAGATGTTTTACTCGACGCTGAAAGACTGCAATCAGCTGGTCACCGAAGCCAAGAACACTGTCTCCGCTCTGTCGAAGAACGATTTCATCTTGATGGGGTTCGGAGAACACACAAGCGCGATTGCCTTTTCGTCGAACGAACCCGAAGCTGAGATCGCAGCGCAGCTCGGGAGGATACGCGGAGAAAAGTATTCCTGGGTCGCGTTTGAAGCGGCGTGGTTTCTCGGCGGCAACATGTCCAAGCCGGTAAGCGACTGGGTGGAGCGCCATAAACCGAGTCCATTCAAAAGCTGATCGCAAGAGCCTACTTCGGCGACAAATTGAGCGCCTTCACCAGCTTTCCCAGCGCTTCGTATTCCTTGTCGATGTATTGACGCAGCGCCGGGCCCTTGCGGATCAGGAGCTGCTCGCCCGCGTCGTCGAGAAACTTGCGCGTCGGCGGCGCGTTCGCCGCTTTTTCGAACAAGGCTTCCAGCTCGGCGACTTTCGCGGGTGGCGTTCCCTTGGGTGCCAGCACCGCGCGCCACAGGATCGTCTCTTCGTCGGGGATGCCGAGATCGCGCAAGCCCGACGCCGACGGCAGCGCGGCAATCCTGTCCGCCGAGGTCAGCAGGACGCACTTCGCCTTCCCGGTCTGCGCGTGCTGCAGGATCGGCGGCACCGAGCCCACGTAGATGTCGATGTGCCCGCCGAGGAAAGCGACCAGCGTCTCGCCCGCGCCCTTGAACGGCACGTCGCGCGCACGAACGTTCATCGCACGCATGATGCGCTCGGTCCCGAGCTGGCCCGGGCCGCCGGCGCCGTCGTTGCCGTAGGTGTACTTGTCCGGGTTCTTGCGCAGCTCCTCGATGAAGCTTTTGCCGTCGGTCGCCGGAAACTCCGGATGCACGCACATGACGTAGGGCGCGCTGGTGAGCTGGATGATCGGCACGTAGTCGCTCGGCGTGTACGGCACCTTCATGGTGTGCGGCGACACGGTGACGGGGCCGAGCCAGACGGCGGCGAGCGTTTGCCCGTCCGGCGCTGCGCGCACCATCTGCGCTAAGCCTATCGTCCCGCCGGCGCCGGGCACATTGAGCACGATGATCGGATCCTTGACATACGGCTCGGCGGCCCGGACCAGAACGCGGAAGTAGCCGTCGGTGCCGCCGCCGGGTGCGGTCGGAACGATGAGCTTGATGGCGTCGGCAAAAGCGAAGGACGTTGCGCCATAGAGCAGCGCCGCGACTAACGCGCCGGCGATGCGAATCGATTTCATGCGATGTCTCCTTTTCATGCCACACCGCCCAATGGGCCGCCATTCTCTCTGCGCCGTCATGCGCACTGCGTCACCATCTGGGACATCATTCCCGCGAAGGCGGGAATCCAGTTTCGTAGGTGCGAATTTATTCGCATGCGTCGTCTCATGTTACCTCGCGGCCGAATGAATTCGGCCCTACAATTCTCAGCCGACCGCGCGGTCGAAACCGAACAACTTCGCCGGCGTCTCGGCAAGAATAACGTGCCGCGTCGCTGTATCCGGCACCCAGGTATTCAAATCGTTCACGCAATCCTCGTACGTCACGTGGTCCTCATGCGACAGGAACGGCCAATCGCTCGCCCAGACGAGTTGCTGCGGCCCGCCGGCATCGAGCAGCGCATCGACGTAGGGCTGGCAATCGGCGCCGCCTTGCCGGTACGACGCCGAAAGCTTGACGAACGTGTCTCCGGCGCGCACGCCTTCGAGCACGCGCTGGAAACCCGCGCAAGCGACGCCGCGCGTGGGATCGGGCCCGCCGAAGTGATCGACGACCACCTTCGCGCCGGTGTCGCGGATTTGCGAGAGCAGGGGCGCGAGCTTGGGTCCCTCGATGTAGATCTCGACGTGCCACTCGAGATCGCGCACCGCGGCGAACAGACGCCTGTACTCCGCCGAAGTCGCGTCCGGCAGCGACGTGCGCCGGAACCAGTTGAGGCGAATCCCCACCGCGCCACGCTGACCCATAGCCTCAAGCGCAGCGCGATCGATGTCCGGCGCGACGATGACCGTACCGCGCAGGCGACCCGCCGCGCGGTCGAGCGCGTCGAGCAGCAACGTGTTGTCGGTGCCGTAGAAGCTCGGTGCGGTCAGCAGGCCGTGCGACATGCCGTGCGCGTCGAGCACCGCCAGATAATCCTCGACGGCGCAGTCGCGCTTGGGTTCGGAATGCCGGTCGGGCGCGAGCGGCAAGCCGCGCCGCATGACATGCGCGTGTGAGTCGACACCAGTTATTTGGGCCATGTTTCGAGCCCGAACGTCATTTCGTTTTTTTGGCCTGCTTCCGATTTCCCGCCTTCTGTCTTGCGAACGCCTTGACGATTTGAGACGGTACATCGAACTTGGGCAATCGCTCGGTCGGCACATCCTTCCGCCGAGCCACAACACGATACGAGAACGTCAAAGTATTTCGG
>Ga0207684_10002500_pt1 | contig 18495 bp, 30 predicted proteins | sample KBSK5501metaG_FD_184342 | JGI IMG/M metagenome (GOLD analysis project Ga0207684, IMG submission 184342) | Corn, switchgrass and miscanthus rhizosphere microbial communities from Kellogg Biological Station, Michigan, USA - KBS K5-50-1 metaG... | ecosystem: Host-associated > Plants > Roots >...
GTGAGCTTGGCGGGGGGCTTCTTGGGCATGGGTCGACTATAGCAGAGGAATGAGAGGGGGCGCAACGGGGAATGTGATCTGCTATAGTAGGGGTATGACAGCTACCGATGATCGGCCCTTCGCGGCCAACGCCATGGCCCGACGCAACCAGGCGCGGGAGGCGGCGATCCGCGCCTACAACGCCAAGTGGGCGGACAACGCCTACGCGGCCCGTCATAACTCCATTGAGGCCGCCATCGCTGCCGCCATCACCGTGACCAACCTGCCCGACATCGTTGGCGCGGCCAAAATGGCCGCCCTGTCCCGCGTGTTCCTCACAGACGAAGAGGCCACGCTGCTCATCCGGGCCGCGTTCGAGGCGGCCGGATTCGAGGTGACGCAGTGAGCGACGAGACGATCACCATCCCCAAGGTCACCGCACAGATCCTGTTCGATGCGCTCACTACCTCCATGGACTTCGGCTCCGGCTTCCTGGACAGCGACGATGTGACCGCCCTGCGAGAGCTGGCCGTGGCCATCGGCGTGGACCCCGCCACGGCCACACCCGGTGAGTTCGAGAAGGACTACCCGCACCGTTTCGATGGTGAGACGGACCGGCTCCTGGTGGCCCGGATGTACGGGCTGTCCTCGGTGATCCAGCGCATCTCGGTGAACAGGGCGCCCTACACCACTATCGAAGTGGACCACTCCCGGATGCCCGATCACGTGCCCTGCAAGGTGGGGTCCTGGGGGCGCAAGTGCCTGAAGCCGGAGACCGACCCCATCCACCAGGAGCAGCCATGACCACCCTGACCACCGAACAGGCTGCCGCACTGGTGCGCATCCGAGCCTGGAACGACAGTCACCGCTGCCTGAACAGCCCCTTCCGCCTGTTCGGCGCGGCCGGCACGGGCAAGACCACCCTGGCCAAGCACATCACCGAAGCCCTCGGGGTGGACGCCGTGTTCGGCGCCTACACCGGCAAAGCGGCCAGCGTGCTGCGCCGGAAGGGGGTGCCGGCCACCACCATCCACAGCGCCATCTACCGGCCCGTGGGGGACTACGGCACGCGGCGGCAACTGGAAGGCGCTCGCAGGGAACTGGAGATACACCAGCGCCTGCTGGCCCCCAGTGACGAAGAGACGGAGCGTATCGAGGAAATCGAATCCGAGATCACCGCCCTGGAAGCCGAACTCAGGCGCCCCGGATTCGAGTTGAACGAGCAATCCGAGTGGGCGGACGCCGACCTCATCGTGCTGGACGAGGTGAGCATGGTGGACGCCAAGATGGCCGCCGACATCGAGAGCTTCGGGGTGCCCATCCTGGTGCTGGGCGACCCATACCAGTTGCCCCCGGTGGCCGGCAGTGCCGGGTACTACACCGGCACCACACCCCCGGACGTGGAGCTGACGGAGGTGCACCGTCAGGCACTGGAATCTCCGGTGCTGGCACTGGCCACACAGATCCGCGAGCGCGGGACGGCGGACGTGTCACGGGTGAAGGTGAGCCTGAGTGCAGCCATGGAGGCGGACCAGGTGCTGGTGTGGAAGAACAGCACCCGATGGGCGCTGACGGAGAAGATCCGGGAGCGGCTGGGGCGGCCGGCCGGCGTGCCGGTGGCCGGGGACCGGGTGATGTGCCTGACCAACAACCGCGAGATGGGCATCCTCAACGGCCAGCAGTTCGAAGTACTGGACGTGATCTACGGAAACGGCCGGCACACCCTGGCGGTGCGCGACGAAGAAGGGCACGAACGCAGGCTGTACGCCTACGCGGACGGTTTCCGGGGACTGACGGGTGAGGCGGAACTGAAGAACCTGCGCGCCTTTCGCGGCGACATCGGCGCCTTCACCTTCGCCGACGTGATCACCGTGCACAAGGCGCAGGGGTCGGAGTGGCCGCACGTGTACGTGGTGGATCAGACGGCCGGGCTGCGCTCGGTGACCGCCAAGCGGGAGGGTGCCGCTGCGGCTGAGCTGATGGCCCGGCGCTGGCTGTACACCGCGGTGAGCCGGGCCAGCGAGCGCGTGACGATTGCGAGCGTGAACGCATGAGCCCCGTGCTGCATCACCGCACCAGTGCCGCCCGGGTGAAGGTGATGGGCACCGGCGTGATGAGTGTCCCGACGAGAGGAGTGCTGCTGCGCCCCTGCCCGAAGTGCGATGCCCGACCGGGAGAGAAGTGCCGGGTGTGGGTGGTGCGCGAGGGCAAGCGTCTGTACGTGGCGCGGGTGCGCGTGAAGAGCCACCCCGAGCGCGGGAGAACGTCATGAGGGACCCGTACGAGATCCAGGACATGACCCGTCGCCTTGACGACAACATTCGCGAGCACGGCTGGGACGCGTCGGTAGACGCAGCTCAGCGCGCCCTGGAATGGGCAATGGGTGCCACCTGGCCGCGGATTGAGGGCTACATGGAGCGCCCGGACGACGAGCGGCGACGGGAGTGGATCGCCCGGGGCGGGGATCCGAAGGACTGGCCGGTGGAGCTGTCATGAGCCGGCCGATGGTGAGCCTCACTCGGGTGTGCCCGTACTGCGGGGCAGGTGTGGGGGAGCGGTGCCGGGTGTGGCGGGTGTCGGGCGGCGAGCGCGTGTGCGTCGTGCGGTACCGCAGCCAGCCACACCCGGCTCGGATGGGGAGGGGGTGAGCATCATGTATGTGATCGTTGCCAAGTCGCATGCCGGCGCGCGGGTGATCGGCCCGTTCGGCACCATCGCGCGGGCATCCGGCCGAGGACTGGAACTGTTCGGTCCGCTGACGTTCGGCTGTCCGGTCAAGTGGCGAGTGGCACGGGTGGAGGCGGATGAGCGAACCGGCCGTATGCCTGAGTCCGATTCTGGCCGGCCGGGCGTAGCCTGATCTTCCCCTGAAACGTCCGAGACCCCCGGGGCCAACCGGGGGTCTCGATGTGACATGACAACTACAGAAGAGGCATCCGAGTGACAGTTTACGAGACTGCCCTGTCCTACGCATCCGCAGGCATCTACGTGAATCCTGTTTACGTTCAGCGTGGCCCCGATGGCAAGAAGCAAGTACGCCCGGTCGGCCGCTGGCGCGAAATGTCCACCATCAGCAAAGCGGACATCTACGCCTGGTGGGGGCCGGGGCAGCCGCACGAGCACGCCGGCATCCTGATCGACTGCGGTAAGAGCAACCTGGTGGTGGTGGACCCGGACGGGCCGGACGGAGTGGCCACCTGGCTGGAACTGTTCGACGGAGTACCGCCCATCCCCCTGGGGGTGGTGAACACCCCGAGGGGTGGGCAGCACTGGTACTACTGGGCACACCCGGATCATCCGATCGGCAACGACCAGGATGGCAAGGTGGCGCCCAAGGTGGACGTGCGGGGCCTGGGTGGGCTGGCGATCGCCCCGCCCACCCAGGATGGCACGGGCACCTGGGAGTGGGTGACGCCACCGCAGTGGCATGTGGAGCACGTGGTCCCCGATCTCGTGATCGAGCGGATGACAGCCAGGAAGGCCGCCCCCGCCCCTGCGGTGCCGGCCCCCGGTGACGACCTGTTCGACGACTCCCAGCGGGAGTTCACCGAACAGCAGGCGATCGCCTTCGTGAAGGCGGCCAGGGTGCGACTGGCGCAGACGACGCAGGGCTTCAACGGGGCGATCAACAATTTCGCCATGGCCTGCGCACACTTTCCCTGGCGGGTGGACCGTGACCTGTGCGCCAAGTTGATGATCGAGACGTTGAAGCCGATCACCGGATGGACGGAACCGGACCTTCAGGATCGGATGACGATCAACAGCGCCTACGCGGCCACGGAGGCCGGTAGGAGCTGGGTGGCGGTGAAGCGGGAAACCGCCGGTCCCGAGGTGGGCACCTCGATGCGGGTGGATGCCGCGCTCCCCCGGCTGCACATCACCAGCACGGCGGACATGACGTACTGGCTGGCACAGGAGATCGGCACGCAGCGCCTGGCGGGATTCTTCCTGCGTGACTGCCGGGTGGTGCATACCCCGCGGGTGAATGAGATCGGCTACGTACCGGCTCCCGAGGGCAGCAACGGCCCGGCCGAGATCCGGCCGGTGAGTGCGGAGGAGTTGGCCGCCAAGCTCCAGTTCCTCTACGCCTGCTACAAGGTGACCAAGGAGGGGGAGGAGAAAGCCGCCCTGTTCCCGGTGGACGCGGGGCGCCGGGTGGTGAACGCTCCGGAGTCCGCCACGGGGTTGCGCCCACTGGCCGGCATCACTCTCACACCGATGGTCCGGGCGGACGGTTCGGTACTGGACACTCCTGGTTACGACAAGGGATCCGGATATCTGTTCCTGCCCGGTCCCGGGGTGAGCGTGCGTCCGGTGCCGTCCGAGCCGTCGGCCGATGAGGTACGTACGGCGGTGGAGCTGCTGAACGCGATGGTGGCCGGCTTCCCGTTCGACTCCGACGACGACCGGGCGAACTACTTCGGGCTGCTGCTGACACCGCTGCTCCGCTTGATGACCCCGCCGTCGTACAAGTTGTTCGGTATCGGTGCTCACCAGCCAGGGAGCGGCAAGAGCCTGCTGGCGCAACTGGCGAGTGAGATCCATGGTGGGGTACTGCGCTCCGAGGTGCCACAGGACGAGGCGGAGTGGTCCAAGCAGATCGGCTCCATCCTGTCGGCCACCTCGGCCCCGGTGGTGGTGCTGGACAACGTGACCGGCGTGCTCAAGTCGAGCGCGCTGGCCGGCATGCTCACCGCGGGTGGTGAGCTGTCGCAACGGGAGCTGGGGAAGAACGCGAACATCACGTACACCAATGACCGGGTGTGGGTGGTGACCGGCAACAACCTGTCCCTCGGCGGGGACCTGGTGCGTCGCACCATCACGGTGATGATCGATCCGGACTCCCCCAACCCCGAGCAGCGTACGGACTTCGCTATCCCCGACTTGGCGGGATGGGTGCAGGATCACCGCAACGAACTGCTGTGGTCGCTGCTGGTGCTGGTGCGTAACTGGGTGGTACGGGGCGAGCCCGAGAAGCGGGCACAGTCCGATTCGTATGCCCGGTGGGAGGCCGCGGTGGGCGGCATCCTGGCCGCCGCGGACATCGCGGGCCGCTTCGATGCGGAGTCCGGCAAGCGTGCAGCCGGTGGCGGAGATGATGACGGTCTGGCCGTCGTGCTGGAACACCTGGTGGCTACCTACGCGGAACGATCGTTCAGCGTAGCTGAGGCGCTGGCGCTCTCGCCGGACACGTTCTCGGCCGATCAGCGGGACTGGGTGCCGGGTGTGGTGCTCGACCGGCTTGCCCGGTCGGAGCCTGCCGGTCGCAAGTCGCTCGGGCACTGGATGCGGAACCGTCTCGGGCGCTGGGTGACAGGCACGGATGGGCGCGCTTACGTCATTCGTGAGGTTGGTAGGGATAAGAGGGGCTCTCTCTGGAAGGTGGAGGTTCGCGGCTAGCGAGGTGTTGGTGCGGTTAAGAGACCCCCTGTACCGATTTGTACAGGGGGTCTCTGGTGTAATGGTGCTAAGAGCGCAAAGTGAGCGGTACCCTCACGCGTGAATTTGTCAAGATCATCTTTAAAAACACCCCCGGAGGTGTGGCTCACTTTGCGTTCTTAGCACCATTGCACCAACTTCCCAGCAATCCTTGAAAGCGACCCCTTACCTGTGCTATAGTGGAGCTATGACTACCACCACCGCCCCCCATGCCGGGCAGTGCCCGCTCTGTGGCCGCGAGACGGGCAACACCACCCGGCATGTTCCGGCCTGTGAGCGGGACCGGGCGCTGATCGAGCGGGCCGGTGCGCACGCCGCCGAACCAGCCTCGCTGCATCCGTACGCGCGGTTCCAGCACGGCGTCACCGATCTGGATGTGGCACGGCTGCTGAGGGGGCTGGAGACGGGCGTGGAGGTGTATCCGGAGGGTCGGGGGTGGAAAGCTCGCGGTGAGAGCCCCCTGGGGCGCCTGAGCGCGTTGGAGCGGGTGGTGAACGAATGCATCCGGGTGGGCCTGGCGCACACCGCCACCGAGCGCACCGGTCCGGCCTCCTGGAAGGCCTGGCTGGTGCCGGCCCCTACGCATGCGCGTCACCCCGAGGACGGCAACCGTCCCGCCTGCCTGGCCGACTATTCGGCGGGGATCAAGCGATGGCGGCTGCTGAACGATCTGACCTTGGTGGACTGCCAGGCTTGCGTGGATGCTCTCAGTGAGGCATAGTACATCTATGACTACGCGCACCATGCTCAACGGGCCGGCACCCGTTTCCGGCACCTATCGGCTGGGCGCCAAGGGCGGCCGGATGATGGACGCCTGGCAGTTCATCTGGGACCGGCTGGACCGCGCCGAGTTCCAGGACGGGACCGTGCTCGCCGAGAAGGCGGCCGTCCGGTTCCACATCCTCCCGCAGAGCATCATCAGTCACCTGCACCGGATGGCCAAGGAGGGGCATCTGGAGACCGAGCTCCGCCAGGTGGACACGATGGTGATGCGAGCAGGCCGCGAGTTCCTCAGCAAGCGCAAGCGCACCCACTACCGGATCAAGGCGGCAGGCGAGTGAGCACCGCCTACCCTCCCGGGGACTGGCTACCACCACGAGACATGCCCCCCGCGGTGGTAGCCGCCTGGCGGGCGTTCTACCGCAAGGCGTGGCAGGCCTACGGGATCACTCCCGCCCAGTACCGGGCGCTGTACCTCGCCCAACTGGGGCGGTGCTACATCTGCCAGGAAGCTAAGGGCATGCACCCGGATGATCCCAAGGGCGGCGGTGGCAAACGCCTGGCGGTGGATCACAATCACTTGATGCGAGGCGTTTCCTCGGTGCGCGGTTTGCTGTGCTCGGGGAGCCTGACCCCCCAGACGTGCAATCGGCTCATTGCCTGGTATCCATACGACGCCCTGCGGCGAGCGATCGCCTACATGGAGCGACCACCCGCACAGGACGTGCTGCGCAAGCTGGCTGATGCGCCGGACGCGGACCCCACTGGGTGGGCCACGTGAGCGGGCCGGCGTACGGTTCGCTGGCGTGCTTTCCCATGCGCCTTGAGTGGGAGCTGGCCACGGGACGCAACGTCACTGAAACACAGCCGTTCCCCGCCCCTCTGCGGCACAGTGACATGTCGGTGCTCACCCTGGACGTGCCGCGCCCGGTGACCGATCTGGAGATGTACGCCATGAGCCACGGGTGGACCACCAGGCTCACCATGAGCGAGGGTTGGGAGCCGCACGCCATACATGGCCGGCCGAGCGCCAGCCCCAAGGTGAAGTGGGCGGTACGGATGCAGCGCGGAGTGGAACGGGCGGTAGCTGTCCGGACGGATGGCGCATGGTCGTCCATGTGGACATGGAGCACCAGCCAGTTCTTTCGGCGATACGGCACGTTGGAGGCGTTCAAGGGGGCTGTTCGGTGAGCGAGCCTGAGCTGAAGGTCACTAAGCTGTCCTATCCGCAGCCCCTTGGTGACGGATGGTGCGATCATGGGCGATCGGTGAAGTTCAATCTTTCCGTCGGGTACATCCGGCACGTTGATGACGGGTCGGCGTGTGATCGATGGGTGTTGACTCACGCGGACGCTGCCGAGCGGGGTTATCCACAGCCTGTGGATAACCCTGTGGATAACCCTGTGGATAACCCTTATCAGCTGCCTTATCGGAGTGGAGACTCCGGATGACGGGCTCCACGCGCGCCGATCGCGGCAAGCTCGGTGGCCTTAAGCGCATGGAGGTGATGCGCGCGCTGGCCCTGGGCGAGGAGAGCCAGTCGCAGATCGCGGAGCGCTACGGAGTGAGCCAGCCGGCCATCGCACAGTTCAAGGCGCGCTACGCCGTGGAGATCCAGGAGATCCGCGAGAACATGGCGGACCAGTTCGCCGGTCTGTGGATCACCAAGAAGCACAACCGCCTGGCCATGTACGAGGAGATCGCCGAGAAGGCGCTCAAGCCCACACCCAAGGTGACGCCGGCCGGCAAGGTGGTGCGCGATGTCGATCCGATCACCGGCAATGTTGAGACGGTTATGGAGATCGATGGCCGCCTGGCTGCTCAGGTGGCGAAACAGGCGGCGGAGGAGATGGGTCAGTTGCCCACTCGCTTGCAGGTGTCGGGGGAGATGAACACCACCACCACGTACCGGGTGGAGGGTGTGGCGCCTGAGGACTTGCAGTGAAGTGCGGCACGTCGGCTGGTTATCACGCGCATAGGCGCAGAGATGAGCGACCGTGCGCGGCCTGCCTGGCCGCCCGCTACGACTCCACTGCCGACCGTAACGCCGCGCGGGTGAGCGCACTGGGGCGGTTGGCGCGTGAGTACCCGGAACGCTTCCAGGAGCTGTACGTGCAGGAACTGGCTCGGCGCGGACTGAAAGCGAAGGCACCAGCGGTGGAGGGCGTAGCCCCGGAAGATCTGCAATGAACGACCCCACCACCACGTATGAAGTGCGCCTGGATGGTGTGCGAGTAGTGCTTCAGGTGCGCGACGCGGCCGGCTGTCACTGGAGCATCGGCGCCCTGCTGGGGGACAAGGCTGCGCACTACGACGGTGAGGATGTCGGGGTGGTGTGGGTGCCGGTGAGTGAGGTGCTACCCGGCGCGCAGGTCGCCGGCATCAAGGTGATCACCGAAGATCTGCAATGATCGCGAGGGGGCCGGCACCGCCATGCCGGCCCCCTCAGTGCTGATCAGGCGGGGGTGACCCTCACCCAGTCGCTGGAGTGCGCGGGGTTGGTGCGCATGTCGTGGCGCATCTCCGTCTTGATGAAGTCCACCCGGCTCTCGTCCACCGTGATCGAGCGCCGTTCCCGCGCCTCGTTCAGGCCGCTGGTCTCGCCGTTGACCTGGGTCACCTTGTAGTTCGCCATCTCTGTCTCCTCTGTAGCTCTCGCTTGCTTGTACCCATACTATAGCAGACCTGTACGGGCCGGCACAACCCCTTGCGCTCATCTCTTTCTCTGCTATAGTAGAGGTATGACAGACACAGAGAAGCTCCAGAAGATCCGCGAGATCCTCGCCCCCGAACCCACCCACATGCCTTTGCCGGCCAGCGTGGAGGTGGAGCTGCGCGCTCTGGCCGCTGACTGGCTGGAGAGCGCCACCCACTACACGTACGGCCAGACCATCCTGGACATCCTGGATGGTCGGTGATGGCAGGGCAGTTCGCCGCCATCGCCATCACGCTCTACGTCGCCCATCACGTGGGGGACTACTGGGTCCAGTCGGACACCGACGCGCGCCACAAGGGGGATCCGGGATCGACCGGACGGCTGCACTGCCTACTCCATGTGATCAGCTACCTCATGACCCAGGTGGCGCTGCTCCTGGCGGCTTCCTGGGCGCTCAACCTGCACCTCAGCACGGCCGGCGTGCTGACCGGTCTGGCCGTCTCTGGCGTCACCCATTACCTCGCCGACCGGCGTGAACCGCTCAAGCGCATCGCCTCGTGGATCCCGGGCAAGGCGCGGTTCGCCGCACTCGGGACGCCGCGGGCCGGCCGCGACGACAACCCGCAGTTGACCACGGGCCTGTGGGCGCTGGATCAGGCGTGGCACATCTTCTGGGGCGTGTGGGTTGCCGGCCTGCTCATAGCTCTGCTATAGTACAGGTATGACGAACGAAGAGATGCAGATGCGCAAGGCCAACATCGCCCACATCAAGAAGGCCCTGCGCACCGCCGGCGCCAAGCAGGCCAATTGGCCCGGCGCCCCGCTGTCGCACTTCTCGGTGATCGGTGAGGAGCTGCGAGTGCTCCAGGCGATGATCGCCGACGGCTCCGTCCGGATCGTGGAGCGCCCCAAGGCGAACCCGGCCTACACCGCGACGTTCGTGTGCCTGCCGTGACAAAGCCGATCCTGCTCGACCTGTTCTGCCGCATGGGCGGTGCGACCGTCGGCTATCAGCGTGCAGGCTTCCACGTGATCGGCGTGGACATCGACCCCCAGCCCGGCTATCCGGGTGATGACTTCATCTGTGACGACGCTCTTGAATGCCTTGCCGATGAGGTCTTCATGGCGAAGGTCGACCCCGTTCTCATCCACGCATCCCCTCCCTGCCAGGAGGGCAACGCGGCCACCATCGGCAGCAACGGGCATCGCCCGAACGATCATCCGCAACTGGTGCCGCCCACCCGCGCGCTGCTGGACCGCATCGACATCCCGTACGTGATCGAGCAACCGGCCAGCAGCCGCAAAGGGCTGATCCGACGCGACCTCACCCTGTGCATGGACATGTTCAAGGGTGAGCTTCCGCCGCCGTGGGTGCAGAAGCACCGGTCCTTCGAGATCAGCGGCCTCACCGTGCCGCAGCCGAAGCACCCGAAGCACACCGGCTACGTGCGTGGTCACCGGCATGGCGTGGTGCGCACCGGCCCGAGCGCCCCCTACGTGGCCGGCTACGGCAGGGGCGGGGGCAAGGCGACGGTGGTGGAGATGCGCCACGCGCTGGGTATCGACTGGATGACGGATCATTTCGATCTGCGCGAGGCCATCCCTCCGGCGTACGCGGAGCACATCGGACGCGCGTTCCTGGCCTGATCCGCGACACCTGTGCTATAGTATAGCTGCATCTGATCCCCGCCGGCACCGGCCCCGAAAGGCTCCCGACAGGTCCGGCCGGACTGTCGCCGGGGAGTGCGCGCAACGAGACCGGCGGGGATCGGATGTCATGATCCTCACGTGACCATCACCGAACTGATCCACCACTTCCGCCCCCGCGGCGCAGCAGCCGAACTGCTGCGCTATCGCGGGGGCGAAGTGCTGATCGTGGGCGCGGCCGGCACCGGCAAGAGCCGTGCCGCCCTGGAGAAGATCCACCTGGTCTGCCTGCTCACTCCCAAGGTGCGCGCCCTGGTGATCCGCAAGACGGCCGTCTCCCTCACCGCATCCGCGATCAAGACGTACGAATCGGACGTGGCGGTGCAAGCGCTGCTGGACGGCACGGTGACCTTCTTCGGGGGCAACCGCAGGGAGCCTGCCCAGTACCGCTACAGCAACGGATCATCCATTGCCCTGGGCGGCATGGACAATCCCATGAAAGTTATGTCCACCGAGTACGACATCATCTTCGTCCAGGAAGCCACCGAACTTGAGGTGGACGAGTGGGAAGCGCTTACCACCCGGCTACGTAATGGCGTGCTGAGCTTCCAGCAGCTCCTGGCCGACTGCAACCCGCAGCAGCCCAACCACTGGCTCAAGCAGCGCTGCGACGCGGGCAAGACGCACATGCTCACCAGCACCCATGAGGACAATCCCCGCTATTTCCACGCCGATCGAACCATGACGCCGGAGGGCGAGGCGTACATGGCCAAGCTGGACGACCTCACCGGCGTGCGGTACCTGCGGCTGCGCAAGGGGATCTGGGCGGCGGCCGAGGGCGTGATCTACGAGGGGTGGCAGGATGCCACCCACCTGGTGCCGCGCTTCGAGCCCCCGCGCGACTGGACGCGGCTGTGGGCGGTGGACTTCGGCTTCATCCACCCGTTCGTCTGGCAGGAGTGGGTGATCGATCCCGACGGCCGGCTCTACCTGTACCGGGAGATCTACCGCACCAAGCGCCTGGTGGAGGACCACGCCCGGCAGATCAAGGAACTCACCAGGAACACCCCGCGCCCGCGCGCCATCGTGGCCGACCACGACGCGGAGGATCGGGCCACGCTGGAACGCCACCTGGGAGTGGGCACCATCCCCGCCAACAAGACCGTCAGCGAGGGGATCCAGGCGGTGGCCAGCCGGCTGAAGGTGAACGAGACGGGCAAGCCACGCTTGATGATCATGAAGGATGCATGTGTGGAGCGCGACCACGCCCAGGCGGACGCGCGCAAGCCCACCTGCACGGCAGAGGAGATCGGTGGCTACATCTGGCTGGACGGGCGGCTCAAGGAGCAGCCGCTGAAGGAAAACGATGACGGGTGTGACGCCATGCGGTACACCGTGGCGGAGATGGATCTGCACGGGATCACGCGGGTGCGGTGGGCGTAGGTCGGCTATAGTAGACTCATGGAGGGATGGATGCTTGTCGATCGCCACACTCACCGCATCGCACGTAGTCCCGACGGAGTATGGGCGATGTACTGTCCCGTGCGTGGTCCTGACAATCTGATCTACTACGCGGGATGGTGGGCTGTACTGACGGCCCTGAGCTGGAACACGTCGTGTCCGCACGATGATCTCTTGAAGTGGAGGTAACCATGCGCGTGGACTGCACCAGCGACCATGCCCTCACCCTCGCCGAGATGGGCGTCGTGCTCGCCTCCTGCTGGCCGGACTTCGTGGTGCAGCAGGAGGACATCGAACCCCTGGGGTCGTCCGGCGAGGCGTGGCGCGTGCCCGTGCCGGCTCCCCTGGCCGCCCGGATCAGCGGCGGTGAGCAGGGGAGCAAGTGGCAGAACGGCGCCACCGTGCCGGTGGATGATCAGCTCACCACGGTCACGCTGACGTTCGACCCGGGGACAGCAACTGAGGACTGAGCGGCGCGCAGCGTAGCGCCCAAGTCGGATGGCACGGTTACGCGTTTATGGCGGCCGAGTCCTGGCGCGCCGCTCGCAACCATCAGAATGACACACTGAACCGTTTCAAGCGCTGATCATGTACGATGCGCGCGTGACCATCGCGGCAACCTGGCGTAACGAGCGCACCACCCGCGCGCGCACCCGCCGTGAGTCACTCACACTACGGGCAGTCACTCTCCTGGCCCGCAAGTTGCCCTCGTGGCACCGTGCCCGCTCCGCCGTGATGCAAACCTCCGCCTGTGCGGCCATCGACGTAGGCCTGTTCCAGGCGCATCCGGTGGCCGGCTGGGTGGGTGTGGGTGTCTCGCTGTTCGTACTGGAAGCGCTGTCCGGCGGTGAACGGTGAAGCTGCGCCAGGGCAGGAAGAACCCTCGCAACCTCTACTTTCAGTGGAGGGACGGGCCAGCGGATGATGACGTCTGTCTGGGTCTGATCATCGATCCTGACGTTGCCGCCTTTCTCGTGAACGAGATCAACGCCAGCGACGATGCCGCTGTTCATCGTTTGGAAGCCGTAGTCCGGGAATACGAAATCGGTGACCAGCAGTGAGGAGTCTGCTGGGCTCCCTCATCAACCGCGCACCCGTCCCCTACACCGGTAGCAAGCAGAACTGGTACGGCGGACCGGGGCGCAAGTACGGCGCCACCGGCCAGATGGACGCCATGGGCGCATCCGCCACCCTGTTCTCCATCGTCAACCGCACCAGCACCAGCGTGGCCGCCGAGACCTGGCACCTGCATCGCCGCGCGGCCGGCAGCGTGTGCGAGTTCGAACAGCCGGACGGCGAGCCCTGCGGCACCAAGAACGTGGCGCACGTCCCCCGCCACCCCGCACAGGTGGTGCTGGGTCGGCCCAACGCGTTCTACACCACAGCGGAGACCTTCGAGAGCGGCCAGCAGCACGTGGACCTCACCGGCGAAGGATGGCTGGTCATGCCTCGCATCGGCGGGATGCCCGCCGAACTGTGGGTGGCGCGCCCCGATCGCATGGTGGTGGTCACCGATCCTCGTGACTTCCTGGTGGGCTACATCTACTGCGGGCCGGACGGGCACGAGGTGCCGCTCAAGCGCCAGGACGTGCTGCTCAACCGGATGCCCTCCCCGCTGGACCCGTACCGCGGTCTCGGCCCGGTGCAGACCATCATGCAGCAGGTGGCCGGCACCAGCATGAGCGCGGAGTGGAATACCAACTTCTTTCGCAACGGCGCACGCCCCGGTGGGATCGTCAAGCTGTCCCGCAAGATGAACGATGCCGAATTCGAACAGTTGGTGGAGCGGTTCAACTACGACCACAAGGGACCGGCCAACGCGGGCAAGACCGCCTTCCTGGAAGACGGTGAGTGGCAGGATGTCAAGCCGCTCAACATGCGTGACATGCAGTTCGTGGAAACGGCCAACCTCAACCGGGACACCGTGTTGCTGGCCTTCGGGATCAGCAAGTTCGCGGTGGGCGTGGTGGACGACATCAACCGCGCCACAGCGGACGCCGCCAAGGCGTGGTTCGGCGAGACCCTCACCCTGCCCCGCCTGAACCGTTGGCGTGGCCTGCTCAACAACGACTTCCTTCCACAGTTCCCCGGCTGGGATCCCAACCCGGACAGCTTCGGACACGTGTGGTTCGTGCATTCCAACCCGGTACCGGCCGATCGGGTGCAGGCCCTGGCAGAGAAGACGGCCAGCGTTCAGCAGTTCGTGGCCCTGATAGGCGCGGGGGTGAAGTCGGCGGATGCCGCTGAACTGTGCAACCTGCCGCCGCTGACGATGGAGCCCAGGCCGGAACCCAGGCCAGATGGACAGATTGACAAATCATCTGTCAACGAACCTCCCTCGGGTGAGCGGGAGGAAGCGGCGTGAACCCACAGGCAGCACAGCGCTGGGTCGCCAACGCACACATCGACGAGAACACCTGCCAGCCCTGCAAGGACAACGACGGCAAGCTCTACCGCAACCGGGAGCAGGCATATGCCGACTACCCGGGCGGCGAGGGGTACGCCAAATGCGAGGGACGCAGCAACTGCCGCTGCACGGTGGTCAAGCGCGGAAAGGCAACCAACGAGATGAATCCCAAGCTTCAGCGCGCGGCCGATCTGGTGGGCTCGAAGGTCTTCAGCGCGCGCGCCATGGCCGCTGTCAATCTTGCCAAGCTGGATCCCACGGCCGGCATGTTCGACCCGCCCGAGCCGGGCTTCCGGGCCGCACCGCCCACCAACGGCCAGAACGGGAAGTTGCACCTGTACGACGCCATCGGCGGATGGGACGGCATCCTGGCCATCGATGTGGTGAACGCGCTGGGCGGCATGATCGGCGACCTGGAAGTGCACGTCAACTCTGGCGGCGGCAGCATCTTCGAGGGCTCGGCCATCTTCAACGCCATTGCGGGATACACCGGGGGTAAGAAGATCGGTTACAACGATGGCGTGGCCGCCAGCGCGGGCAGCTTCATCCTGATGGCCTGCGATGAGGTGGTGGTGGCCGACAATGCCGTGACCATGATCCACGATGGCGCCGCGCCTGTGTTCGGCACTCCCGCGGAGTTGCGCGACATGGCTGACGTGCTGGACATGCTCAGTGACAACATCGCCAAGATGTATGCCCGCAAGACGGGCGGCACGGTGGCGGAGTGGCGCGAGATCATGAGCGACGGAGACACCTGGTACAACGCCGAAGAGGCGGTGGCCGCCAAGCTCGCTGACCGGATCCTTGGCGCCACCGAGGAAGAGATCGAGGAAGAGGCCACCAATGGCCTGGACCTCGGTATATTCACCGCACGTGCAAAAAACGGGGACACATCCCTGGATGACATAGACACAACCCTCACCACGCCCCTCACGGTGTCCGCCGTTGCTGGGCTCCGCGATGCCCTGAAAGGAGCATTCGCATGACCGACCTGAAGCCCAAGGCGGACCCCACCACCCCTGCGGAGTGGGAGGAGTACGTCAACACGGTGCTCACCTCGCCGGAGGACGCAGCCAGGGCCATCAACTCCGGCGAGTTCACCACCAAGCTCACTGCCTACATGGACGCCTACAAGGCATCCACGAACAAGACCATGGCGGACCTGAAGGGCCAGCTCACCGAACAGGTGACCGCGTCCGTGCTGGAGCTGTTCAAGCGCAACGGCACCGAGCCCACCGGCCGTCTCGATCTCGCCCCCGCCAACGAGCGCGCCTTGCGCGCGGGCACCGCCCGTAACGGCGAGGCCATCGGCGTGCACACTGAGAAGATCTGGAAGTCCGCCACCCAGATGCTTCAGGACGTGCTGGCCGTGGGCACCCCTCGGCAGAGCGCGGAGTCGCGCGCCCGGATGGACCAGTACACCGAGTTTGTGAACGCCTACAGTCAGGCGGTCCCCTCGGAGGGTGGCTTCCTGGTGCCGGAGCAGGTGCGCTCCGACATCATGACCCGCGCCCTGGAAGCCGCCGTGGTGCGCCCTCAGGCCATCGTGGTGCCCATGCCGGGCAGCAAGTTCCGCTGGCCGGCCGTGGACTTCACCACGGAGGTAGGCGAGGTGTTCGGCGGCATCGCGATGAGCTGGCTGGACGAAGGCCAGTCCATCCCCGCCACCAGCGGCACCTTCGCCACCGTGGACCTCAACGCCCATAAGCTCGGCGGCTACGCCAGCGTCCCGAACGAGATCCTGCGCCACGCTCCGGCGCTGGACCAGTGGATCCGCACCGCCATGCCGGCCGCCGTCACGCACTTCGAGGACCTCGGCTTCATGAGCGGTGACGGCGCGAAGAAGCCGCTTGGTGGCCTGCACGCGGCCAACCCCGCGCTCATCGTGGCCAGCGCGGAGAGCGGCCAGACCGCGGACACCATCACTTGGCAGAACATCCTGGATATGTTCTCCCGGCTGCTGCCGGAGTCGTACGGCAGTGCGGAGTGGGACATCACCCCGGACGCCCTTCCGCAGATCATGACCATGGCGCTGCCGGTGGGTACCGGGGGTTCCGCCGTGATGATCGGTGAGGGGTCCGGCCCGTCCAAGCTGCCGATGACCATGCTGGGTATCCCGATCCGGTGGACCCGCAAGACGCCGGCCGTGCTCGGCGACCAGGGGGACATCTCCCTGAACGACTGGAGCAAGTACATCGTGGGCGACACGATGGCCATGCAGTTGGCCACCAGCGAACACTCCTCGTTCCGTACCGACAAGACGGACTTCCGGATCATCGAGGAGGTGGACGGTCAGCCCGGCCTGCTGGCCGCGCTCACCCCGCAGAACAACGGACCTACCCTGTCGGCGTTCATCCAGCTCGCCACGCGCTGATTTGCTTGACGACAGATTCGAGCAACGCGGCAAGTAGACGAGTTTTCACAGCTCAGGCTACTTGCTGAGCATTTGCAGTACCGCTCATCCCGAGGGTGCGGGACCCCCCCCGCACCCGGTAGGGACTAACCCCTAGGAAAGGGGAGCACCATGGAAGCCCTCGGGCGACTGTTCGACATCGGTACCGGTTGGGTTCCGGTGGACCTCAACACCTCCGACGGAGCCACCGGCAAGCGCATCAGCATGCAGGGGTGCGACGCCATCACCTTCGTGGTCTTCCTGGCCGTGGGCGCCACGGACGACGTGGTGCTGGACGTTCAGCAGCACACCGCGTACACCTCGGGTACCAGTGCCGACCTGGACTCCACGGCGGTGGCCACCTCGTACGGCATCGACCACTACTACATCAAGAGCGAAGCCGTTCTCGACAATGACGAGATCTGGGCGAAGGTAACCCAGAGCGAGGCCAGCGAGGTCACGCTCACCGGCGCCACCTACGGCGACAAGCAGAACATCGTGGTCATCGAGGTGCGCGCCTCGCAACTCGGCGACGGCTACACCCACGTGTCCCTGGTGGCGTCCAGCACTACCAGCACCGCGCACCTGGGCGCCTGCCTGTACCTCACGCACGAACTGCGCTACCAGCGCAAGCCGGTCAACCTCCCGAACCTGCTGCGCCCCGGCGCGGCGAACGCCTAGGAAGGTTGACCTATGACTATCACCAACAAGGGCGCGGCCTTCGCCGCGACCGTGCTGGGACTGGGGCCGGTCACCAAGTCCTCCGGCACCCTGGCCTCCACGGCCATTCCGGTGTTCACCATCGCGGGTGGGGAGGTGATGATCACCAGTGTGTGGCTGAAGGTGACCACGGCCATCAGCACAGACTCCGGCACGGTGGCGTTGCAGAACAACCCCACCACCGGGGACACGGTAACGCTGGTGACCGCCACCGACCTGGGTACCACCGACACGGCGGTGGGCACCATCGTGGGTCTGGACCAGGGGACCACGGCGGCCAGCAAGTTCCTGCGCGGTGGCCGTCACGACATCATGTGGGTGGTGGGTATCGGCCAGGTGGAGATCCTGCCGAACGCGGCCAACGGCGTGGTGACCATCGGGTGCACGTGGGTGCCGCTCTCCGCGGGCGCCACGCTGGTGGCCGCGTAGCCATGACCACCACCCGGACGGCCGTCTCGCCGATCAACGCCACGGTTGCCTACTCGGCTACGAGCGTGACGCTGTTCAGCCTGGTGCGTAACAGCACATTCCGGTCGGTGACCAACAATACCGACAAGAAGCTGTACATCTTCTTCTCGGCGAGTGCGGCCACCACCACCACGGCGAACACGGTGATCGTGGCCGCCGGCACCACGTTCGTGTTCCCCACTCCGGTCTACAACAACGTGGTGACGGCAATCGGCGAGGCCGCGGGTACTGGTTCGTGGAACACCACGGAGTACAGCGGAGGGTGATCGCATGAAACTGACGCAGAAGGATTACGAGGAGCGCGTCGCCCGCCTGGCGGACGACACTTCGCCGGACCCGGACGACGATCGGCGCCTGGTGAAGCACTACGAGCGGCAGGGCTTCACGGTGGGAGCCCAGCCGGTGGACGCGCCGGCGGAGGAGTCCAAACCGCGCGGTGCCCGCCGGAACAACCGGATCGTATGACCAGCACCGGGTGGGAGACGTATGGCGCGATCTTGCGCGTCAACGAGGAGCTTCTTGCCCAGGAACGTGCGCAACGGCCGTCCACCTGCCCGGTGGACGGCCACATCCTGGAAGACGTGCGCGGGGTGCTGCACTGCGTAT
>Ga0207684_10002501_pt1 | contig 18494 bp, 21 predicted proteins | sample KBSK5501metaG_FD_184342 | JGI IMG/M metagenome (GOLD analysis project Ga0207684, IMG submission 184342) | Corn, switchgrass and miscanthus rhizosphere microbial communities from Kellogg Biological Station, Michigan, USA - KBS K5-50-1 metaG... | ecosystem: Host-associated > Plants > Roots >...
CCGCGACCCACGGGGGACAGCACCAATTCCGCCAGAGCGAGCACCACCGCGCGCTTCTCGCCTACGCTGTACCGGCCCGAGTCCCACCGCGCGGCCAGGTCGGCAGGGTCGTACCCCTGAAGCGCCGGGGGAGTCTCCAGCACCCGGATGCGTGCTTGCGCCTTCTCGATGCGGGGGAGCAACTCACGCTCGGCGGCGGCCAGCAGACCGGGGCTCATGCCGTCCGGCTTGGCCGCCTCCGCCTCCAGCTCCGTGCGCCGCTTCACCAGCGCGGCCAGCTCCGCACGTGCGGCGGCAGCCTCCCCGGTGTTCGCCGCGGGCACGAACGCGGCCAGGGCGTCCGGCAGTGCCAGTCTGGCGCGCATGATCTTCGAGACCGCCTCGTCCAGCATGTCCATGTTGCCGGTCACCTTGCAGCATCCGGACCGGGTGCATTCGTAGCGCTGCTTGCCCTTCCAGTTGTCACCCTGCATCGGCCTGCGGCACGCACCGCAGAGCAGCGCACCGCTCAGCATGTATTTCAGCGACGAGTCCGAGTGATGGCGGCGGCCGGGAGTGGACAACACCCCTGCCACCCGTGCGGCAGTGTCCGCGTCGATGATGGCCGGCCACGCATTGCGCGCCACCACCTGCCGGTCGTGGATCCGGTGCCCCTGAAGGCCAGGGTTCAGCAGCGCCCGACCGATCCCGTGGCCGGTCCACTCACCCTTGCCGGACGCGGTGGGCACCTTCCAGGCGTTCAGTACGCGCGCCATGAACTGGAGCGGTACGCCATTGATGACCCCTTGGGCGGCGGCTCGGTAGATGGCCGCGCGCGGTTCGTCGATCACCTGCCGGATCTCCCGGCGCTTGCCGCCGGAGATCGAACGGCTGTCGTCGGTGGGTGCCCCGTACTCCCGGCGATAGCCGTCCAGCAGTGGCCCGGCGGGGCGCCCCTGTGCCGCCGCGTCCGCCGTCCCGGCACGCGAGCGTGACCGTAGGCGCTCCACCTCACCCTCGGCCTTCATGCCCTCCCGCATGAGCGTTTCCCGGTCACGCTGCACCCACGGCTTGTAGGTGGCCGCGTCCTCCCCATCGCCGAAGATGCGGATCAGCACCTTCTTCTCTCGGCACAGATCCAGGAACGCCACCCACTCGCCCATCTGGCGCGAGCCCCGGGTGGCTTCCCACAGTGAGACCATCTGCGACTCGCCCGCCCGGATGTGCTCCAGCAGTGCGGCATAGTCCGGCCGGTCCTTGCGCGCGTACTGGCTGGCTGAGAAGTCGGGATCGACGAACTTGCGCCCTGGTTCCACGCCCTCGGTGGCGCAGTCCGTGCGCCAGGCGCGCTCCTGGCGCTGCACGGACCGGCCGAGATCAACGCTGCTCTTACGGGCGTAAAGATCGGAACGCATGCCGAGGACTGTATCGCACAGGAATCCCTGATGTACTCTTCCGCCGAGGCCGATGCTCATGTTGGGGATTTGGTCGGCCGATCCGCAGCAGCACAACCCTGGGAGATGTTCATGGAGAAGTACGTCCCCGCGAGCCCGGACACCTACGCCCTGTTCATCGACCGCGCGCGGGTGGCCGCGCCGGACAACTACCAGGGGCCGGCCAACCCCGATGTCTCCCTCGCGCAACTCATCAGCGGCGAGGTGCAGGGCGTCCGGCTCGTCCCGGTGCACGCGCTCTACGCGCAGGGGGACCGGGTGACCCCCTTGTTCGACATCAAGCGCCCGCCACTGTCGGGTGCCAACTACTGCGGCATGGTCCGCATCGCCGGTCCCGAGGGGATCGCCTGTCTGTTCGACATCCAAGAAGAGATCGAGTCGCAGAGTCTGGAGCTGGCCGCATGAGCAAGCTGACCGAACAGAACGTCAAGGACATCGTGACGATGTACGAGTCCGGGCGGTCCATCCGCGCGATCGCCGAGACCTTCGGCGTCCGCTACTTCGCCATCCATCAGCGCCTCACCAAGCAGGGCGTGGCGCTCCGTCCGAGGGGCGGTCCCCGGAAGGTCACCGAGGACGTGGCCACCGTGAGCCCCGCCGACTGATGGCCATGGCCATCTGGTTGGCCACCGTGGCCATGGCCATTGGCCAGCTCCTGACCAGTTCCGTGGCCACGCTGGCCACTGGCCAGCCAGATGGCCAAACACCCGTGGCCAACAGGTGGCCACGGTGGCCTAAGCGCCCTCCCTGAAACGCGCTGAGCAGGCAAGGAGAGGGTTCTCTGGCCTAAGACAGCAAGATCGACAGAATGGAGGTGAGAACGAATGCGCGGACATCCCCGACCCCGACTGGCCACCACCGTGGCCAGTTGGTTGGCCACGCTGGCCACGGTGGCCCTCCTGGGTTACACGTTCTGGCCACCTGGCCACTGAGATTGGCCAACCCGTGGCCACGCTGGCCATTGCAATGGCCAGCGTGGCCACACCCTTAGAGGTACGTGGTGACGATGACCGCCCCGGTGGCGCCCGCACCGCCGTTGACCGCCGTGAGTGACTGGCCCCGGGATGCGCCGGACCCGCCGCCGCCGTACGCATGCCCCGCCGAACCGGCCGCGTTCGAGATACCGCCCACCGACGTGCCGATGAAGCTCGCCCCGCCGTCGCCGCCCCGCTGGCCGGTACCGGCGGTCGAGCTGATGCCGATACCGGTCCCACCGTCGCCGCCAGGGATCCGCACGCTGCCCCCGGTCCCGCCAGTACCACCTAGCCCGCCGTGCCCTCCAGCGGAGAACTGAGCGGTACTGCTGGCCGTACGGACACTGCCGCCGGTCCCACCGGCCGCCGTGATCGTGGTGCCGAACGATGAAGTGCCGCCGTCGCCGCCGTTGCCGGTGCCCGCCGTGCCGGCCGCCCCGATGGTCACGGACACCGAAGAGGCCAGGTCGTCCGCGTCGTACCAGCCGGACGCGTACTCACCCGCGCCGCCGCCGTCGCCGAACGACCACTGCGACGCACCGGTGGCGCCCGCCCCGCCACCCGCGCCGCCGCCGCCCACCACCTCCACGTGCACGATCTTCGCCGAGGCGGGTTTGTTCCAGGTGCCGCTGGAGGTGAACACCTGCGCGTCCGGCTCGGTGGCCGACATCGCATCGTCGGCGTACGTGCGGTCACCTGCGGCGATCGGGTCACCCATTACAGCGCCCACCTTCCTGGAGTGGCGACAGCGATCGGATCGCCCGCCGCCAGTGACTTACGGATGCCGTTGACGCTGCGGATCACGGTCGCTGTCTGGTCATAGGCGCCCGACACCAGCGACGCCGCACCCATCGATGTCACGGTGATCCGCTCACCGGAGACGAACACGTCGTACGGTTCCCCGGTGGTGGACCACACGCCCTTGGAGCTGACCGTGCGGAACGTCAGGGACGTGGCCGTGGCATTCACGGCGGTCTTCAGGGTGGTGGTCCGCGAGTCCCACAGGCTGTCCGCGGCGTCCCACTCGCCCACAACGAACTGTTGGTCGGGTGCGCAGGTGAACGCGATCACCCGCTCGGCGTCCGAGCGTCCGAGCGTCTCCGTCCAGCCCAGCGCGTACAGCCGGATTGTGTTCTCCCGGTAGTTGACGATCTCGATGACGTTGCCGACATCCACCGCCTCCACCTGGGCGAGGGTGGCCGCATCCAGAGCCGCCAGGTTCACCGCGACCTGCGGATACCGGGGCAGGTTGACGGTTCCCCGGCCGAGCCACCAATGGGCCTGCTGGTAGAGCCCGGTGGCCTCCTCGGCCACGTTCACGTCCACCGTCTGGCGGTACTCGTTGCGTCCGTCCGGCGGCGCCTGAGTGCCCATGGGGCTGGTGGAGTCGGTGGCGGTGTACTCGCCGCCGTCGCGCTGCTTCGCCGTCACCACGTTGTGGACGGGTAGGTCGTCGGTCACCTCAACCGGCAGTGACGGCATGCCGTGACTGGTGCCGGCCGCGTTGAGGGTGAGCGCGGGGGTCTGGTTGTACCGCGCGCCACGCAGCATGAACACCAGTCCGACGGCATCAATGTCATCGAAGATCAGCCCGTCCTCAGTGGTCTGGATCTCCTCGAACTGCTTCGCCAGGGTGTCCACGCCCTGCGGACCCATCGGGTAGGAGTCGGCTGCCGTGCCAAGGATGGTGTACGCGATCCCCTTGAGCGTGCACAGTCGCGCGAACCGGTCCGCCGTGGTCTCGCTGGCGTGCCCCCGGAACGCGGTGAAGCGTGCCTCATCGGTCAGTTCGTCGACCGTGCCCGTGGTGCCGATCATGTGGCCGAACGTGGACCCGTCCGGAAGGCCGGACCCGCTGGACTGCTTCAGGGAGGACGTGGTGCCTGAGAAGGTGCCATTCTGGTTCCACCAGGTGTTCTCGTCGATGGCCCGCCACCACACGTCCTGGGTGACGGTGCCGCCGGACTCGGTGCACTGCACCACGAACATCACCCAGCGGCCTTCGAAGTACGTGGGGTCGAAGCCGTTCGTCGAGGTCCACCGGGTGGTCCCGCTGGAGTCGGTGGAAAGAGTGGTGACCTGGTTGGTGGAGTCGTCGATGCTGAACGAAACGTTGCTGCGGTCCTGCATTTGGAGGTTCAGCGGGGTGAAGAACGACCCGCCGAACGAGGTCATGTAGGTGACCACCGAGTATTGCCACCCGTCGTTCGTGCCACCGGGTACGAACTGGAAGAACGACTCGTCGCGCAGAACCACATCGGCCAGCGGGGCGGAACCGGGCGGGCGCTGCTGGCTGTCGAACGACACTCCCAGCAGCGAGCTGTTACCGGCACCCGGCACCGAGGAGAACGCCTTGGTGGAGCCGCGCGCATCCTCCATCGCCCAGTAGCCGGTCTTGTCGGCCACATCCTCGTTGTACTGCCGGAACGGACTCTTCAGTTGCTCGGACCAGTTGTTGACCCGCTGGAGGATGCCGCCCGCCTCCACGTCTACCCACGCCTTGCCGCGCCGGGGATACCGGCGGAAGTCACGAGACTGGCCGGCCGCGTACGAGGATGCCTCCACGTGGCCGCGCACCACACCACCCGCCGACACCCGTAGCGGCGTGTTCACCCCGGCCTTGCCGTACAGCGGACTCTCCGGGTTGCCGGTGCGGTACATGTCATCGGAGTTCTCAAGCCGCAGGTCGACCGACGCCGGACGCGGCGCCGGGGACTCGTCGGAGCTCCCCCGCATGATGGTGATCGGGGTGTCGGCCAGAACGTCATCAGCGGGCACCAGGTCATGCCACGCGCTGTCGTAGAACAGCTCCACGGCCACGTCCTGGCTAGGCATTGACGCCCCCAAGAACGAACTGAGCATTGCCACCACGGCGGCGCACACCCTTGGCCAGCCCATTGATGAGCACCTCACGGTTGAGCATCACGGTCACCTGCACGGTTCCCCCGCCGTCCCCGCCGCGCGGGATGACTTCCTCACCGCCCTGGAGCACGGCCAGCATCTCTGATCCCGGAGGACCGGGCACGGTGCCGCCGGAGTGGAACTTCGGTAGGTTGGGAACGGAGATCGTGTTGCCACCGATCCCCGGAACCCACCCCGGAACGGTCCAGCTCAACCGGCCGATGGTGTTGTTCCACGCGTCGCTGATCAGGTTGAACGCCTTGCGGTAGGGCGCCGAGATGAATCCGGCGATCTTGCTGAACGCCGTGGCGATCCAACCGGGGATCTTCTTCAGGAAGTTCCAGGCGGACGATGCGGCGTCCTTGATCCAGTTCCACGCCTTGGCGCCGGCCGCCTTCACCGTGTCCCAGTTCTTCACCAGCAGCACGATTCCGGCCACGATGGCCGCGATGCCCAGCACGATCCACGTGACCGGGGAGGCCAGGGTAGCCGCGTTCCACGCCCACTGTGCGGCGGTGACCAGTCCCACGATGCCCACCAGGCCGGACAGCAGCGGGGTGACCATCTGGATCTTGTCCGCCCAGTCCTGAAGCTCCGGCGGTTTCGCCTCACGCTGAGCCTCGGCCAGGTCGAGCGTGGCCGCCTCGGCGTCGATGCTGGCCTGTTGACCGTCCCGGATGGCCTGCGCCGCGTCCTCCTGCGCCTGCTTCACATCGACCCCGGCTTGTTTCAGGTCGATCTGTGCCTGGCGCGCCTCGGCCGAGTTCTTGCCGTGCTCCTTGACCGCCTCGTTGTAATCCTTGAGCGCGGTGGCCTGATCGAGCCGAGCCTGTTCCAGGTCCACCTCTGCTTGATCGGCGTCGATGGCAGCCTGAGCACCGTCACGGGTGGCCTGCGCCATGTCCTCGGTGGCCTGGCGGACATCGTTGGCCGCGCGGGCCAGGCGCTGGGCTCGCTCGACACCAGCCGACTGGAGATCGGCCAGCCCCTGCACCGCCGCGCCCGCCGAGTCGAACGCGTCCGTCATGCCGGACACCCCGGCGCCCAGCTTGCCGATGCGATCGGTGAACGTGGCCGACTCCTTGGCCGCCGCGCTGAGGTCGGCGCCCGAGTCCTTCGCCGCCTTGGCCACGTCCTCGACGGCCTTCGTCGACTCCTTCGCGGCCCGCTGGAGCTTGGTGGCGTCACCCGCGAATTCCAGGGCTACGGTGTTGCCCATCTACTGCACCTCCAGCCCGGAATCCACGATGACCGCGGTGAGCTTGCTCTGTAGCTCCGACTCGATCCGAGGCCGGATCTCCCGCAGGGTCGGATAGACGTAGCGCCCCTCACGCAGGAACGGCCGGGGGCCAGGGCGCCCCGCAATGCGCCCCTGGCCGCCGAAATCCAGCCAGGGGTAGTAGGGCGCCCGCTTGCCACCTACGCCCACCCTGGCCGACGTACGGGTGGACCGGGCCACCAGGGAGCGGCGAGCGGCGCCGGACGCCTGCGGGATCTTCGGGCGCACCTCGTTGACGAGGATCTCCGCAGCGGAGTTGAACGCCAGGCGCAGGCCCTTGGGCGCGTCCTTGTCGACCGCGCGCAAGGCCCGATTGAGCTGGGCAAGTCCCTCTACCTGGATCTTCGCTTCCACCGGCTCACCCTCCGCTCGCCTTGAGTTCCTGCCGCTGCGCCTTGCGCTGGTGATAGATCGACCACCGGAGGTACTCGGCTGCCGACAGGCCACGCCGCATGGCGGCCACCGAACGCCAACCGAGCCGCTCACACAGCCAGAAGTCGAACTCTTGGTCAGGACTCGTCTCGAACGTCTCGTACGCTGCTTTTGTCGGCTCCCTCGTCAAGGCCGGACAGCCTGCGGATCGCCTCGGACAGCGCCCGAAAGTCGCCATTGGCCCGGTCCCGGCGCTGCCACTGCTCCACCTGCGCGATGGTGAGCTTCGGCTGCACCAGGCAGGAGACCACGTTGCGCCGCTCCAGAAGCAGCGGGTTGTCGTCGGCGCCCTTGCCGTTGAACAGCAGTTCGTGGCGGGTGAGCCCCCGCATGCGGACCACCTTGCCGGTGGGCAAGGTGACATCCTCGGCGTCGTCCTCCAGGCTGCCCGCGATCAGGTCATCGAAGCTGGCGTATTCGGTCATGCCGTCACTCCTCAGGTCTGCGCGGTGTGGTCCCAGTCGTCGGACGGTTGGGTCTCCAGCGCCCACGTCCGGAAGCCGGCCACCGGGGCTGTCTCGGTGTACTTCGTGATGACCGCGGTGAAGCTGTCCTGCGGCAGGCCGGAACCGGTGCCCTCGGGCCGGTGCTTCACCGTTACCGAGGTGCCGATCAGGGGGACCAGGAGTGCGCGCGGCCCGGTCGATGCGGTGGAGTCGTACTTGCCGGAACACCCGAACGCCCCGGTGAGCAGGGTCGGATCGAACACCTGGGAGTTCTTGCCGTACGTGGTGTTGTCCTCGGTGCCCGCCGACTTCTCCACGTTGCTGTCGGTGCAGTACTGCGAGATGTCGGTACCCGCGACCAAGATCACGGTCAGCTTGCTGTGCTTGCGTGCCACGACGGCGCTCCCTTACGCGCTGGTGCCGAGGATGACAACGTCGTAGGTGACCGACGTCGATCCAGCAGAGTTGGTCACGGTGATCAGGTCCCCGGTCGCAGCGGTGACGGTCACCTTGCCGTCAGCGGGGCAGGACCACAGGAAGACGCCACCGGGCGGGATGGCCACACCATCACCGGCCGCAAGGAACCACGACGGGACACCGTTGGACGCCGGCCGGGTCACCTGCACGTTGTTCGTATTCGCGCTCGCAGCGAACACCATGAACGCGCGTAGCTCGACAAACGTCATGGTCGCCCCGGTCAGCGGGTTGGCCAGTGACCCGGCCAGGTCGAGATCCTCGGTCGCGGACGCGCCGAGGGTCCGCTGGTCGTGGAACATCAGGTCCGCCGAGTTCGCGGACGTGCCGTTGGCCAGCTCGATCGACACCTTCTTCAGGAAGCTGTCGGTGGGCGTACCCAGGTCAAGCAAGTTCTTGTACGTGCCGCTGATCTGCGCGGTCACGATCGTGTTCAGAGTGGTGGCCACTTAGTCCTCCCCGGGGCCGACAACGGTTGCTTTGAACATCGCCGCCAGGTACGGGGTGCCGGCGATCATTTCGAGGTCGAACTCGCAGGACGTAACAACCAGGTCGTCACAGGAGGTCCAGGTGTGCGCCTCCATGTGGCGCTTGAGGGACTGTGGGCCATCCCCGGACGCCCACACGGCCACCCGGTCCCGCGACGACTTGTCGTTCGGCTTGCCCACCACGAGCACGATCGGCAGGTCGGCGAATCCGTCCTCACCGCGCCCGTACGCCGCATCGAAGTCGATGGAGCGCGGGTACGAGACATAGCCACCCGGGCTGGTCAGTGAGCCCGGCGGATAGGCGAACACGTTCAGGCCCGTGATGCCCGTGAGCACCGTGGCCACCTCGTCCATCACCGCATCCAGCCTCATGCCGCCCACCACTTCCGCACGAACGGCTTCAGGCTGGTGCGGAAGTCCGGATCGAGCTGGGCCAGCAAGCGCAGCTCGCCCTGTTCCTGCGGTGAGCCGGAGATCCCGAACGGGCTGTCAACCCGCGCGTTGAGCCGCGCCGCCTGAAGGAACATGCCCGCCTTGACGCTGCTGGGCGTGGCGTTCCAGCCCCACAGGCCGTTTCCGGTTATCTCGCCCGTGGACACGGTGAGCTTCAGCCGGGTGTACGGCTGTCCCTTGGCCGCAGCGTTGCGGGGGAGCAGCGTGTATCCGGCCGTTGTGGAGGTCTTCACGGCCACCGCATCGCCGTTCTCGTCCTCGACCGTGAAGCCGGTGGTGTCCTGGAGATCATCGATCTCGCAGAACCAGGCGCACTCGTGTGCGTCGTAGACGGGCGTGTAGTACCGGTCCTCGGCCGCGGCCACCTTGCCGAACTGGCGGCCACAGTGATCATCGACGTTGCGGGAGACGGTCGTGATCCAGAGCGCCACGAACGCATCACGGGCGTTGTCCTGAAGAGACAGGTAGTCCTTCAGTTCTGCCGTGGTTGCGTAGTCGGGTGCCCAGGTCACGACCGTTTCTCCCCTCAGACGCCGTTCGGGACCGCGTAGACCGAGCAGTGCGTAACGAATGTGTCGGTCGCACCGCCCGAGGTGACCCGCACCCGCAACCAGGGGCGGTTGGGCTGCACCTGCACGGCGAACGCCGAGTAGTCGTCACCCGTGCCGGCCGCCAGCGCTCCGGCCACGACCGAGGTGACCGCCGTAGCCGTGGTGCCGATCGAGCCGGACGAGTCCGGCGCGTCCTGGATGACCCACGTCAGGCTGTCCGTGGTGCCCGCAGTGGACGCGGTGAGCACCACGAGGATCCGATCACCGGGGGAGTAGCCGGACAGCGCGGCGAGGTTGATGTCGTCCGGGGTGCCGAAGTCGAAGGACGTGGTGGTGGCGCTGGCGATGGTCACCTTGGAGGAGGCGATCTTCGCCATGTTCGCCAGGTCGTAACGGACGTTGCTCATGGTCGCCTCTCAGGTGTTGTTCTGAAGGATCTTGTAGGCGGTGCGGTTCTGGATGTTGCCGTCCGCCCGCTCCCAGGCGGTGAACTCCACCTCGCCGTTGGCTGCCCGGGTATACGGGTTGACCACGACCACCAGACCCGACACGCGCCGCAGGACGTACGCTTCCCGGAAGTCGCCGTACGCGATGGCGAACGTGTCAGCCGCGCTAGACAGGGTGGGCATCGCCTCGTCGATGATCACCGGCTTGCCGAGGAGCATCCGTTCCGGCCGCCCGGAGATGCCCTCGTTGGCCGACTGGATGATCGGCCGTCCGTTCAGGTCCACGATGAGCCGCAGCAGCGTCCAGGTGGCCTTCTCCATCAACCACTTGGCGTTGGGGTCGTACTCCTCGTCCAGGAGGTCCTGGAACTCCACCAGGTCCTCGTAGTCGGGGGTGTCGGCCGTGTCCAGGTCGCGATCGGCCGTGAGACTGGCGGCCACGATGCCCTTGGGCTGGCCAACGCCAGTACCGGTCACCCAGTGGCTGGCCTGCTTGCGGGCGATGCGCTGGCCCAGCTTGCGGGCCACCAGCCCCTCCACGTCGAACGCGGCATCCTGGAGCAGCTCCACCGACACCCGCAGCGGCAGGTTCGAGCCAGCGCCCGCGCTGGTGTACTTGTACGCACCGAGGGTGACCGAGCCGAACGTCAGGTCGGCGCCGGACGCCACGGCGGCGGACTCGGCGGTGATGTCACCCTCGTTGCTGGTGTCATCGATGGTCGGGTACTCCAGCGGTGCGCCCGTGGTGGTGTTGAGCGTCTCCACGTTGGCGGCGAACCCGCCGAACGCCTTGCGCACCTCCACCAGTTTGCGCTGGAACTCGTTGGGCACCAGGTAGCCACCGGCGGCGCTGCCGCCCTCGCCCTGCGCGTTGGTCACTCGCAGACCGGAGATGTCCTGGTTGGGAATGCCAGTGCGGAGGTAGTTCTCGAACGCCCGGTCGAGATCGGTGCGCCCGTCCTGGGTGCCGGTGCCGCGCGAGGGGACGCCGGCCGGGGTGCGCACGACGTTGTAGGCGGCGTTGCGCTGCCGGATGTTCTGGGTTCGCTGGACACCCTGGAGTTCGGTCTCCATGCCCTCGTACTGCGTGACTTCCTCGTCCGTGAGCGGCCGGTCCACGGCCCCGTCAACAAGCGCGGTCATCGCAGCGGTGATCTCTTCAATGGTGCGCATCTACCCTCCTCGGGTAGCCAGGGCACGATGCCGCGCCTGAATGAGCCGCGTCCGGTTGTCCGGAGCGGAATTCTTGGTGTCCTTGCCGCCGGTCACCCGGTCCGCCAGTCCGGCGTCCACGGCCTCGGTGGCCGAATACCAGGTGGTGGCGGTCATCGCCTTGCGCCATTCAGCGGGCTTGCCACCCGCCCGGGCGGCGTAGTAACCGGCGATGTCGTCCGAAACCGCGTCCAGCAGATCGGCGTATTCGCGCATGTCGGCCGGTCCGCCGACTCCTACTCCCTGCGCGTCGTGGATCATCATCCGGCCGCCGCGAGAGATGTCCACGCTGTCCCCCGCCATGGCCAGGAACGACGCGGCAGAGGCGGCCAGGCCATCGACGTGGACGGCAACCGAGGCGGGGTGGGACTGGAGCGCCTCGAACATCGCCACCGCGTCGTAGACGAATCCGCCGGGGCTGTTCACGTGCAGATCGATGGCCTTGGCGTCGATCGCGTGCACGGCCTTGACGAACTCGGTGGCGTCCATGTCCCACCCGCCGATCACGTCGTACACGTAGAGCTTCGGCGCCTCGGACCCGGCGTTGGCCACGCGGAAGCAGGCCGTGTCCCTGGGCTGAACGTCCTCGGTGGCGCGCCAGGCGGCGCGCAGCGCGCGGAGGTTACTCGGCAGGCGGATCATCGTCGTCTTCCTCCCCCGCCGGGGCGGGCGCCGACTGCGGCGTCTCAGGTTCGGGAAGCGGGGGAAGGTTCCGGATGGCCCGAGCCTCGTTCAGGGTGAGAAGGCCGGCCTGCACCTGCTTGATCAGCAGATCGATCTCTACGGCGAAGTTGGGGCGCTCCAGTCCGGCGAAGTCGAACTCCACCGAACGCGGGGCGGCGAGCAGACGCGATGCCCGCTCCTGGAACCGCATAGACCACTGGCCCAACACGAACTTGGAAAGGCCGCGGTTCTGCTCATCCACGCCCGTGCCCCATGAGGTCTGCTTCTCCACCTGCATCAACAGGTGCGGGGGAACCCCGGTCCAGCGGGCAACCTCTTCGATCTGGAACTGACGCGACTCGATGAACTGCGCCTGCTGGGCGGTCATCGTCCAGGGACTGAACTTCAGGCGCCGGTTGACCAGCGCGATGGCTCCCGCGTTGTCCGCCCCGGACACCGCGTTGTGGAGCTGACGCCGGATCTCCGGAAGATCATCGGTGATGTCCACCTCGTCATCCGGGGTGGCCAGGCCGGAGATGAGCGCGCCTGTGGAGAACGTCTTCGCGGCGGCCTTGTCGCCGGCCAGGGTGGTGGCCACCGAGCCGCGGGCGGTGTTCAGGATGCCGCGCCCGAGGATGCCGTCGGTGCTCATCGCGGGCACGTACCAGAAGTCCTCGGCGTCCAGCTTCACCTGCTTGCCGTCGTTGAGCTGCACCCGGAACCAGACACCCCCAGCGGGAAGCGTGCCCGACTGGTACTCCTCGTACGTGGGCGCCTCGGCGGCGAAGGTCAGCGGGTGCACCAGCGGCAGGCGGACCAAGCCACCCGCCTGGTTGCGCACCTTCATGGCGCCGCACTTGCCGTGCAGCACGAGGTGAACGAACGCGGACTCTTTCCACTCGAACAAGGTCTGGCCGTCCGGCCCGTCCGGGTTGTCGAACACCGAGGGGACGCGGCGGCGGCTCGGACCCTCACCGGTCCAGGTGTTGAACGGCAGGCCGGCCAGGGTGCCCGCGATCAGGGACACACCCCGGAACAGTGCGGAGTTGCTCAGCGCGCTGGTCTCGCCCACCTGCACGCCCGCGATGTCCAGTGGGGCGGACGGGTTGAACCACTGCACCAACGTGGGGTCGGCGATGGAACGCGTGACGTTCTCAACGTCCGCACGCCGTGCCCACGGCCACCGCATGTACCGAATGGTACACAGCTACCCCATACCCGTATACCGTAGTAACCATGTTGACGCAGGTCGTTGCGGATGCGCTGGCCGCTGCGCCGGTTGAGCCGCGCGACGCGGCCACGGCCGAACTGGCGCGCACCTACGCCCGAGCGATCGACGAGGGAGCCGACCTGGCCAAGGTCGGTCCGGCGCTGCTGGCCGTCCTGGAGGCCCTGGGGATGAGCCCACGGGCGCGCAGTGCGGTCAAGAAGGCGGTCACCGATGACAAGTCCGGCGCCAACCCCCTGGATCAGCTCGCCGAACGTCGTCGGGCACGTGGAGCCCCGGCTGTGGACGCCGCCACTTCGTGACCTGGCCGACCCTGCCGCGTCCTGGGGTCACGACTTCATCGACTTCTGCGCGCTGATCGGGTGGCCGCTGGACCCGTGGCAACGGTGGCTCGCCGTCCATCTGGGCGAGCTGTTCCCGGACGGCTCACCCCGGTACCGCAAGGCCATCATCCTGGTGGCCAGGCAGAACGGGAAGACGATCTTCACCCGCCTACTCATCCTGTATTGGATGTTCGTGGAGCGCGTGCCGGCCATCCTCGGCACCTCCACCGACCGGGGCGCGGCCAAGCGCTCCTGGGTCAAGGTGGTCGAGATGGCCAACGCCGTGGAGCTGCTTCGGGAGGCGCTGGACCGGCGGCACACCGTCCTCCAGATCGGCGAGGAGGACTTCTGGAACCGGTACGGCAGCCACTACCGGTTCGCCGCACCCACCCGGCGTGCGGGACGTGGTGACACGCTGGACCGGGGACTGCTGGACGAGTTGCGCGAGCACAAGAACCGGGACACCTGGGACGCCGTGGTGCCTGCCATGAACGCCGTACGCGATGCGCTGCTGGTGTGCATCAGCAACGAGGGTGACGCGGAATCGATCGTGCTGCACGAGGAGCACGATGCGGCACAGACGTTCATCGAGACCGGCGAGGGTGACCCGCGCACCTTCCTGGCCGCGTGGAGTTCCCCCACCGGGGCCGACCCTGAGGACGTGGAGGCGCTCGCGCAGGCCAACCCTGGACTCAGCCACCGCGTGCAGCTCGATGCGCTCCTGGGACAAGCCAGGGCGGCCAAGGCGGCGGGTGGGGAGACGCTCGCGCGCTTCCGCATCGAGATCATGTGCCAGCGGGTGGACCTCCTGGAGGCGGCCATCCGCCCGGAGGACTGGCGCGCGTGCGGCGTGCGGCGGGAGGACTTCCCGGATCTTGCGCAGCACCGCCGGCAGGCTGCCCTCTGCTACGACGTGGCGCAGGACTGCTCCCATGCCACCCTCGCCGTGGCAGTCACCGTGGACGGCCTGACGTACGTGGAGATCGTGGCGTCCTGGGACGGCTACGAGGCACGCAAGCAGTTGCGCGCGGACCTGCCCGGATGGGTGGACCGCATCAAACCCCGCAAGGTGGTGTGGTTCCCTGGCGGTCCGGCTGCCGCCGTGGCGGACAGCTTCACCGGCAAGTACCTGCGCAACGTGCTGATCGAGCCCATCCGGGCGGAGGACGTGGTACGCGCCTGCATGGGCATGGAGGAGCAGGCGGCGGCCGGCCACCTGCGGCACGCACACGATCCGCTGCTGGATCTGCACGTCCGGCAGACCCAGCAGCTCACACAGGGGGACGGGTGGCGCTTCGCCCGCCGAGGCCAGGCGCCCATCGATGCCACGTACGCGGCGGCCGGGGCGATCCACGCGGCCAGGACCATCCGCAGACTCGGCCCGGTCGCCTGAGCTGGGGAAACTCCGCACACAAAAAACCAGGGCGGCGGGTGTCTCGGCCGGCCGACCCTCTGAACTTTGGAGAGGTCACCAGTTCGACGTGGGACGCGGTTGTGGTTGTGGTGTTGGTGCTCGATCACCGAGATGCAAGTTGCATGACGCGCATGCCGATGCGCAGTTCGATGGGTCGTACTTGCTGCCACCACGGGCCAGGGGGTGGATGTGGTGCACATGCTCTGCGGTGGTGGTGCAGCCAGGCAGGCGCAGGGTGCACAGATGGTGGTCCCTGGCCAGGATGGTGGCTCGGAAGCGGCGCCACCGGGTGGTGCTGCCACCCTCCCATGCTCGGCTCATCCCCCACCCTGGCTCTCTCCACCTGTCCTGTCCTCAGCCCTAGAGGGCAGGCTGAGGACAGTTCAGGATCGGGTCATTGTCCTTGCTGTCCTCAGATATCAGGACAGGTGTGACCTGCGGAAATGCCTACCTGTCCTGACCTGTCCTGAGATCTTGAGGACAGTTGCCCACCTGGAAACTGTCCCGGACAGGTTCGAGGAAGGCACTCAATCCGCGTTTGCGCTGGTCCAACCCGCTTTCCAACGCTGCATGGCACCCATATACACGTCATTGGACGCCTTGATCCCAGTGATCGCCTTGGCCCTGTCGCGCCCCGTAGTGCGCGGCGCGCTGGCCGCCTCCAGGGCCTTCAGGATGGCCTCCTCCACCAGCCACTCAGACACCCCGGAGCCCTCCAACTGGCCGCCGAGGACGTAGCCCGAGCCCGTTTCGCTCATGGGCATGAGGATGATCGGCACCTCCTCACTGAGGGCACCGTCCTTTACCTTGCGGTGCACCAATGTCCGCTGGTTGGCCGGCGACCGATCCTCGGCATCCTTCAGCTTGATCACCCAGGATGTATCCGCGTCGTCCTCGATGGCGCTGGAGCCCCTGGAGCGCTCCCCGGCATGCCCAGTGTGGTGATTCGCCAGGACAGTGCACTTCAGCGCGCGCCGCAAGCCGCTCAGCGAGTCGAACACCTCGCCCATGTCCTTGGAGCTGTTCTCCTCAGCCCCTGGAGAACAGGCATGGAGCGTGTCAAAGATGACCAGAGCTGGATTGAGGGGCTTGATCAGTTGGTGGAACAGCTTCACCTCGTCGTGGTCGTTCAGCCGGATGCGCCCCTCAAGCACATAGAGCATGTCGTCCGGCACCTGCGCGCCCTGGTTGAACGCCAGCTCCCAGCTACGCACCCGACTTTTGATGCCCGAGACGCCCTCGGCGGCCACGTAGACCACCGGGCCCTGCGTGACCACCTCCCGCCCCTCCCAGGGCTGCCCGGTGGCTACCGAGCACGCCCAAGCCACGCTTACGAACGTCTTGTACGTGCCGAACTTGCCGGACAGGAATGCCACGGTGCCGACATCCAGGACACCTTTGATCAAAGGCGTAGGAGGGGTGATGAGATCCAGGCCGGACCTACTGTGCAGTCGAGCGCGAAGCTTGCTGAGCTTGTCGTCCGCCGCCTTGGCCGCGTCCTTCGTGGCCTCGTGCTCCCAGTACGCCTGAGTGTCGTAGTAGTGAGGATTCTCTGGGTCCGCCACGGGCCACGGTTCGGACATTCCGTTGCTGAGCGCATCCACAATCACGCTAGCGGCGGTCCATTCCTTGCCATGGCTGCGGTTCCACTCGTCGCTGTGCCACGTATTGGCGGCAACCGCCTCGGTGAGCTTGAGCAACGCCTTGTCGTACTGAATCAGTCCTGACCCAACGAAGTGCCCGAACAGTTTTGCTGCACCGCCGAGGACGCTGTTCACCTTGCTGTGCTGATCCATCGACCGAATCAGGCTCAACTGCCTGTCCATCGCGGCCTCCGCCGTGGCCGGCGTCCAACCGGCCGACCCGGCTGCGTCATCGAACAGGTCATCATCCGACGCGGAGCGTTGCGACTGTTCGGTGAGGTATCGAACCCATGCCTCGGGCAACTCGGGCAACTCGCTCAGCGCAGGCGCGGCGCGCTCCATGAGGGAGCCGTCCGGGCCGTACCACTCATACCGACGGCCGGTGCCCTCATGAACGCTGGGGTAGACCATGACATGACGCCATCCCCGGTGGATGATTTCCACATCCTCACCAAATTGGGTGTTGAATGCCTTCTCAACTCCCCGATATGGAGTCTTCCCGACAGGCAAGCGGTACAACCGGATGCGCGCGGGCTGCCCCCGCCCACGGCTGGTGGTGGAATACGTGGCCGGCGGTTCGCCGAGTTCGGCGCACGCCCTGGCCCAAGACGCCCCGCCCTGCTTTCCCTCGTAGTCGTCAACATCAATGCCCACGACATGGGCGGGCAGCCGCAGACCAATGTTGCGCTCACCGAGGTACCCCTGTGCCCATTCGGTGAGCTGCTGGAAGCCGACAGGCTTTCCGTCATACCCGGTGAAGCCAGCGACCCCCGGAAGCTTCTTCTTGCCAGGGTTGCCTTTCATCGGAATCGGATCGGTCCAGCCGCGCTTGAAGTACTCCGATGCAGCCGCATGGTACGGGTGACGAATCTCAGTTACGTCCGTTACGCTCGCAGCAGGGTTAGTGCTGCTCTGGAGCCCGTCCGGCCCCCCGTCCGGGCGGGCTTCGTTCTGCTCGAACATGGTCACGCACGCCCCTCAGCCTTGGCGAGCACGGTGCGCAGCTTGGTGATCTGCTCAGAGGTGAGTTTGGGCGCGCGGCGCATCAAGGTGTCGATATAGGCATCCGGCGAGTGGCGGGCAGCAGCAGCCTGGCGGGCGCGCTCTTTGCGCTGTTCAGGGGTCAGTGATGTGCGGTAGGGGCGAGGCACGAAAGGCTCCCGAGAGATTCGGGAACGTCATCCGTCGGGCACGTCGCGCTTCGGGCGCGTGCCCCGCTCTACGGGGAGCCCCTTGTGGTGCGGGGCGTGACCGGTAGTTCGTGCGGCACCAGAGCAGCCAAGCCGTAGCCAGTGTTGATCCGCAGTAGCCGCTCACAGCGCGTTCGGCTATGAGTCGGGGCAGGACGTTCAGACGCCCCAAACATTAGCTAGCCGAAGCTGTGGTGTCAACACCGATCATGCCTCTGACCTGCGGTTATACCTGATCTATAGTAGACCTGATCTTTGACTCCACCCACATGCCGGGGGAGATCTCATGCAGGCGCGAGCCCGGCTCCCTGGCTATCTCGCGCATCAGGGAGAAGGTGCGGAACAGCCCCTCTTCGTCCTCCCGGACGTCGATCTCCGGTGCGCCGGGAGCCGCCTGGACCAGGTGCCACTTCATCGCTGCCTCCCGCGTGCACATGTGCATTACACCTTGACATGTCACGGTGTCATGTACTCACGCCACTTGCAATATGTCTACTATTGCTGACCTAGCGTCACTGACATGGCAGATCGGAAGCTCCCGCGCCTCATGGGCCAGCAGGAGATCCGACAGCGCCTCGGCTACTCCCGCCAGTACACGGCGGTGCTCATCAACGGGAAGGGCTTCCCGGATCCCGCGTACGAGTTGGCCATGGGCCGCATCTGGCTGGCCGAGGACGTGGAAGCCTGGATCCGCGAGAACCGCCCGGACCTGGCCTAGATCAGACTGACGAACCCTACCGCCTGCCAGTGCTCGCCCCACGTGCTCTCATCCCCGAGCCAGCGGGAATCCGCCAGACGCCAGACGGACCACCGGCCACCGCGACCCACGGGGGACAGCACCAATTCCGCCAGAGCGAGCACCACCGCGCGCTTCTCGCCTACGCTGTACCGGCCCGAGTCCCACCGCGCGGCCAGGTCGGCAGGGTCGTACCCCTGAAGCGCCG
>Ga0207684_10002502_pt1 | contig 18494 bp, 13 predicted proteins | sample KBSK5501metaG_FD_184342 | JGI IMG/M metagenome (GOLD analysis project Ga0207684, IMG submission 184342) | Corn, switchgrass and miscanthus rhizosphere microbial communities from Kellogg Biological Station, Michigan, USA - KBS K5-50-1 metaG... | ecosystem: Host-associated > Plants > Roots >...
TCGGCAACGCGCGCTCGTACCCGTGGCTGCGACACGCGATGTTCTACCTGCCGGAGTACTCGATGTTCGAGCTGCGCGTCGGCGAGATGCCGCCCGGCTACTACGCGCCGCAGCTCGCGTCCGAGATGGTGCCGCAGCCCGACAGCGAGGTGCGGCTGCCCGCGCGCACGCGCCGGCTCGTCTGGTTCGTGGACCACTGGGCGCCCTCGACGGCGCGGCCGCCGGGGCTCGTAGAAATCGAGCTGCCGTACGGTCGTTTCCTCTACACGCTGCCGGTGGACCGCCGTCCGATCGGCTATGCGGGCTACACGCTCGTGCGTGACCGCTGACCGGCGCGACGACCTCCTCGTTCTCCTCGCGGCCGCACTGTCGCTGACGGTACTGCTGCTGCGCGAGCGCCTGATCGCGGGCGCGGCCGGCTTTCCGCTCGATGACTCATGGATCCACCTGCATTTCGCACGTAACCTCGCCGAAGGCGCGGGCTTCGCGTACAACCCCGGCGTTCCCGTGGCGGGCTCCACCGCACCCCTGTGGACGCTGCTGCTCGCCGCCGGCGCGCGGATCGCGGGGGCGTCGATCTTCATGGCCAAGACCCTCGGCATCGCCGCGGCGCTGGCCGCCGCTCTGCTGTTGCGTCGCGCGGCGCTGGCCTGGGGCGCGTCGCGGCCCACCGCGCTCGTGGCCGCCATCGCATTGTGCTGGAGCGGCCCGTTCGTGTGGGGCGCGCTGTCGGGCATGGAAGTGACGCTCGCCGCGCTCCTGGTGACAGCCGCGCTGCTCGCCCTGGCCCGCGAGCGACTGGTGCTGACCTCGCTCGCCGGCGCGCTCGCGACGCTGGCGCGCCCCGAGGCCATCGTGCTGCTCCCGCTGCTGGCCCTCGCGAGCCGGCCCACACCGAGACGGCTCGCTGCGTTCGCCGCAATCGTGATCGTTGTGCTCGTGCCGTTCATGGCGTTCTGTTGGGCCACGACCGGCACGCCGATTCCGGCCACCGCTTCGGCCAAAGTCGAGGGCGGCCTGCTGGGTCGGCTCATCGGCATCCGCGAGCCCGCGCGACTGACGTGGATCGACCGGCCGCTTGCCTTCGGTATCGAATGGGTCGTCTGGCTTGCGCGAACACACCCGCTGCTGCCGCTGGCGCTGCCGATGATCGTGCTCGTTTGGCGCCGGAGCCGCGCGCTCGGCATCGTCGGGCTCGTGCTGCTGGTACACCCGCTCGCCATAGCTGTGCTCGCGCCGTATCGCGGCCCGGGCTTCCAGGAAGGGCGGTACTCGATCCACCTGCTGCCGGTCGCACTGCTCGTGTTGGCCGCGGCGTGGACGACGGTCGCCGATCGCTTCGAGCCGCGCCGGGTGGCGCTCGCGTCAGCGCTGCGCGTGCTCTATCTCGCCGTGGCGCTGGTCACGCTGGTGCCGGCGGCCAACCGCTACGCGTGGGGCGTGCAGAACATCAACGCGATGCAGGTGCACCTCGGCCACTGGGTGGACGAGCATCTGCCGCGCACGGCCACGCTCGCGGTCAACGACATCGGCGCCATCGCGTATTTCTCGCGGCGTCCGGTGATCGATCTCATGGGGCTCGTGACGCCGGAGATCCGGCCGTACCGCCGGGAAGGGGAAATGGGCGTGCTCCGGTTCATCGCCGAGCGGTGTCCCGACGCCATCATCATTTTCCCGACGTGGTTTCCAGAGATCGCCGCGCGACGAGATCTCCTGACTCCGATCTATAGCGTGCGCCTGGAGCGTAACGAGGTGTCGGGCGGACCGGAAATGGTTGTCTACCGGCTGACGCGGTGTGCCGTATGACGCTGGATTCCGCTGGCTGCTCAGGCGGATCGCGGCGAGAGCGAACGGAGCGAGCGGCGATATTCGCCGCTATCGTCATCCTCAACATTGAACCGATAGATTAGCGATGGCCGGCGGGCGCACGAGTCGCCGACCGGCGAACGACGGCTGGACGGGCCGCGGACTGCTTAAGCTCTGGTCGACAAGGTTTCTCTCGAAACTGCATCCGGAACTTTCGTTATCCACCCACTGGTTCTAGCGCAGCCGCGACGCCTTTCCACCGACGATCTTCGTCGGCGTCGTCGGAGAATTACGTAACCTATCGTTTACTCAGCGGAATATTTTACGTGCCGTCCAGCGCGCATACCCGATACGCTGGAGAACGCGACGATGGGATCAGGCGGGAAGGGTTTTCGGGTAGTCCTTAGACGTATGGGCGATTGCCGATGAGGCTGGCTCGGATTGGCGTGGTATGCGCGATTCTGTTCGCCTGTGGCTGGGCCTCTGCACCTGATGGCGCTGAGCCGGAGTTCCGCATTCGCTTCGGAACCATCCAGGTAGTTGGTCCGCATCAGTTTAAGCTGACGCAAGAAACGACGCGGCTTCCCAGGCTCACGAGGGCGCAAGGTCTTATTTACGGCGTCGAAATTACGCCTCGTCAGAGCACGGACTATGAGGTGTACTTCGTCGCTCGCGTTCCGGCATCTCCCAAGCAGCTTTCCGGCCTCGCGAGTGGGATTCCGCCCGCCACTGCTGTCTCTGGGTTGAAGACCGTGGTTCAGCGTGCGCATGGACCATCGATCACGCCATTCTGGTTCGATGAAGGGGACCCATTAGGGCGCTACTCCCTGGAAGTCTTTGTCAACGGACAGTCCAGGGGGGTCATCAAATACGACGTCGTCGCTCCGCCTGGCTCGTGAGTCTGCGACACGGCGATGTTTATCTCACTGTCGATACCGCCTGATGTTGCTCCCGAATGTTAGTGAGCAGAAGGTTCTATCGGTTATGGATAGGCGCGTGAAACCAATTTTGTTTCTGGTCGGGATCACTCTACTAGTTCTGTTGACAGTAATAGTAATTGTGTCGCCCCTGCTTGCTCAGGATCCGCGTGAGATGCTGGTGTCGCTGGTTCAACTGATTGCCAATCCGACGGTGTTCGACGGGAAGCGCGTGATCCTTAAGGGGTATGTAGTCTTGGAGTTCGAGAGCCAGCATATGTATCTGAGTGAGGCTGACGCAACGCACGGAATAACACGCAATAGCGTATGGCTCGATGTAAGCCACGTGATATACGCGAAACGGGCACAGTTTCATGGACATTACATCTTCGTCGAAGGTACATTCAGCGCCCGGCGGCGAGGCCACCTCGGCATGGCTAGTGGTGAAATTGGAAACATCTCGAGGTTCGACGTCGCAGACTAAACTTCTCACCTACGGAAGCCCGCGCGGTACAGCCGCATCTGTGGTCGTGAATCGCTCCTGATTGCCCGAAGGCTTCTTCGATGACGGACCCCTGGAGCCAGTACGCGACCATTGGCACGAGCTGACGCACTTGGGGCAGACCAACAACATAGGGTTCATTCATCTCAACCTGGGTCCGAACTATCCTCTCCGGGATCAGCCGATGGAGCGCCATGCCGAGAGTGTCGGCCGTGCCTTCGCGAATCGGGTCCTCGGAATCGGCCGATGACGATGCGACCTGTCGTTTGGATCATCGTCATTCTCGGGATCGGTTCCGTCTTTGCGCGTATGTCGACGGCAGGCGCCGCCGTCCAATCGCTATCAACCGCCCAGAAGGAGTTCCGCGGCCATGGCGACAACTACTGTATCGCCGTCCAGCAAGAGAAGAATGGGGCTGTCTATTTCGAAGTATTCGCCTTTGATACTCCTACGGGACCGCCGACTCCGATCACTGCATACTCTATAACGGTGCAAATCACCGGACAAAGGGTACCGGTATGGCAGGCACTGGGTGAGACTTTCGAGGCCGTTCATCGCATCACATACGGAGTTCCTCCGCCGGGCTTCAAGAATATTCTTGGGCCTGAGCAACTCATCCCCGGCCTGACGTACGAAGTCGCTATTCGCAATCCTGGAATCGGTGGCTTCGGCAGAACGTTCGAGCACGTCGGCACCGAGATGAGGGACGGGTGTCGTCGGTAGGATGGTAGTCCGGAGGGCACTGAGCATCGACGGCCAGCCGCGCCTCGCGACTCCGGCCGCGTACTAACCCGATCAGTCCTGGAAGCCGACGAGGCGCCAGAGATCGCCCTGACGCCGCGCGACTTCCGGCTCGCGCTGCCAGGACAGCACCGTCACCCATCCCATGAGCGGCAGGCGGCCCGTGACCTCGCCTGTCGTATAGAACCACACGTCCCCGTCGACTATTTCGACGTGGTCGAGCCGCACGCGTGCGCGAAGCTCCTCGTACAGCGAGTACAGCGCGAGCAGCTGTTGCCGGACATCGGGCTTGGTGAGGCCGCCGCTGCGATAGTTGTCCGCGACGTGCGCCAGCACGCCGGCGGCGTCCTTGGCGACGAAGCGCAGCCGCGCTTGCTCGACCACCGCGCCTAACTCTTCGGCCGTTCCAGGCGGCGCTGGAGTCGCCACGCGCGGAGCACTGGCGATACCCGAGGCTCTCGTCCAGAGCAGCAGGACGAGCAGCACAGCTGGCAGGATCCTCACGATCACAGTCTACGTGCGCTCTGGTAGCATCGGTTGGTGAGCCGTCTCCTTCATCCGTTCGTGCTCGTGGTGAGCGCGATCCTCTTGAGCGGCTACGGGTACATCGCGCTCCGATTGACGTCGGCGGGGCCGATGCGGATCGCGCTGGCGGCGCCGTTCGTCATGGTGTGGATCCTTCCGGTTGTCTACTGGTTCGGCAATCGCGATCGCCAAGGCCGGCGGCACGAATGGGTGCAGACGCTCAGCTTTCTCTGCATGGGATGGCTCAGCTTTCTCTTTGTGCTGACGGTGGGGCGGGACGTCCTTCTGCTGGCGACCGCCGCGCTGCCGCCGCTGGCGGCTGTGCACACGCTCCTCGATGAGACCGGCGCTGCGTGGGTGCCGGTTGGCGCGCTGGCTGCCGTCGGCGTCGGCGCGCTGGCCGCGCTGGGTGGCCCCTACGTCCGTCGTGTCGATATTCCCGTGGAGGGGCTGGCGCCGGATCTCGACGGACTCCGGATCGTGCAGATCAGCGATCTCCACGTGGGTCCGACGATGCGGCTCGCATACGTCCAGCGGGTCGTCGAGATGACGAAGGAGCTCGCGCCGGATCTCATCGCCCTGACCGGCGACATCGTGGACGGGTCGGTGCCGCGGCTGGCGCCCCAGGTCGCGCCGCTCGAGGCGCTGGCGTCCGGAGGCCGGGCGTTCTTCGTGCTCGGCAATCACGACTACTATTCGGGTGCGGCGCCGTGGACGGCCCACTTCGAGGCGATGGGCTTTCGCGTGCTCCGCAACGCCTGTGTCAGCATCGAGCGTGGCGCGGCACGGCTCGTCATCGGCGGCGTCATCGATTTCGCCGCGCGAATGTCCGATCCCGAGGCGCGGCCGCGTCCGGACCTCGCGACCGACGGCGACGCGCGGCCGGCTTTCCGTCTGCTCCTCGCGCACAATCCGAAGATCGCGCCGCTGGCCGAGCAGGCGGGCTTCGACCTGCAACTGTCGGGACACACCCACGCCGGCCAGTTCTTCCCGTGGACATTCATCATTCATCTGGTCCACGGGCCGCACGCGGCCGGCCTCTCGCGCCGCGGCCGCTTGTGGGTCTACGTCAGTGCCGGCACGGGCACCTGGGGTCCGCCTGTGCGCCTCGGCACGAAGCCGGAGCTCACGCTCCTGCGCCTCGTTCGAAGCGCTACGCCGAAACAGCCCTCTCACGCTATGATGCTCATGTGACGCGACTCGTCTTCGCGCTCGCCGCGCTCGTGACGCTCTCGCCACTTCCCGCCGTCGCCGAGATCTTTCGTTACACCGACACCGCCGGCGTCCCCCACTACGTCGAGGGCATCGACAGCGTGCCGCAGGAATTCCGCGCGCGCGCCGTCCCGATGAGGCTGCCTCCTCCGGGTGCGCCCGCGGTCACGCCGCCGGCCAGCACGCCGGGACGCCCCGCGCCGGGCGCTACGGGGCCGGTTGCCAGCGCGCCAAAGGGCGGGACGACCATCAAGTACACGCCGGGCAAAGCGATCATGGTGGACGTGAAGATCAACGGCAGCACGAACGCCAACCTGTTGCTCGACACCGGCGCCGACACGACGATGATCAATCCGCGCGTCCTGGTCGCCGCGGGCGCGTCCCTCTCACGGCCGGTCGGCACGACGCGCGTGACGGGTGTCGCGGGCAGCGACAACGTGAACTTCGTCACGATCGACTCCCTCGAGGTGGGCGAGGCGCGTACCGGCCGGATGCACGTCGCGTCCTACGACGTCACGGGCGCCGGCGACGGCCTGCTCGGACGCGACTTCCTCGACCGCTTCTCGGTCAACATCGACTCGACGAACGGCGTCGTCACGCTGTCGCCTAAGTAAACGGAGCGCGAGGCCGGCTCGGGCCGCAGGTGGCCTGAGCTAGACGCGCGGGGCTCCGACTCGCCCGTTCAACTCGCTCAGCCAACCCTCCGTGCTACGATAACTTTCCGATCATGGACTACAAAGCCACGCTGAATTTGCCGAAAACCGACTTCCCGATGAAGGCGAACCTCGCCCAGGCCGAGCCGCGAATGCTGGCCTGGTGGGACGCCATCGGCATCTACAAGCGCCTGCGCGAGGTCGCCGCCGATCGGCCGCTGTGGATCCTGCACGACGGGCCGCCGTACGCCAACGGCAACATCCACATGGGCCACGTGCTCAACAAGGTGATGAAAGACCTCGTGGTGAAGTCGCGCGGCATGCTCGGCTTCAACGCGGTGTTCGTCCCGGGCTGGGACTGCCACGGCCTGCCGATCGAGCATCAGGTCGACAAGGAGCTCGGGCTCGACACGGCGTCGATCGACGTACGCCGCGCGATGGACCCGCTCGAGAAGATCGGCAAGTGCCGCGCGTACGCGGCGAAGTACATCCAGATCCAGCGCGAGGAGTTCAAGCGTCTCGGCGTGTTCGGCGACTGGGACAACCCGTACATCACGATGGCGCCCGCTTATCAGGCCGTGATCGCGCGCGAGTTCGGCCGCTTCGTCGGCAAGGGGCTCGTCTACAAGGGTCTCAAGCCCGTGCACTGGTGCATGTACGACAAGACCGCGCTCGCGCAGGCCGAGGTCGAGTACGAGGAGCAGCGGACGCCCTCGGTGTACGTCAAGTTCCCACTCGTGGCGCCGCTGCCCGACGCGCCCCAGGCGCCGAAGCCGTCACTCGTGATCTGGACCACGACACCGTGGACGCTGCCGGCGAATCTCGCCATCGCGGTGCATCCCGAGGAGGAGTACGTCGTCCTCGACGCCGGCGGCGAGAGCCTGATCGTCGCCGCCAAGCTTGCCGACGCGTTTGCGCAGGTCGCGCGCCTCGGCGCGCCGCGCCGGCTCGCCACGATCAACGGCCGCCGGCTCGAGGGTCTCGCGTACCGGCATCCGTGGATCGATCGCAGCGGAATGGTGGCGACGGCGTCCTTCGTCGAGATGAACACGGGCACCGGGCTGGTGCACATCGCCCCGGGCCACGGCGAGGACGATTACGAGCTCGGCAAGGCACTCGGCCTGAAGATCTACAACCCGGTCGACGACGACGGCCGGTTCGTCCCCGAGGTGGCGCACTTCGCCGGTCTCACCGTGTGGGAGGCGAATCCAAAAATCATCGCACTCCTCAAGCAGGTGGCCGCTCTCGTCGCGGAGCAGACCGTCACCCACACGTATCCGCACTGCTGGCGGTGCAAGAACCCGACGCTCTTCCGCGCGACCGAGCAGTGGTTCATCGCGCTCGACAAGGACGGTCTGCGCCAGCGCGCGCTCGACGCCATCCGCCACGCCGTAGGCTGGATCCCCGCCTGGGGCGAGGAGCGCATCTTCAACATGGTGGCGCACCGACCCGACTGGACGATCTCACGCCAGCGCGTGTGGGGCGTGCCGATCGTGGCGTTCTATTGCGAGCGCTGCGACACGGTGCTGCTCGAGGAGCGCATCGTCGAGCATGTGGCGCGGATCTTTCGCGAAGGCGCCGGCGCCGACGAGTGGCACGCGCGAACGGCGGCGGGCTTGCTGCCGCCCGGCACGCGCTGTACGAAATGCGGCAATGAGAGCTTCCGCAAGGAGACCGACATCCTCGACGTCTGGTTCGACTCCGGCTGCAGCCACGCCGCCGTGCTCGAGACGCGGCCCGAGCTGCGCTGGCCGGCCGAGCTCTACCTGGAGGGCTCCGATCAACACCGCGGCTGGTTCCACTCCTCGCTGCTGGAAGCAATGGGCACGCGCAACGCGCCTCCCTACAAGTCGGTCCTGACCTGCGGCTTCGTCGTCGACGGCGAGGGCCGGAAGATGTCGAAGTCCCTCGGCAATGGTGTGGAGCCGGAGGAACTGCTGCCCAAGTACGGCGCCGAAGTCCTGCGTCTCTGGGTGGCGGCGGAGGACTACACCGAGGACATCCGGCTCTCGACCGAGATCCTGGACCGCCTGGCCGACGCGTACCGGCGCATGCGCAATACGTTCCGGTTCCTGATCGGCAACCTCTACGATTTCGATCCCGCGCGCGATCGTCAGTCTTACGCGCGCCTGGACGAGGTCGACCGCTTCATCCTCGACCGGTTCGCGCGCCTCGTCGATCGCGTCCGGCGCGCGTACGAGGAATACCAGTTCCACACGGTGTTCCACTCCGTCCACAACTTCTGCGCGGTGGATCTCTCGGCGCTCTACCTGGACGTGATCAAGGACCGGCTCTACACGTCGGCGCCCGACGACCCGCGGCGGCGGGCCGCGCAGACCACGTGTTACGAGCTGTTCAGCGGGCTGGCACGACTGATGGCGCCGATCCTGACCTTCACCACCGAAGAGGCGTGGCGCTATGCGCCCGGCACGCACTCGGAGTCCGTGCACCTCGAGCGCTTTCCGGAGGTGCCGCTGGTATGGCTCGACGACACGCTCAAGCGTGACTGGGACCGCCTGCTCGAGGTCCGCCGCGAGGTGGCCAAGGCGCTCGAAGCCGCGCGCGCCCAGAAGCTGATCGGCAGCGCGCTGGAGGCCCGCGTACGTGTGGAGTCGGCGCCGGAGGATTTGCCGGGTCTGCTCGGCGCCAAGCGCGAGCTGCTGCCGACGCTGTTCATCGTCTCGCGCGTGGATCTCGAGCCCGGGCCGGGACGCGCGAGCGTGCACTACGAAAGCCAGGACATCCCCGGTCTCGTCATCGGCATCGACCGCGCGCCGGGCGAGAAGTGCGAGCGGTGCTGGACGCGCAGCGAGGAAGTCGGCCGCGACGCGGCCCACCCCACGCTGTGCGCGCGTTGCGTGCGGGTCGTGACCCGCGCGCGATGACGCTCGTCCTCATCCTCGCGGCGCTCGTCGTCGTCCTCGACCAGATCACCAAGAGCGTCGCGCTCGCCCACCTGATCCCGGGTCACCCGCTCGTCCTCACTGAGACGTGGCTCTCGCTCACGCTGGTCATGAATCCCGGTCTCGCCTTCGGTCTGCTGGGCACGATCGCACCAGCGTGGCGCTGGGTCGTGGCGGCGCTCTCGATCGTCGCGCTGCTCGTGCTGGCGAGAGTCGCGCTGCGCGTGCTGCCCACCGGGGGCGTACTGGGCGTCGTCGCCGTCGGTCTCATCTTCGGCGGCGCGGTCGGCAATCTGATCGATCGCGCGCGCTTCGGCGCCGTGGTGGACTTCGTCGACGTCCACTGGCGCTCGTGGCACTGGCCGGCGTTCAATGTCGCCGACTCCGCGATCAGCGTGGGCGTCGCGCTGCTCGCGCTCCGCCTGCTGCGCGAGCGCCCGGTGCAGTCCCAGTGATATTCGAGCCATTTCACCGCTCGCCTCGTCCGTCGAACGGCCTCGGCTCGCACGGCCACGTCGCCGACTCCGCGATCAGCGTGGGCGTCGCGCTGCTCGCGCTCCGCCTGCTGCGCGAGCGCCCGGTGCAGTCCCAGTGATATTCGAGCCATTTCACCGCTCGCCTCGTCCGTCGAACCAATGAGCGCCGGACCGCTGCTCACCGGTCTGCGCGTCATCGACGCCGCCAGCTTCATCGCTGGGCCGGTTGCCACGACCATCCTCGCGGACCTCGGCGCCGACGTCATCAAGCTCGAGCCCCCCGCTGGCGATCCCTACCGCCATCGCACGGGCGGTCCGGGCGTTCCGGAGAGCCCCTACAACTACCGGTGGATCGTCGACAACCGGACCAAGCGCGGGCTGGCGCTGGACCTGCGAACCACCGAGGGCCGCGCCGTGCTGCATCGCCTCGTCGAGCGTGCCGACGTGTTCGTCACGAACACGCCGCTCGACTCGCGTGGCCGGCTCGGCATCCGCTGGGAGGACCTGGCTCCGCTCAACGCGCGGCTCATCTACGCGTCGATCACAGCGTACGGCGAGCGGGGCGAGGAAGCGCCACGCAGCGGCTTCGATTCGACGGCGCTGTGGGCGCGGACGGGATTGATGGACCTCGTGCGCCCCTCGCCGGACTCGCCGCCGTCTCGCTCGCTGCCGGGAATGGGCGACCACCCCACGGGTGTCTCGCTGTTCGCGGCGATCATGACGGCGCTCTACCAGCGGGAGAAAACCGGCAAGGGCACCATGGTGGCCACGTCGCTCATGGCGAACGGTCTGTGGTGGAACGCGATCCAGGTGCAGGCCGCGCTCAGCGGGGCGCGCGTCGAGCCTCGACCCTCGCGCGAGGAGCCGGCGACGGCGCTGGCGAACCTGTATCGCTGCGGCGACGGGCGCTGGTTTCTGCTCAACGTCCTCAACGACGAGCGCGACTGGCCCATCCTCCTGCGCGCGATCGAGCAGCCGAAGCTCGCGTCGGACGCACGCTTCGCCACCACGCCCGCGCGGCGCGCCAACGCCCGCGCGCTCGTGGGCGTGCTCGACGCGGTGTTCGCCACCCGCACGTGGGCGGAGTGGCAGGCCATCCTGAACGACCACGGCCTCACCTTCGGCGGCGTGGCCGCCATCGACGACGTCCGGACCGATCGCCAGATGGTGGACAGCGGCGCGCTGGTGCCGCTCGACGACCCGCGGGCGGGTGCCACGCTCACCGTGGCGAGCCCGCTCTGGCTCGAGGGAGCGGCCAAGGTGCCGCCGCGTCTGGCCCCGGAGCTCGGCGAGCACTCCGTCGAGGTCCTGCGCGAGGCGGGCTACGACGAGATCCAGATCAAGGGCCTGCTCGCATCGGGCGTGGTGGTGCAAGCCTAGCCGTCGTGGACCTCAAGCGCCTCACGGTCGATGCGTCGGCGGCGGGCGCGCGGCTGGATCGCTGGCTCGCCGAGCGCGTGCCCGAGCTCTCGCGCGCGCGCGTGCAGGCCCTGATCGGTGACGGGCGCGTGCGGGTCGACGGTCGGGCGCGCAAGGCATCGCATCGGGTGGGCTCCGGCGAGACGGTCGAGGTGGAGATCCCGCCTCCGGCGGCCGAGACGCTCGTCCCCGAGCCGATCGCACTCACCATCGTCTTCGAGGACGATGCGGTCATGGTGGTCGACAAGCCGGTCGGCATGGTGGTCCATCCCGGCGCGGGTCACGCGACCGGCACGCTGGCCGCGGCCGTGCTCGCCCACGCGCCAGGCACGGCTGGTGTGGGCGGTCCACGGAGGCCCGGTGTCGTCCATCGGCTCGACAAGGACACGTCCGGGCTCCTCGTGATCGCGAAGACGGCCGCTGCCTACGAGTCGCTGAGCGCCCAGCTCCTCGCGCGCACGGTCACGCGACGCTACCGGGCGATCGTCTATGGCCGGGTGAGCCAGAGCAGCGGGGTGGTGGACAAGCCCTTGGGTCGCCATCCTCATGATCGTGTTCGCATGGCCGTCCTCCCGCGTGGCCGCGGCAAGCCTGCGGTCACCCGGTTCACGGTTCTGGAGCGGTTCAGACAGTTCAGCGACCTCGAGGTGAAGCTCGAGACTGGACGAACCCATCAGATCCGGGTTCACCTGGCTTCGCTCGGTCATCCGGTCGCTGGCGATCGGGTCTACGGCGGCCGAACGGCGCGGGAGCCCCTCCCGGTGGCCTTCGAAGGCCTCGCCCTTCATGCGGCGGAGCTGGCGTTCGTGCATCCGGTTACCCAATCGCGCCTGGAATTCGCTTCGCCCCTGCCGCCGCGAATGGTGCGCCTTCTGTCTCATCTGAGGAGTGAAGGGTAGGCACAGTGGCGTAAGTCCGCGCCACCGCGAACCTTCGCATATGGCATAGGCCTCGCACCCCCGCTGCTAGAATGGGAGGGCTCGCATGCAAGCACTCACCACGGTGATCCTGGCCGCAGGCGAAGGGAAGCGGATGCGCTCCCGGCAGCCGAAGGTGCTCCATGAGCTCTGCGGCCGGCCACTGATCTCCTACGGTCTTCGCCTCGCTCGCTCCGTCGGCGACCGCATCGTGCTCGTCGTCGGGCCCGATGCCGATGCCGTGCGCGCGGCGGCGGGCGACGGCGTGACGATCGTCGAGCAGCGCGACCGCCTCGGCACTGGCCACGCCGTGCTCCAGGCCCGCGACCACTGTGAAGGGCTCGAGGGGCCGATCCTCGTCCTGCCAAGCGATGCGCCGCTGCTGTCGGTGGAGACGATCGAGCGACTCGTGAGCCACCATGCGACGACCAGCGCTGCGGCGACCGTGCTGACGGCGGTCGTCGACCGCCCCCACGGGTACGGCCGCGTGCTGCGCACGGGCGGCCGCGTGAAGCGCATCGTCGAGGACCGCGATGCGACCGACGACGAGAAGAAGGTCAGCGAGATCAACACGAGCGTGTATTGCTTCGACGGCCGGCGGCTCTGGCCGGCCCTCGAGCGCCTGCGTCCCGAGAACGACCAGGGCGAGTACTACCTCACCGACGTGATCGGACTGCTGGGCAAGGCCGGAGGCCGCATCGAGGCGCTCGCGGTCGACGACCCCGAAGAAGCGCTCGGCGTCAACGATCGCAAGCAGCTCGCGGCGCTGGCGGCCATCCAGCGCCGGCGCATTCTCGACCGGCACATGCTCGCCGGCGTGACGATCCTCGATCCGGCAACCACGTACATCGACGACACGGTGACCATCGGCGCCGACACCGTCATCTATCCGCACGTGATGATCGAGGTCGCCTCCGAGATCGGCAGCGACTGCGTCATCGGCGCGGGGTGCCACGTGCGCGCGACCCGGATCGGCGATCGCGTGCTGCTCAAGCCCTACTGCGTGCTGACCGAGTCGGTCGTCGAGCGCGGCGCCGTGATGGGACCGTTCTGCCACCTGCGACCCAACTCGCACGTCGGCGAGAATTGCGAGATCGGCAACTTCATCGAGCTCAAGAAGGCCAAGGTTGGACGCAAGACCAAGGCGCACCATGTCGGCTACCTCGGTGACGTCGTGATTGGCGAGGGGGCCAACATCGGCGCGGGAACGATCTTCGTCAACTACGACGGGGCGGCCAAGCACACCACGATCATCGGCGACGGCGCGTTCGTCGGCAGCAACACGAGCATCGTGGCGCCGGTCACGATCGGCAACGGCGCGTACGTCGCGGCCGGCTCCGTGATCACCAAGGACGTGCCCGCCGACGCGCTGGCCGTCGAGCGCGCGCCGCAGGTCATCAAGGAAGGCTGGGCCGCACGGCGCCGGGCCGTGCGCGACGCGCAGAAAAAGAAGGGCAGCTAGGTATGTGCGGAATCGTCGGCTACGTCGGTGACAAGAGCGCGGTCGGGATCATCGTCGACGGGCTCAAACGGCTCGAGTACCGCGGTTACGACTCCGCGGGCGTCGCCGTGCTGGACCGCGGCGGGCTGCAGGTCCGCCGCGCGGTGGGCCGTATCAAGGCGCTGGAGACGACCCTGCGCGACAAGCCCGTGGGCGGCACGATCGGCATTGGCCACACGCGCTGGGCGACGCACGGCCGTCCGTCGGAGGAGAACGCGCATCCACACACGGACTGCGACGGCGGGCTCGTCGTCGTGCACAACGGAATTCTCGAGAACTATCTCGAGATCAAGGAGCGCCTGCGCGCGGCCGGCCACACGTTCCGCTCACAGACGGACACCGAGGTGCTCGCGCATCTCATCGAGCACCACGTCAAGCAGACGGGCCGGCTCGAGACGGCGGTGCGCGCGGCGCTGCGCGAGGTGACGGGCTCGTATGCCATCGGCGTCATCAGCAGCACGGCGCCCGATCGGCTCATCGCGGCCAAGCAGGGCGCGGGCAGCGTCGTCGTCGGCCTGGGCCGCGGCGAGATGTTCATCGCCTCCGACATTCCGGCCATCCTCTCCCACACGCGCGACGTCGTGATCCTCGAGGACAACGACATGGCCGTCGTCACCGCCCACGGCGTGGAGCTGACCACCATCGAGGGCGATCCGGTGCAGCGCGAGCCGGTGAAGATTCTGTGGGATCCGATCATGGCGGAAAAAGGCGGCTACCGGCACTTCATGCTCAAGGAGATCTACGAGCAGCCGCGCGCCATCACCGACACCTTCCGCGGCCGCATCGCGCCCGAGACGGGCAGCGTCGTCCTGCCCGACGTGAGCCTCGATCCCTCGACGGTGACCGCCATCCAGCGGGTCGTGCTGGTCGCCTGCGGCACCGCGTGGCATGCCGCCATGCTCACGCGGATGATGATCGAGCGGCTGGCGGGGATTCCCGCGGAGGTCGATCTCGCCTCGGAGTTCCGGTATCGCGACGCCATCGTCGGACCCGAGACGCTCGTGATCGCCGTGTCGCAGTCCGGCGAGACCGCCGACACCATCGGCGCCGTGAAGGCCGCGCGGGCGAAAGGCTGCCCGATCCTCGCCGTGACCAACGTCGTCGGCTCCGCGCTGGCCCGCGAGGCGACCGGCGTGCTGCAGATGCACGCCGGCCCCGAGATCGGCGTGGCGTCCACCAAGGCGTTCTCGACGATGATCGTCGCCGGCTATCTCCTGGGCCTGTGGCTCGGCCGCCAGCGCGGCACGCTCAACGCGGAGGACGTGCGCAAGCGCATCCAGGACCTCGTCGAGATCCCGCGCCTGGTGGAAAAGACGCTCGAGCTCGACCAGCCGATCGCGGCGCTGGCGCGTCACCTCTCCAGCGCGACCGACTTCCTGTATCTCGGCCGCGGCGTGCAGTTCCCGATCGCGCTCGAAGGCGCCCTCAAGCTGAAGGAGATCTCCTACATCCACGCCGAGGGCTACGCGGGCGGCGAGATGAAGCATGGGCCGATCGCGCTCATCGCCGACGGCCTGCCCGTGGTGGCGCTGGCGCCGCGAGATTCGTCTTACGACCGCATGCTCGGCAACATGGAGGAGGTGCGCGCCCGCGACGGCCTGCTGATCGCGATCTGCCATCCCGGGGACCGGGCGGTGGCGTCCAAGGCCCAGCACGTCATCGAGGTCCCGCCGTGCGCTGAGCTGCTGGCGCCGCTGCTGACGGTGATCCCGCTGCAGCTCCTGGCGTACCACGTCGCCGTCCGGCGGGGCTGCGACGTCGACCAGCCGCGCAACCTGGCGAAGTCGGTGACGGTGGAGTAGTCGCGCTCGCGCTACGCGGCCGGCTGGCCGACCGCGTGCGCGATGAGCCGATCCAGGTGCATCAGGTCGAAGGGCTTCGGGAGATAGCCCGTGGCACCGTTCTCCAGCGCCTCCACCGCCACCTGGGTCGAGTCGTAGCCGGTCATCACGAAGATCGGCGTCTGCACGCCCATCTCGCGCAGGGACTTCAGCAGGCTGAGCCCATCGACCCCCGGCATCCGCACGTCGAGCAGGATCGCGTCGGGACTCTTCTGGATGACCGCGGCGAGCGCCAGCGACGCGCTGCCGACGGTCTCGACGGTGTAGCCGCGGCCGAGGAACTGCTTGAGGATCTCCTGGATGACCTGGTTATCGTCGACGACGAGGACGCGTTTGTTATGCCGCATGGCCGAGGGCGATGGGCAAGGCCTGTGCCACGGCGGCGGGGCCGAGATTCCCGCGACTTGAACCCGCGGCCCTCCACGAGCGTGACGGCCTGTCGACCCAGCCCGTGACGTCTTGGCGCGCAGCGGGTACAATTTGGCGTGCCCGCCGGGCTGGACCACCTTCTCGACGATCTCAACCCGCCGCAGCGCGACGCCGTCCTTGCGGGCGATGGGCCGCTGCTCGTCCTGGCCGGCGCCGGCAGCGGCAAGACGCGCGTCATCGCCCATCGCATCGCCTACCTGCTCGGCGTCCGCGGGGTGCATCCGCGCAATGTGCTCGCCGTGACGTTCACCAACAAGGCCGCCGGCGAGATGGCCCGCCGCGTGGACGCGCTGCTGGCCCCCGCCGGCCTCCGGGCGCCGCTGATCGCGACGTTTCATTCGGCCTGCGTCCGGATTCTTCGCGCGCACGGCGAAGCCATCGGCCTGCCGCGCCACTTCACGATTTACGACGAGGACGATCGCGCCGCCCTCGTGAAGGAGTGCATGAAGGAGGGTGAGCTGGCCGACCGCTCGTTCACGCCGAGCGCGGCCGCGCACCGGATCTCGTATCTGAAAAATCAGATGGCGAGCGTGCAGGACGCGCTCCGCGACGCGCGCGGGCCGTGGGAGCAGAAGGCGGCGCTGGTCTACTCGCGTTACGAGAAGCGCATTCGCGAGGCCGGGGCCGTCGACTTCGACGACCTCCTCCTGCTCGTGGTCAAGCTGTTCCGCGACTCGCCCGAGACGCTGGCCTGGTACCGCGGCTTGTGGAAGCACGTGCTGGTCGATGAGTACCAGGACACCAATCGCGCGCAGTATCAGATCATCCGGCTGCTGACCGATGAGCACCGCAACGTGTGCGTGGTCGGTGACAGCGATCAGTGTGTCGTGGAAGGCACGACGGTCGAGACGGTTCGCGGGCCCAAGCCCGTCGAGACCATCCGCAAAGGTGATGCGGTAGTAGCCGGCGTGGGATGGGGAAGACGCGATTCAGCGCTCGTTGAGGATGTCCGCCGGAACCCATACGACGGCATGATCGTCCGGATCAGAACCGAGGACGGTCGCGAGCTTCTCGCCACGCCGAACCACATGATGTTCGGCAGATTCGAGCTGGACTCGGCCAAGTACTACGTCTCTCTGATGTATCAGCAACGGCTTGGTTATCGGATCGGTCTGACGAAAGGTATGAGAGCGGCCGACGCGCAAACCACGATCCCAGGCTTCCAGCAACGAACTAACCACGAGAGCGCTGATCGCTTGTGGATTCTCGCGACGTGCGGCTCCCGCGCCGAGGCTCAGTATCTCGAGATGTATTTCGCGACGCAGTATGGACTGCCCACGATGGTGTTCCACGTCCGGGGCCGTCGGATGACGATCACGCAACAGCATGTCGATCGCCTCTATGACGAGGTCGACACGCGACTTCGCGCCAAACAACTGATGGCCGATCTTCTACTCTTCGAAGAGTATCCACATCATCGGGCGGGCGCACACCATCCGGTTGGTGCGGCGTCAGGGTCACGAAAGGTCCTGAACTTCACGATGTTTGGCGACCCCCGTCCGCATCGCTGGCATGAACATCGAATTCAGATCATCAGTTCAGACATGGCGTTGTGGGAACGTGTTGCCGCCATCAAGAAGCCTCGACCTGGTAAACGACAGACTTGGCGGGTCGAGACCTCGAGAAAAGATTACGACAGTGGACTTGCTCTCGCGAAACAGCTCGCGGAAGCGGGGGAGGTCGAGGTCGTTCGGCGCGCGCGTCTGACTCCCGGCAAAGCGTTTCGTTTTATGCCTGCGAGCCATCTCCGAGCAGGAATGACCGTGCCTGTGCTCGATGGCAATCAGGTCCGCGAGACTCGCGTCGTCTCGGTGCTATTCGAGCGGTATCAAGGATACGTGTACGATCTCGCCGTCAAGGACCTGCGTAACTTCTCCGCCGGCGGTTTGCTCGTCCACAACTCGATCTACAAGTGGCGCGGAGCCGATATCAACAACATTCTGGATTTCGAAAAGGACTTTCCCGGTACGCGTGTGGTGAAGCTCGAGCAAAACTATCGCTCGACCAAAAGTATTCTTGCGCTGGCCGCCGGCGTCATCGACAACAACCAGCAGCGCAAAGAGAAGACGCTCTGGACCGAAAATGCCGCGGGCGAGCCGGCCGCCGTCTATCGCGGCTGGGACGAGCACGAGGAGGCGAATTTCGTCGCGCAGACGATCCTCAAGACGCGTGCCGACGGCGTCGGCTGGGACGGGATCGCCGTGTTCTACCGCACCAACGCCCAGTCGCGGGTGGTGGAAGACGCGCTGCGGCGCGCGCGCGTTCCATACGTGATCGTGGGCGGCGTGCGCTTCTACGAGCGCAAGGAGATCAAGGACACGCTGGCGTGGCTGCGGCTGGCCATCAATCCCGCCGACGACGTGGCCTTCCGCCGCGCGGTGCAGGCGCCGCCGCGCGGCGTGGGCGCCACGACGCTGGCGCGTCTGGACGAATTCGCGCTCGACCACACCTTGCCGCTGCTCACGCTGGCGGCGACGCCGCCGCCCGACGTCCGCGGCAAGGCGCGGACCGGGCTTGAGGACTTTGCCACCACCGTGCAGCGGCTGGCCGGCCAGCGCTCGGAGCTCTCACCCCCCGCCTTCATCGATCTCGTGCTGCAGGCGTCCGGGTACCGCAAAGCCCTCGAGCAGGATCGCTCGCCGGAGGCCGAGG
>Ga0207684_10002503_pt1 | contig 18493 bp, 15 predicted proteins | sample KBSK5501metaG_FD_184342 | JGI IMG/M metagenome (GOLD analysis project Ga0207684, IMG submission 184342) | Corn, switchgrass and miscanthus rhizosphere microbial communities from Kellogg Biological Station, Michigan, USA - KBS K5-50-1 metaG... | ecosystem: Host-associated > Plants > Roots >...
GGACTCACTGCGCTACTGGCTGACCGAAATGCAGGTCGACGGCTTCCGGTTCGACCTCGCTCCCACCCTCGCCCGCCAGGAGGGCGAGTTCGAGAAGAGGTCGGCGTTCTTCGACCTCGTCTCGCAGGATCCCGTCGTGTCCCGGGCCAAGCTGATCGCCGAGCCGTGGGATGTCGGCCAGATGGACAGTTACGACCTGGGCGGGTTCCCGCCCGCGTGGCGCGAGTGGAACGGCAAGTACCGCGACACCATGCGTGACTTCTGGCGCAGCCACCCGGTCGGCATCGGTGAGTTCGCCTCCCGGTTCTGCGGATCGGCGGACATGTACGGCAGCGCGCGGCGGCGGCCCACGGCCTCGGTGAACCTGATCACGGTCCACGACGGTTTCACCCTGCGCGACCTTGTCTCCTACAACGACAAGCACAACGAGGCCAACGGGGAGTCGAACCGCGACGGGACCGACGACAACCGGTCGTGGAACTGCGGCGCTGAGGGCCCGACCGACGACCCCGGCGTGCTGGCCCTGCGGACCCGCCAGTCCCGCGCGATACTCACCACCCTGCTGCTTTCCTTCGGGATCCCGATGCTGCTCGGCGGCGACGAGATCGGCCGCACCCAGCAGGGCAACAACAACGCCTACTGCCAGGACAACGAGATCGCCTGGTTCGACTGGGCCGGGCCAGACCCGCAGTTGCTGGAATTCGCCAGGCACCTCATTGCCTTCCGGCTGGCCCACCCGGTGTTCCGCCGCCGCCGCTTCCTGGCCGGGGCTGAAGCCGCCGAGTTGCGCTGGTTCACCCCCGCGGGCGCTGAGATGACGGCCGCCGACTGGTCGGACCCGAGTGCCCTGGCCGTCGCGCTCTACCTCGACGGATCGGATGATCCGGACCAGGCCGCCGATGGCACGTTCCTGATCGATGATGACTTCCTGGTCCTGGTGAACGCCTGGTGGGAACCACTCGACTTTGTCCTGCCCGCCACCAGGGCCGGGGCGTCGTGGCACGCCGAGATAGACAGCTACGACATAGACACCAACAACCATGTGTCAGCGGGCAGGCCCGGAGCAGCGAACCTTCGCGCCGCTGGCCGCATCACCGTCGGCCCTCGATCAGTGGCCGTGCTCGCCGACCGCCGCGGGTGAGCCCTTCCCGGTATAACCGCGAGGCGCCTCGCAACACGGCACCTGAGTTTCAGCCAGGCGCTTACCTCGCGACGGGCGTGTTGGGCGGGCTGTCGTCCGGCTCCGATTCGATGAGCAGGGACAAGGCCTCGATCAGGGCCAGGTGGGTGAATGCCTGCGGGAAATTCCCGAGGTGCTGGCCGGTCGTGGTGTCGATCTCCTCGGCATAGAGCAGAAGCGGCCCGGCAAACGACAGCAGCTTCTGGCACAGCGCGTGCGCGCGTTCAGTCTCGCCGATCATGGCCAGCGCGGTCACCAGCCAGAACGAGCAGATGGTGAACGTGCCCTCCTCGCCCTCGAATCCGGTGTCGGTTCCCTCGACCCGGTAGCGGAGGACCAGGCCGTCCTTGGTCAGATCGTCGGCGATGGCGAGCACGGTCGACTTGACGCGTTCGTCATCAGGGGGCAGGAACCCCATGATGGGCAGGAGCAGCAGCGAGGCGTCGAGATCGTCGGTCTCGTAGTGCTGCCGGAAGACGCCCCGACTCGAAACGCCTTTGTCCAGTATCTCGGCCTTGATCTCGTCGGCGCCCGCCTTCCATCGCCGGGCCCGTTCGTCGTCGCCGCGGTCCGCGGCGAGATCGGCGCCGCGGGAGGCCGCCACCCAGCACATCACCTTGGACGCCGTGAAGTGCATCGGGTCGCCGCGGACCTCCCAGATCCCCTGGTCGGGCTCGTGCCAGTGCTGAAGGGCGGCGTCCACGAAGCCGGCGAGCCCCTCCCACACCGGCATCACGATCTGCTCAGCTCCCCGGCGGAACTGGACATCCACCGCGTCGAGGATCATGCCCCACACGTCGTGCTGGTGCTGATTCCAGGCGCCGTTGCCCACCCGGACCGGCCGCGCCCCCTGGTACCCGGACAGGTGGTCGAGGGTCTTCTCGGTCAGGTCGCGTTCCCCGCCGATGCCGTACATGATCTGGAGTTCGAACTTCCGGTTGAGGTCACCGCCGCTGACCGCGTCGATGACGAAGCCCCAGTACTCGATCGCTTCCCAGTCGAAACCCAGGCGATACAGCGAGCGGAGCATGAACGCCGAGTCCCTGATCCAGGTAAACCGGTAATCCCAGTTACGGGCCCCGCCAGGCGTTTCCGGCAGCGAGGTCGTCGATGCCGCCATGATGGCGCCGGTGGGGGCGTAGCTGAGCGCCTTCAGCGTGAGCGCGCTGCGGTCGATGTAGGGCTTCCACGGATGGTCGCGGATCTTGGCTGAGCTCAGCCAGTCGCGCCAGAAGTCGACCGTGGTGTTCAGCGCGCTGAACGCCTCGTCCTGGCTGGCCGGAACATTGCTGCCGCCCCAGGACAGGGCGACGAAAGCCGACTGGCCCTGGGTGAGCGTCGTGCGGCCGTAACAGCGGGCCCCCAGGACACCGAGCGGGATGGTGCCCGCCAGTTCGAGGTGCACGTCCCCCTCTTTTGGGGCGATCGTCATGGCGTCGTACCCGTCGCCCGTGTAGTTCCACGTGCCTCCAGCGGTCCCGTAATCGAACAGCGGGCCGCAGTTCACCACCGCCTCGACGCGGCCGCTGATGCACGTCGCGATCCGGATGAGCGCGCCGACCGCGCCGAAATCGGAGGGGGCCCGGTGGTAGTCCGGCCGCCGTCCCTCGCTTTGGACCGGGCCGACGGCCAGGAAGTCGTGAACAGTCATCCATCCCGTCGGGGTTTGCCAGGTCGTTTCCAGCACCATCGTCCCCGGCACGTATCTGCGGTGCTGCGGCACGCGGGTATTGCTGGGACCGAACCTGAACGAACCGGCGGCGCGGTCGAGCAGCGCCCCGAACACACTCGGGGAGTCAGGGCGCGGCAGGCACAGCCATTCGACCGACCCATCCGGGGCGACCAGGCAGCTTTGCTCGCAATTGGACAGGAACCCGTAGTCGGCGATTGGCGGAAACGTGCTCATGTGCGCTTGACCTTTCGTGATTCAGACTGAGCCGGTCATGCCGTCCTGCTCAGCAGGTGCTCGCCCACGCGGATCGCATTGGCCATGGCGGTCAGCGCCGGGTTCACCGCTCCGATGCTGGGGAAGAAGCTCGTGTCGACGACGTACAGGTTGTCGAGTTCGTGGGCCTTGCAGTTGACGTCGAGTACCGAGGTGGCGGGGTCGGTACCGAACCGGCAGGTGCCCGCCTGGTGGGCGACGCCCGCCACGGGGACGTCCATACTCATGTAGAAGTTCTTGTCGAGGACATGGTGATCTGCCATCCCGATGTGGTTGAGGATCTTCTTGAGCTCGTGGTAGAGCGCGGTCGCCTCGGCGTCGTTGGTCGCGGCATAGGCGAGGTGCACGCGGCCGTCGCCGTCGACGGTGACGCGGTTGCCCGGCTTGGGCACGTCCTCGGTGGTCAGCCAGAAGTCGACGGCGTGCCGGGCGGTTTCGGCCAGGCTCCACCGCGGGGCGAGCAGGGTGAGCTTGGGCTCCTCGCCCTTCATCGCCATCGCGTTTGACTTGCCGAGCAGTTGGATGTTCCCGAGCGGCCACTGGCGGCCGTCGCCGGCGAAATAGAAGTCGTTCAGTCCGAGCGTCTTCTGGAACACCGTGTCGTTGCTCTCCTTGCCGAGCGCCACCACGGCCTTGCTGTTGTGGTACATGTAGTTGCGGCCGACCTGATCGGATCCGTTCGCCAGGCCCGACGGGTGCGTGTCGGAGGCCGAGCGCAAGAGGATCTTGGCACTATTGGCGGCCCCGGCGCACACCACGACGATGTCCCCGCTGTAGACCTCCTCGCGCCCGCCGCGGGAGACCACCACGCCGGTGACGGCCCGCCCCGACGGATCGGTGTCGAGGCGTTCCACCTCGGAGTTCACCAGCAGCGTGACGTTGGGCAGGTCGAGGATGGGCCGGACCGCGATCGTCTCCGCGTCCGACTTGGCGTGCACCAGGCACGGGTATCCGTCGCACCAGGCACAGCGGATGCATGTGCTCGCTGGCCGGCTGGTCTCATCCAGGAGGATGCCGCAGGGCGCGTGGAACGGGTGGTAGCCGCCACCGGCCAGCGCGTCGGAGATCTGCTGGACCCGCGGCTCATGTGAGACCGCCGGCCATGGGTACTGCTTCGACCAGTGGCCCTCGGTGGGATCCTCGCCGTGGGCTCCGTGCACCTGGTAGAGCCACTCGGCCTTCGTGTACCACGGCTCGAAATCGTCATAGCTCAGCGGCCAGGCCGGTGATACCCCGTCAGCGTGCTGCAGCTCGCCGAAGTCTCCGGGGCGCAGGCGGTACAGCGCGGCCCCGTACATCTTGGTGGCCCCGCCGACGAAGTAGTGCACCTGCGGCTGGAACGGCTTGCTGTCAGCGTCGTACCAAGTGTCCGGCGAGATGTACTTCCCGTCCACGAACACGGGTCGCGGATCCCAGTTGTCCATCTCCCGGGGCAGGAAGTCGCCGCGCTCAAGGAGCAGGATTCGCTTGCCCGAGGGAGCCAGGGTGTGCGCCAGGGTGCCGCCGCCTGCGCCGGTACCGACGATGACTACGTCATAGTGTTCGGTCACAGTTCCACGGTCGCGGCGTCGTGCCGGCGGCGCGCCACCCGTGCGGGGTGAGCTTGCATCGTCGGCGTGTCGCACGCCCCGGCGCCGGCGGTCCCCCGTGGCGGATGATGCCCGCTGGCTCTCGCGCGGCGACAGTAACGATCACAGACCCATGCTCAGATAAGTCCCCAAGTGTGCGCCCGTGCAGGCATGACGGAGGGAACAGGGCAGGAGAATGACCCTCACGGTGGTGTTCGCCGTCGCCGCCGCCTTCTCCAACGCGGTCAACCTGCTGTCGCAGCACTCGGCGAGCACCGGCGCCCCGAAGCGGGAAAAGGGCTGGCGCCTGGTCACCTACCTGGTCCGGCAGCCGCTATGGCTGCTCGGCGCGGTCGCCGCGGTGAGCTCGTTCATCTTCCAGGCCCTCGCCCTCCACAACGGCCAGCTGTCGGTGGTCCAGCCCCTCCTCGTCACTGAGCTGGTCTTCGTCCTGGTGCTGCGCCGGGTCTGGATCCGCCAGGACGTGGCCGTCGCCGCGTGGGCGGCCGTGATCGTGGTCTGCGTGTCGCTCGCGGTGTTCCTGTCGGTGGCCGAGCCCACCGGCGGGCATCCTGTCCCGGAGACGTCGGAATGGCTGTCCACGGTGTCGGTGTTCGGCGGGACCATTGCGGTGCTGGCCGTGGCGGGGAGGCGAGGCCCGCCAGTGCGCCGGGCCGCCGTCTTCGCGATGGCGGCCGCGCTGACGTGGGCCCTGCTGGCAACGTTCATCAAGACAGCGACCGACACGCTGGCCACGTCCGGCATCAGCGGCGTGCTGACCCACTGGCCCGTATACGCGCTGGCCGTCGCCGCCGTAACCGGCACGCTGCTCGAGCAGGCCGCTCTGCATGTCGGGCCGTTGAGCGTGTCTCAGCCGGTTCTGGTCATCATCGACCCCTTCGCCAGCATCGTCTTGAGCGTCTGGCTGTTCGACGAGCGCTTCACCAACAGCCCGGCCAAGATCGCCATCGCCGTCCTGGCTTTCGCCGTCATGGCCATCGGGGTCACCGTGCTGTCGCGAACAGCGCCGCAGGATCTTACCCCGTCGAGACCAACCCGGTCGTGAGGGATGCGGACAGACACGGGTCGGCGCCCGGTCATCCTGGACCGGCGTATCCGCTGAATCATCCGGCACCTCCGCACGGGATCCGATCTCAGTACCCGGCCAGGGTCCGGTTACCCGGGCTCGCCGGTGCTCACCAGGAGACGGTTGGCGAGCCCGTCGGCGAATTTCCGTGCCTCCTCGAGGTGGTAGTCCTGGATGTTGGTGGGCGGTATTTTCACCCCGAGGTAGCGCTCGCGGTAGTCCCCGGACCCGAGGTAGCTGATCAGCGCCAGCAGCGAGCGGACCTGGCCTCCTTGGTAGCGGAAGTGAATGCCGTCGGTGAAGATACCGCCGCGCTCGGTTCCGAGTCTGCGCACTGTCTTCAGGTTGTGCCGCCAGTAGCGGCGGCAGGGGACGGCGGCAGCGAATGGCTTCCCGTTCAGGACCCGGCTCGCGGTGTCGGATTCCAGGAAGGATCGGACCGGGATGTCCGTCGACAGCCACCAGGTGGGGGAGCCGATGCACACCAGGTCGTAGTCCCGTTCGGTGACGACGTCGGGGATCCGGATCTTCGCCGGGCGGCGGCGGAGTTCCGCCGGGATCATCCCCAGTACCTCCAGGAACGGGTGGGGCATGGGGAACTCTTTGAATCTGCTTTCGTAGCGAGGGTCGGTGAACTCGATCGCGGCCAGGCTCACGTCACAGCCGCGGCTACGGAGCACGCCGGCCATCGCCTCGACCACCTTCAGGGTCTGCTGGGTATAGGTGTAATAGACGAACAGCACCGAGGGCTTCCTGGCCGAGTCCATCTCGATCCTTCCTTAGAAGCCGCCCCCGCGGCGAGCCGGTCTCGCGGCGACGTCAGAAAGAGACCCATGCCTTGGCGGACGAACCAGACCATGACGGGCTAGCCGGCTCTCTAGCAGCGCCGCGAGGCCACATACGGATGCATTAAGCACACGCCCTGACCGCAAGGATGCACTCACCCGCCCCGGGTGAGCCCATCCAGCCTGGCATTGCCGAGTATGAGAAACACCTCGGGCCGACCACCTGACGGCGCGGATCACGCGTCCCTGCTGCACATGGATCTCGCCGTGGCGTGCGTCTGAGGCAATAAACATGCTGGCCAATGGCGTCCGGGTTCCCGGATGGCAGCGGGAGACGATGACGATGCCGGCTGGGCAGCGATGAACGCGGCGTTCTTCGGGCTGGCCGTCCTCGCGGCCCTGAACCCGAAGCTGTTCGGCGTTGACCTGCTGCTGATCGAAAACGCCCGGCCGCGGCTGATGTTCGCGTGCTTCCTGCTGGGCGGCATGGGCATGAGCCTGGCGATCGGCCTGCTGGATGTGTTCGTCTTGCAGGCAGATTCCATCAACACGCAGGGCTCGGTCAGCGCCGGGCTTGACCTGGCCCTCGGGATACCGCTGTTGGCGATCGGCGCGCTGGTCGCGACGGGCCGCCTGCACGGACGGCGGCGGGCAGCTGCCCCGGCCGGGGCAGCTGACCCGGCCGAGGACGGACAGCAGGCGAAGCGGGACGGCTGGGCGCGACGGGTCTTGCGTGAGCCTCGCTTCGGGCTGATCGTCCTGTTCGGCGTGGTGGCCGGCACGCCGGGCGCCACCTACGTGACCGCGCTGCACCAGCTGGTCACCGGGAAGTCCTCCACCGCGGCGCAGGCCGTCGCAGTCGTCATCTTCGTCCTCATCGAGTTCTCCCTGGTGATCATCCCGTTCGTGTTCCTGCAGGTCAGGCCGGAGAGCACGAAGGCGGGCCTCCAGCGCGCCCAAGACTGGCTGATGAGCCATGCGCGGCAGCTCATGGCCGCCGTCGCCATGTTCGTCGGCGCGTACATGGTGATCAGCGGTCTAGTGCGGCTGCTGACCTAGCGGTGGCCGCACATTGCGGGCATATCGGGCCCCCCCGGGTGTCGGCAGTCACCCCTGGCGGATGATGCCCGCCGGCTCTCGCGCGGCGACAGTAACGATCACTGACTGACGCTTAGCAGTCCAACGCGCAGGAAGGTGCCATGTCGAACAACTCGGAGCAACGCAGTGCCATGCCGCAGCTGAGATCCGGCCCGCTGATTACCGGAGCGGCGCTCTTCGGAGCGGGCACCCTGCTCGCCCTGGCTGGCCTCGCCGTCGGCGGTTCACACCTGCTGTCGGCCACCCGGCGCTGGATCAGGGAGATGGAGGTGGCGCCGAGCGAACTCGCGAAACTGAAGTGGGCGCAGGCCAAGGCGGCTGCCGCCGCAGGCTCAGCCGCCTGGCAGAACGGACCTTCGGCGCATCAGGCATCCGATTCGTGACCCATCGGCGGCCGCACCGTCGCGGCCAGGCCGGCCAGACCTGGCGCCTTCCGCACCGGAGGACTAGATGGCGAACGTCGATCTTGCCCGCTGGCAGTTCGCGTTTGTGACGATCAATCATTTCTTCTTCGTCCCGATCACGATCGGGCTGGCGTTCTTGACTGCTTTGCTGCAGACGGCCTGGTATCGCAGCAAACGCGACGAGTATCTGCGGCTGACCAGGTTCTTCGGCACGCTCCTGGTCATCAACGTCGCGATCGGCGTGGTGACCGGCCTGGTGCAGGAGTTCCAGTTCGGGATGAACTGGTCGGCGTATTCCCGGCTGGTGGGCAACATTTTCGGTGCCCCGCTGGCGATGGAGGGACTCGGCGCGTTCTTCCTGGAGTCGACGTTCCTCGGGCTGTGGCTGTTCGGCTGGGATAGGCTGCCGCGCCTGGTGCATCTGCTGACGATCTGGGCGGTCTCGCTCGGCACGGTCCTGTCGGCGGCGTTCATCATGGCCGCCAACTCCTGGATGCAGCACCCCGTCGGTTACACGATGGTCAATGGCAAGCCGCAGCTGAACGACATCTGGGCGGTGTTCACCAACCAGGTGTTCGTGTGGGGATATTCGAAGGTGCTGCTTGCCTCGCTGGTCACCGGGGCCGCCGTCATGCTCGCGGTCTCCGCGTGGCAGTTGCGGCACGGCGGGGACACCGGCGTGTTCACCCGGTCGGCGCGGCTGGCGCTCATCGTCCTGGTCCCGGCGATCCTGTTCACCATGCTGGTCGGTGATGAGCTCGGGGTGATCGAGGCCAAATACCAGCCGATGAAGATCGCGGCGGCCGAGGCGCAGTGGACCACCTGCCAGCCGTGCTCCTTCTCGCTATTCCAGATCGGCGGCGGCAACCAGGACCAGACCCCGACCCAGATCATCGCCATCCCGCATCTGCTGTCGCTGCTGGCCACCAACCACTGGAACGGCAAGGTGATCGGCCTCAACCCGCTGCAATCCCAGTACAGCCAGCAGTACGGGGCCGGCTACTACGTGCCGAACGTCTTCATCCAGTACTGGTCGATGAGGGTGATGGCCTACGCCGGGGTCCTGGTCCTCCTGCTGGGCGTGTGGGGGCTGTGGCTGATCCGGCGCCAGAAACTCGCGACCTCCCGCCGGTTCCTGTGGGTGGCGATATGGGCCGCGGTGCTGCCGTTCCTGATGAACACCGCGGGCTGGCTGCTGACCGAGAGCGGCAGGCAGCCGTGGATCGTGCAAGGCATCATGCTGACGAAAAACGGGATCTCGTCGTCGGTCAGTGCCACGTCCATCGTGATCAGCCTGGTGGTTTTCGTTCTGCTCTATGGGGTGCTCGCCACGGTTGACCTGATGCTAATGCTCAAGTACTCACGCGAGCAGCTCCCGCCCGCGCGTCCCGAGGCCGATGTGGACGCGCCCGTGCCGGCCGTTCAGTATTGAGGTTTCGATGAAACTCGTGCCGTTCTGGTTCATCGTCATCACGGTCCTGTGGACGGGTTTCTTCGTCCTGGAGGGCTTCGACTTCGGCGTCGGCATGCTGCACGGCGTCGTCGGCAAGGACGAGGCCGGCCGCCGGGCCGCCATCAACACGATCGGGCCGCTGTGGGACGGCAACGAGGTCTGGCTCATCGTGGCCGGCGCGGCCATGTTCGCCGCGTTTCCCGGCTGGTACGCCACGATGTTCTCGGCCTTCTACCTGGCCCTGGTGCTGCTGCTGGTGGCGCTCATCGTCCGGGGCGTGTCCTTTGAATACCGTGGCAAGCGCGCGGCGGTACGCTGGCGCCGCACCTGGGATGGCCTGATGACCGCGGGCAGCCTGCTGGCCCCGCTGCTGATCGGCGTGGCGCTCGGCGACCTGCTGCACGGGCTGCCCATCAACTCCAGCCAGGAGTACACCGGGTCATTCTGGACCCTGCTCCAGCCGTACGCGCTGCTCACCGGGGTCACCCTGGTGCTGATCTGCCTGCTGCACGGTGCGACGTTCCTGGGCCTGAAGACCACCGGCGACATGCGCGAGCGCGCTGGGCGCCTGGCCCGCCGCGTGGCCCCGGTGACGGGCGCCGCCGTCATTGCCTTCGTCATCTGGACGCACGTGACCGCTCGCGACACCTTCTTCGTCAACCCGGTCGAACTGCTCGCCATGCTGGCCGTGATCGCCGCCGTCTGGCTCGTCTACTCCCGCAGCGACGGCTTCGCCTTCGCCGCGACCACGGTCACGATGGCGGCCTGCATCGTGTCGATCTTCACCGGCCTGTACCCGAACGTGATGGTCTCCAGCACCAACGCCGCCTACAACCTCACCGTGCACAACACCGCATCAGGCGCGTACTCGCTCAAGGTGATGACCGTCGTCGTCGTGATCTTCCTCCCGTTCGTGCTGGCCTACCAGACCTGGACGTACTACGTGTTCCGGCGGCGCGTCAGCACGCAGGAATTCCAGCCGCTGCCTCAACGGAGCACGCGGCTGGGCGCGCCCCTTCCGCCCACCGCAACCCCCGATGGCGGAGCCCCTCCAGCCGGACATGGGAACTGACCGAGAAAGCTGGAAAACCGCATGGGTCAGGCAATAGGTGGCATCTTGCCGCTGGCGCTCGGCGTGGCTATCAGCGTGCTGCCGATCATCGCCATCATCCTGATTCTCATCACCCCCCGAGCGCGCGGCAACGGGGTCGCGTTCGTGGCTGGCTGGGTGCTCGGGCTCGTGGTCGTCGGCGCAGTGGTCCTCGTCATCGCCAACGCGGCCGGGGTGTCAGGCAGCGGCGGCCCGTCGACGGCGGCGTACGTGATCAAGCTAGTGCTCGGTGTCTTGTTCCTGCTCCTCGCGGCGCGCCAGTGGCGCGGCCGTCCCGCTCCGGGTGAGCAGGTCCCGGCGCCGAAGTGGATGGCGGCACTCGACACCTTCGGCTCCGGCAAGTCGCTCGGCCTCGGCGCGGCACTGTCCGGCGTCAACCCCAAGAACCTCGTCCTGACCTTCGGCGCGGCCACGTCCATCGCGCAGACCGGGCTGCCTGGCGGCCAGCAGGCGGGCGTGCTGGCCGTCTTCATCGTGCTGGGCAGTGTCACGGTGGCGGCGCCGCTCGTCGTCTACCTCGTGATGGGTCCGAAGGCGGCCGGTATCCTGGACGGCTGGCGGACGTGGCTGGCCGGCAACAACGCGGCGATCATGCTGGTGCTCTTTCTTGTCTTCGGCTTCCTGCTCGTCGGGCAGGGCATCGCCGGCCTGTCCTGAGGCCCTGCGCCTCGCCTGCCGGTCGCGGTAACGGGCCGGTGAATTCTGCCTAGTCACCCGCTACGGGTGGCGCGGCGCGGCTGTGGCCGAGTTCGTATTCGTAATGGACAGGACGCAATCAGGCAGGGAGCGGTGATGACCACCAACCGAGTTGACGCACTCGTGATCTTCGGAGCCACGGGCGACCTGGCCAAGATCGAGACATTCCCGGCGCTGGTGGGTCTGGTCCAGCGCGGCGTGCTCGACGTGCCCGTTATCGGGGTGGCGAAGAGCGGATGGGGGCTGGCGCAGTTCCGCGACTACGCGACTGCCTCACTGCGGCTCAACCACATGGACACCGGCAGCCCGGCCGCGCAGAAGATGCTCGGGTTGCTGCGGTATGTCGACGGGGACCTCGACGACGACGCCACCTACCAGGCGATGTCGGACGCCATCGGCGCTGGCAGCCAGGTCTTGTTCTACCTCGAGGTGCCGCCTCCGCTGTTCGGCCGGATCGCACAGGGAATCGCCAAGGCCGGCCGCGCCCAGGACGCGCGGGTGATGGTGGAGAAGCCGTTCGGTACCGATCTGGTCAGTTCGCGGCAGCTCAACGACACCATGCACCAGTATTTCCCGGAAGAGGCGATCTTCCGGGTCGACGACTGGCTGGCCTTTGACCCCGTGGAGAACGTGCTTTTCGTCCGGTTCGCCAACTCGGTCATTGAGCCGCTGCTCAACCGGACCTACGTGGACAGCATCCAGATCACGATGGCCGAAGCGTTCGACGTGGCCGACCGGGGCCGGTTCTACGACCGGACGGGTGCTATCCGGGACGTGGTCCAGAACCACATGCTGCAGGTGCTGGCCACCGTGCTGGCCGACCCGCCGGACGGGCAGGGCCTGGCATCCTGGCGGGACGCCAAGTCCCGGGTGATATCCGCGCTACGGCCGCTGACCTCCGAGGAGACGGTGCGAGGCCAGTACGAGGGCTATCACGAGGTGGCCGGGGTCGACCCGAAATCGACGACGGAGAGCTACGTCGCGATCCGGCTCGCGGCCGACACCTGGCGCTGGGCCGACGTGCCGATCCTGATCCGGGCCGGCAAGTGCATGCCGGTCACCGCCACCGAGGTCGACATCCGCTTCAAGCGGCCTCCGCATGACGTGTTCGGAATCGATCCGTTCACCGTCCGCGACTCGCTGCGGTTCCGGGTCTGGCCAGAGACCGCGGTGGGCCTCACGCTGGCGGGCAAGAAGCCGGGCGCGGGGCTGGAGCCGCTGCTGGAGGAACTGTCGTTCGCGGGGCAGACCGGATCGGACATGCGCCCCTATGACCGGCTCATCGGCGCGGCCCTAGACGGAGACCGCTGGCTGTTCGCCCGCCAGGACACCGTCGAAGCGGCCTGGAAGGTCGTGGACCCGGTTCTCGGCGACGTCACGCCCGTGCACCCCTACGCCAGGGGCAGCTGGGGCCCGAAGGAAGCCGACCGGCTGCTGCCGAGCAGGGACACCTGGCACGACCCGGCAGGCTGAGGCTGGACCGCTGAGGACGGACCGGAGCATCCGATGACAGGCCAATCTGCACGCCCCCGCGTCGTGATCGTCGGCGGCGGCTTCGCCGGGCTGTTCGCGGCCCGCAGGCTGCGCCGCAGCGACGTCTCGGTGACGCTCATCGACCGCGCCCAGCACCACGTCTTCCAGCCGCTGCTCTACCAGTGCGCCACCGGGATCATGTCCGAGGGCAAGATCGCCGCTCCGCTGCGCGACCTGCTCAAGAAATACAAGAACGTCGACTGCGTGATGGCCGAGGTAGTCGACTTTGATACGACCGGCCGGCGGGTGATCGCCGCACGCGTCGGCGGCGATCGCATCGAGTTCGGCTACGACCACCTCATTGTGGCCGCCGGAGTCCGGCAGTCTTATTTCGGCCATGACGAGTTCGCCCGCTGGGCGCCAGGCATGAAGACGATCTCGGACGCGCTCGCGATCCGGCGCCGGGTGTACGGCGCGTTCGAGATGGCCGACACGGCCACCGACCCGCAGGAACGCCGGACCTGGCTGACGTTCGCGCTTGTCGGCGCCGGCCCGACCGGCGTGGAGCTGGCCGGGCAGATCCGGGAAGTGGCCACCAAGACCCTGCGGGCCGAGTTCCGGGGTATCAGGCCGGAGGACGCCCGGGTCCTGCTCTTCGACGGCGGCACCGCGCCGCTGGCTGTGTTCGGCCCGAAACTGTCCCAGAAGGCCGACCAGGCCCTGCAGGCGCTCGGCGTCGAGCAGCATATGGGCTCCATCGTCACTCATGTCGACCAGGGCTGGGTGCTCGTGCGCGACCATGCTGGCGAACAGACCCGCTACGACGCCGGTACCGTGCTCTGGACAGCCGGCGTGGAGGCCCCTCCGATCGCCGAGGCTCTCGCGAAAGCCACGGACGCCAAGCGCGACCGGGCCGGGCGCATCCTCGTCGAGGACAACCTCACCATCCCCGAGCACCCCGAGATCTCCGTCCTGGGCGACATGATGAGCCTGAACAAGCTTCCGGGCGTGGCCGAGGTAGCGATGCAGTCCGGGCTCTACGCCGGCAACCGCATCCGGCGTCAGGTAGCGGGAAACCTGGCTGAGAAGCCCTTCCGTTACCATGACCTCGGCTCGGCGGCCTACATCTCCCGTGGCCGTGCCGTCGTCTCAGCGGGACCCCTGCACGTCGGTGGCTTCCTCGGCTGGGTGATCTGGCTGTTCATCCACATCGCGTTCCTGACCGGCTACCGCAACCGCCTCGGAGCCCTGCTCACCTGGTGGCTGGCCTTCACCCGCGACATCCGCCGCGAGCGGACCTTCACCACCCAGGAGATCGAGACGCTGCGCGACGTCTATGCGAGGCCCCCGGCCCCAGGCGCGCCCGCCCCGGGCACGCCCGCCCCGGGCACCCGCGACAGTTCCTGACTCCGACCGGGCCAGCATCACCTGTCAAGGGTGAATCTGCTGCGGCGACGGTGGCGATCAGCGCCCGATACCCCTCTTCCGGCATTCCTCGGCCAGCTTGAATCGCTCGGCCTTCCCGCCTCCCGACTTCAAATTCATAATCAGAACGGGATGCCCGGCAGCTGAGGCCGGCCTCAGGTGGCCAGCCGGGCCCAGCGCGGTGATCCTGCCCCGCAGCGCGAACCGGGCCGACGCCAGCGACACCACGGCCAGCACGAAGACCAAGATCATCCGTGCGATGCTGAGGCCGGCGATGACCAGGCCCGCGATCAGTACGCCCAGGCCGCGGTCATGGGGATCAGCCCGGCCACGCGGACCATCCCGCGCCTCGACACCACGTACCAGCCGGCCGTGACCCCGACCAGCAGGCCGACGATGGTCAGCAGCGCGGTCACGAAATACACGACGACGCCGACGACCAGCCATCCGATGCCGGCGGCCAGGGCCACAGCGATAGCAGCACGGCGGCCCGCTCGGCGATCGTCGGGCGACTCGTCTCAATTTGCGGCACCTGACCCCCCAGCCCACGACCTAGGTGACGCGCAGGAAACCATTAACCGCCTGGACTGTTCTCCTCGGCCGCCGGACCCCGGTCATGGATACGGCGTACCTCAACGACCTCCACCCCGAACGTCTCCAGCCTGGCCAGCAGCCCGTGCAGGGCCGCCTGATCGGTAATAGGGCCATGTAGGACGGTTTCCACCGGCTCAATGGAGGCCGTGAGCCGCTCGAAGTCAAGCAAGGCTTCGGGCGGGAGGACCCCTACTACGCGGATCTCGTAGTAGGACGGTGTCACCGTGGCCCCCTCAGCACGTCGGAATGGGCAACGCAGACCTCCACGGTGCCGCCTGTCGGCTCGCCGCGCGCCACTCACGGCGGGTGAATTCGGTCACCCTGGTGATATCCGCACGGGGTGATGACATATCACCCGCATACGAGTGGTGATCACTGTAGGCAAGCTAACCAACCCGCCTCTGGACCCCGGGCGGAGCAGGTCATCACCCGCGGGATGGCTATCCGGCCCGGGGGTTTGGCAGCCGCAGAACGGGGAGTTGGTGGCGAAGGTGACCAGCACGGCCGCGCGTGGCCCGGCCCGCTTGAGAGCACACGCGACTGGCAGTGACGATCCGGTATTAATATCCAAGATCACCATGCCCGGCCTGCCGGGCTGGGCGGTCCCGCGCCCACGCATCGAGAAACTCATCGCCGGGGGTGCGCGCGGCCCGATGACCACTGTCACCGGCCCACCCGGCGCCGGCAAGACCATGGCCATCGCGCTGTGGGCGGCCGCCAGCACGAGCCCTGACCGCTTGGCGTGGGTCACCCTTGACGATTACGACAACCGGCCGAGCGTCTTCTGGTCCTACGTCGTGGCGGCGTTGCGGCGAGCCGGCGTCGCCGTTCCGCAGGTCTCCTCGCCCACCGCCCATGGGGACGCCGTCGACCATGTCTTCCTGCTGCGGCTGGCATCGGTGCTGGCGGCGCAGGACCCGCCGGTCGTCCTGGTGCTCGATGACCTCCACCTGCTGACCGAACCCGGCGCTGTGGACGGGCTGGCCTACGTGCTGCGGAACGCTAGGCCGGGCCTGCATCTCGTGGTCTCGTCACGGATGGACCCGCTGCTGCCCCTGCACCGGTACCGGCTGACCGGGGAACTCACGGAGATCCGGGCCAAGGATCTCGCCTTCAGCGTTCCCGAATCCGGCTTGCTCCTGGCGCAACATGGCATCGTGCTGCCTGGAGCGGCACTTGAGCGCCTCACCAAGCGGGCTGAGGGCTGGGCAGCGGGCATACGCCTCGCCGCGATCTCTATGGACGGGCACCCTGACCCCGAGCAGTTCGTCAAGGAGTTCGACGCCGAGGACAGCGCCATCACCAGCTATCTCGTAGACGAGGTTCTCGATGCGCAGCCCGCGTCAATCCGGGACCTTCTGCTGCGCACGAGCATCCTGGACCGGGTCAGCGGGGGACTCGCCCGCGAGCTAGCCGATGACGAACAGGCGACAAGCACGCTGCCCGCCCTCGCGCAGGCAAACACGTTCGTCCTGCCGGTCGGGCACGGGTGGTACCGCTACCACCCGCTGTTCGGCGCGGTCTTGCGCCTGAAGCTCCGGCGCGAACGCCCCGACCTGCTACCGGACTTGCACCGGCGAGCCGCCCTATGGTTCCGGCGTAACGGGTCGCTCACCGAAGCCGTGCGACATGCCGGGCAGTCGGGTGACTGGCAGTTCGCGGCCCGGATGGTTCTCGATGAGCTGGCCATAGGCCAGCTCATCGAACCTCGGGGCAGCCAGCCGCTGGCGGACGGGTTCCGGCAGATGCCGCAGGGCGCGCCGTGGGCGACACCGGAGCCGCTGCTCGTAGCGGCCGCGCTGGAGTTGTCCGGCGCCGCAGGCCACCCAGGCTGCCCTTCCCTCGGCGCAGCGGAAAGAATCCTTGAACATCTTCCCGCCGATGACGACATCCCGGCCCGGCTGGCTGCGGCGCTGATCCGGCTGGCCGTTTCCCGCCGCACCGGGGAACTCGATGCCGCGACGGCCGCGGCATCGAGCGCGGAGGGATTGCTCGCGGCCATCCCCGAAGGCCTCCTGGCCCAGCACCCCGGGATTCGCGCTCAGGTGCTGTCGGGTCGTGGCGCGATGGAATTCTGGGCCGGCCATCTCGACGAGGCGGTCGTTACCCTCGAGGAGGGCATGGCTGCCGCCTGCGCCCCGGACAGCTGGTATGAGCGAGCTGACTGTCTCGGGAATCTCGCACTCTTGGAGGCCCTGCGAGGTCGGCTGAGCCGCGCTGCCGAGCTAGCCGATGGCGCCGCCCGGGCGGTGGAGACCGACACCGACGAACCTGCGCCGCCCGCCAGCGCCGCCGCACGTGTGGCCCTCGCGTGGGTGTACCTGGAACGCAACGAACTGCAACAGGCGCGTACCCAGCTGAAGCTGGCCGACGCTGTCCTGCGGATCCGGCCGGACAAGCTGACGAGCGCCGCCGCCTGCCTCGTTGCGGCCCGCCGCGGGCTGGCCGAAGGCCGGACCGGGGTGACCACGGAGATGGTCGGCCGGGCAAGACAGGGCTGGTCGCCTCCCTCCTGGCTCGAACACAGGCTGGTACTCCTCGATTCGCGGGCTTGCTCGGCGGCCGGGGACATCCAGTCCGCGGTCGACACGGCCGGGCACGCCGGCCCGCAGTCCCAGCTCGACGCGGCGGTCACGCTGGCGTATGCGCAGCTGGCCGCGGGAGACCCTCAAGCGGCTGAACAAGCGCTCGCGTTCGCGTCGGCTGGTTCCGCTGAGCAGCCCAGCTACATCCGACTGGAGGGGTGGCTGCTGGATGCCCGGCTCAGCTATGGGAGCGGTGACCACGCACGCGGTCGTCGATCCCTTGAGCATGCGCTCAAGCTGGGCCGGCCAGAGCAGCACCGGCTGCCGTTCGCCATGGAGCGGACCTGGATTCGGCCGGTGCTGCGACGCGATCCTGGACTCGCTCACGCATACCGGCACCTGCTCGAGCCCGATCTGGTGGGCGCTGGCTGGGCTCCGGCCCGGCCGGCCAAGGGCGATGCCATGCCGCTGATCGTGGAGCACCTCAGCGACCGGGAGCGTGAGGTGCTCAGGCACCTGTCGGGAATGCTGAGCACCGCCGAGATCGCCGCCGAGATGTACATCTCGGTGAACACCGTGAAGACCCACCTCAAGAGCATCTACCGCAAACTGGCGGCGGCGCACCGCAGCGAGGCAGTCCGCCGTGCGAGGCTGCTCGAACTGATCTGAGCTGTGCCTTCCCGCTCGCCGCCGGGGCGCTTAACGCGCCGCCTTCCCTCGTCGCTCGTTCCTCGCTCCTCAGTCCAGGCAGCGGCGCGCCCCTTTGGCTCGCCGGGGGCGTGCCTTCCCGCTCGCCGCCGGGGCGCTTAACGCGCCCCTTTGGCTCGCCGAGGGCGTGCCTTCGGGCGTCATAGGATGCCGATGTCACGGCCATGCTCTATGGCGGCGTCCCTGGTGGACACGCCGAGCTTTCGGTAGATCGCCTGCACATGGGTCTTGATCGTATTTCGTGACAGGGACAGCTCCTGCCCGATCTCGCGGAGGGATAGCGTGCCCCGGAGCAGGCGCAGTATTGCCACCTCGCGTTCGGTCAGCGAGTCCGCAAGTCCCACCGAATGTGGTTGGCCTCCGAGCCGCCGGTCGAGCCTCTCCAGCCGGGCCAGTGGAGCCTCCGCGCCGTCCGGAAGCAAGTTCAGCACATTCCTTGCC
>Ga0207684_10002504_pt1 | contig 18488 bp, 17 predicted proteins | sample KBSK5501metaG_FD_184342 | JGI IMG/M metagenome (GOLD analysis project Ga0207684, IMG submission 184342) | Corn, switchgrass and miscanthus rhizosphere microbial communities from Kellogg Biological Station, Michigan, USA - KBS K5-50-1 metaG... | ecosystem: Host-associated > Plants > Roots >...
ATCTACAACACCGACCGCGCTCACCAAGGCCGCCGCACCCAGGGCCGGACTCCTGAGCAGACCCTGACCGACCCTAAGCTATGGCTCTAAACACCCTGAGGCGTCGCTACCTCTCGGGGAGAGGACATCCTAGACGGATTCCCCGAACGCTTGGCTTTCCGCGCCACGTTGCGCCGACGAGGACCGCGACCTGCAAACGATCCGAATCGAGCCGGCTAAGCCAACCGAGGACGTCCTCGACGTCCTTGGTCGGAAACTCCCTTCGGACGGCAGCGACGACATCGTTTCGAGGACCAGTACTGTTCGGCGGTGGTCCATTCATCACGTTCAGCCTGAGCCAGTTCGGTCCGAGAGGGAAGGCAGGTGTGGCGGGAAGGGAGGGATTCGAACCCTCGAGGGAGTTTCACACCCCCTACTCGCTTAGCAGGCGAGCGCTTTCGACCACTCAGCCACCTCCCCGGTGCGGGCCGCAGCCGATTCTAAGACGGGGACCCTGAGAGCTCGACGGGGCCGCCCCATACTTTGCATGCATGCACGCACCCGGGAGCCCCGGCGCACCGCCGTCATGGGGTCCGGGGCGCAAACAGGGCTTCGGAACGGCGCCCGGAGTGCGCAGCAAGGTCTGGCTGACGATCGCCCGCGGCAACCTCTCCGAGGTCTTCTTTCCCCAACTCGACCGGCCGGCGCTGCACGAGCTCCGCTTCCTGGCCGCGGCGCCGGGATCGCCCCCGGTGGACGATGCCAGGGAGGCGGTTCATGAGGTGCGCTGGGTGCGGCCCGGGATCCCCGCCTTCCGCGTGGCCAGCGTCCACGCCGAGTACCGGCTCGACAAGGAGTTCTGCTGCGACCCCGACCTGAGCGCGGTCCTCGTCAGCGGCGAGTACCGCCCCGAGCTTCCCGACGTTCGCCTCTTCCTGCAGGCCTCGGCGCACGTGCGCCCGGGTGGACCGGGCAACGACGCCTTCGTACTCGACCGCGACCCGCCCGTGCTGGCGCTCCGCCAGGACGAAGTCTGGATGGCGATCGTGGGGCCCTTCCAGCACGCGCTGGCGGGCTACGTCAACAGCTCGGACGTGCTGGTCGACCTCCACGACAACGACGGCGAGCTGCTCGGCGACTGGACCCAGGCCACCGCCGGCAACGCGGCGGTGGGAGGACGCCTCGGGATCCCGGCCGGCGCGTTCCAGCTCGCGATCGGGTTCGCCAACTCCCGCATGGACGCCGAGGAGGTGGCCCGGCAATCGCTGCGCCGCGGGGCGGGACGCGTGCGCGAGCAGTTCGAGCAGGCCTGGCGCAACCTGCCCGACCTGGATCCCAACGTGCTCAAGGTCGCCGGCGACGGCGGGGACCTCGCGCTGGCCTCGGTGGCGGTCCTCCGCGGCCTGGAGGACAAGACCCACCGCGGTGGCTTCGTGGCCGCGCCCGCGGCCCCCTGGGGTGAGAGCTGCCATGACGGGGACCAGGTCTACCACCTGGTCTGGACCCGCGATCTGTTCCACATCGCGACCGCCCTGCAGGACATGGGCGACGCCAGCCCGGCGCTGCGGGCGTTCGAGTTCCTGGCTCGCCGGCAGCGTCCGGATGGCGCGTGGGACCAGAACTTCACGCTCGACGGCCGCCAGCACTGGTCGGGGATCGAGCTCGACGAGGTCGCCTATCCCATCCTCCTGGCCTGGCGGCTGAGCACCACCGGCGTGCTCGAGCAGGACCCCTGGCCGGAGCTGGTGCGCCCGGCTGCCTGCTTCCTGCTCACCAACGGCCCGATCACCCCGCTCGATCGCTGGGAGGACGCCGGGGGGCTATCGCCCTCCACCCTGGCCTCGTCGATCGCCGCGCTGGCCGCGGCGGCCGAGTTCGCCGCGGACAGCGGCGACGCCCGCGCGGCCCAGCACCTGCAGGCGGTGGCCGACTACTGGCACGAGCGCGTGGACGCCTGGTGCTACCTGCGCGCCTTCCGCCACTATGTGCGGCTCAATCCCGATCCCGATCGGCCCCCGCCTCCGGAGTCGGCGACCGGCCTCGAGTTCGTCGAGCTCTTCAGGCTCGGGCTGCGCGGCCCCGACGACCCGCGCATCGAGCACAGCCTCGCCACGGCCGATGCGCTGCTCAAGGCCGCACTCCCCGGGGGTCCGGCCTGGCGGCGGTACATCGGCGACCATTACGGCGAGGCGGCCGACGGCTCCCCCTGGCGGCCCGGCGCCGGCCAGGGCCGGCCCTGGCCCCTGCTCACCGCGGAGCGCGCGCATCGCGAGCTGGCCATGAAGCAGCCGATCGCGGACCTGGTGATGGCCCTGGAGAGCTTCGCCGGCGAGGAGCTGATGCTCCCGGAACAGGTCTGGGACGCTGACGACCTCCCCGAGCGCGAGCTCTACTTCGGGCGCCCCACGGGCTCGGCCTCGCCGCTGGGGTGGGCGCACGGTGAGTACCTGAAGCTGCTGGTGGCGCTGGCCTCGGCCCGGCGCACGGACGTGGTCGAGCCTGCGGCCCGCCGCTACTCGCGAGCGGCCCCCACCAGCCCGGCCTTCGTCTGGCATGGGCGGCACCGGTTCACGACCTTCCCCTCGGGGCGGCTGGTCATGGTGCAGGTCGAGCGGCCGGGAATCGTGCGCTGGACGGCCGACCAGTGGGCCACCTACCAAGAGCTGCCGCTGCAGGACACCACGCTCGGCCTCTGGGTCGCGACCCTCCCGACCGACGTCATGCGGCCCGGCGCCACGCTGGAGTGGACGACGCGCCACGGCGATGATTGGGAGGGCGAGAACCACGCCATCCGCTGCGTAGCGGCGGACGCCTAGACGCCGGCCGCCGCCCGCATCTGCTCCAGGTGCTCGCGGTCATGCCGCGCCAGCATGGCCACCGTCTTCGCAAGGGTCTCCTCGCCCCGCGCAGGATGCAGGCCGATCCGCTCCCAGTCGGCCGCCTGCAGGCGGCTCAAGAGGTCGCAGTTGACGCCCCGATTGAGATCGAAGAGCGCCAGGGCCGCGTCCAGCGAGAGAAGGCTGGCGAAGCGGCGGTTGAACTCTTCCTGGCCGAAGGTCGCCAGCGGCGGCCTGTCCAGCGTCAGCACCATCCGGATGCGGGCGCCGGCCAGGACCTCGAAGTGCGCCAGGTGCGCCGCCACCTCGGCCGCCGACCAGCCGTCCGCGCCCGGCTTGCCGCCCAGCCGGTCGTCGGGCAGCTCGCCGACCAGCGCGGACAGCTCGCCCGGGGTGCGCCGGAGCTCGGCGACGAGGTCAGCCGGCGATGACGGGGGGTTTGGGCCGCTCATCGACATGAAGCTGGAACACGTCGGGCCGCGAATAGTGGCCGCTGACGTCGAAATCGAACTTGGCGCGCGCGACCTGGTCGAGGTCGAGCTCGGCCGTCAGGATCACCTCGCCTTCGTAGTCAGGCCCGGCCAGCATGGCTCCGAAGGGGTCGACGATGCAGGAGCCGCCGCGTGACAGGACCTGGTCGGGTTCCTCGGAGAGCGCGTTGGGTATGTCCGCGGGGTAGTCGGAGCGGCGGGCGAACTGGTTGCAGGAGAGAACGAAGCAGCGACCTTCGACCGCGACGTGGCCGACGGTGGAGATCCAGGTGTCGCGCGCGTCGGCCGTGGGCGCGCAGTAGATCTGGATGCCCTTGGCGTACATCGCCATCCGCATCATCGGCATGTAGTTCTCCCAGCAGATGACCGCGCCCAGTCGCCCGTGCGGGGTGTCGAAGACGGGCATCGTGGAGCCGTCCCCGTAGCCCCAGACCAGCCGCTCGGCGGCGGTCGGCATCAGCTTGCGGTGCTTCCCCATCAGGGTCCCGTCGGGATCGAAGAAGAGGACCGTGCAGTAGAGCGTGCCCCCATCGCGTTCGATGACTCCCATCACCAGGTGCACCCCGTGCTCGCGCGCCATGTCGCCCAGCCGCTCGACGTCCGGGCCCGGCACCTCGACGGCGCTCTCGAAGTAGCGGCGGAAGTGGTCGCGCCCCTCGGGCGTGCGGCTGCCGACCACGGTGCCGAAGGTGATGCCACGCGGGTAGCCGGAGACGAAGGCCTCGGGGAAGAGGACGATCTCCGCCCCGCGGCCGGCGGCTTCGGCGACCAGGCCCTCGGCCTTCGCCAGCGTGCGCTCGCGGTCGAAGGCCACGGAGCTGGCCTGGACTACGGCGGCGCGCACCCGCGTCAGCGCTCGTCCTCCTCGTCGTCCACCTCGCCGCCCAGGCCCAGGCCGCCGGCGGGATCCTCGTCGAACTGGCTGTGCAGCTCCCCACAGTCGGCGCAGCGGTAGAACTCGCCGATGAAGCCCTCGTGCCATACCGAGAAGGTGACCGCGCCCGGCTCCTCGACCAGGATCTCCTGCTCCAGCCGCCAGATCACCTGCTCCCAGCCGCCCTGCGCGACCTGCTTGTCGAGGATGAGCAGGCAGTAGGGGTGAGGATCGCCCCAGAGCATCGTGACCTCGCCCAGCCGCTCCTCATCGTGGTTGACGATCGACCAGCCCTCGGCCGTGCGGCCGCGGGTGGCCCGGACCAGGCGGAGGCCCTCCCAGAAGCGGTCCGCGGCCTCGCGCTCAGCCTTCTCGTGCTCGGCCTGCGCCTCCTGGAAGGCGCCCCACATCCGCAGCAGGTGGTTGCGGAAGCGGTGATAGCGGCTCAGCTGGTCGGGTGACTTGGGCGAGCCGATCAGCTGCTCGAAAGCGTGCTCGAAAGCGGCCTCCACCCGCTCCTGGCGGTCGAGGAGGTCGACGCCCCAGTCGGTGTCGTCGGAGAGCCGCATGGACTCGTTGAGCACCACCTCGAAGTCGAGCCAGTCCTCGCCGAACTCGGGGACGAAGACGTTGTCCACCACGTCCGCCAGCCGGTGCTCCTCGAGCAAGATCGGGGTCACCTTGCCCCGGGCCTCGACCCAGGACTTCCAGCCCATCACGTTGTGGATCCAGTAGTCGAAGACTGTGACCGCGTACTGGAGAGCGGCCGGCGACGTCCACATCCCGGTCGGCCAGGTGCGGCGGCCCGTACGCACCCTGTTATAGAGCGCGATGACCTGCTCGTCATCGAGGTAGTCGTTTTCCACGGCCATGATTGTTCCCCTTTCGGGCGATAGGAATACCGCCGCAGACCCCTGGGTATATTCCTTCGAGATGTCTCAGAACGGTTTGAAGCCCTTCACGCCCGATCAGGTCTCGCGCTACGCGAGGCACCTGATCCTGCCCGAGGTCGGCGGGGCGGGCCAGCGCCAGCTGCTCAACTCCAGCGTCCTCCTGCTCGGGGCCGGCGGGCTGGGCTCCCCGGCCGCCCTCTACCTGGCCGCCGCCGGCGTGGGCACGCTTGGCATCGTCGACTTCGACGAGGTCGACGCCAGCAACCTCCAGCGCCAGATCCTCCACGGCACCGACGACGTCGGCAAGCCGAAGACGCAGTCGGCCGCCGAGACGCTGGCCAGCATCAACCCCGACGTCAAAGTGGTCCAGCACCGGCTGCACTTGAACTCGGAAAACGCCCTCGAAGTGTTCGCGCCGTACGACATCATCGTCGACGGCACCGACAACTTCCCGACCCGCTACCTGGCCAACGATGCCGCCTTCTTCCTCAAGAAGCCGCTGGTGCACGGGGCCATCTACCGCTTCGAGGGCCAGATGGCCGACTTCAACGCGGCCGCCGGCACCGGCTGCTACCGCTGCCTCTTCGCGACCCCTCCGCCGCCCGGATCTGTGCCCAGCTGCGCCGAGGCCGGCGTGTTCGGGGTCCTGCCCGGGATCATCGGCAGCATGATGGCCTTCGAGACCCTCAAGCTCCTGCTCGGGATCGGCGAGCCGCTGATCGGCAAGCTGCTGATCTTCGAGGGCATGGACATGAGCTTCCGCAAGCTCAACCTGCGCCGGAAGGCCAACTGCCCGCTCTGCGGTGACGAGCCGACAGTGCACGGGCTGATCGACTACGAGGCCTTCTGCGGCGCGCCCGCGCTCGAGCCCTCCGAGGCAACCGTCCAGGTCAGCTAAAGCGGCTAAGCTCGGGCCGTGATCCGGCTCGACAGCTTTGACGGCGCCGCTCTGGAGCGCGCCCGCGGGATCGTGCGCGAACTGGGGTCCGTCCTGGTCGCCTACTCGGGCGGGGTCGACTCCACTCTTCTGCTGCGGCTGGCGCTGGACGAGCTCGGCCGCGACTCGGCGATCGCCGTGCTCGCGTCGTCGCCCGCCTTCCCCGCCGCCGAGCAGGAGGAGGCGCGCCAGCTGGCGCACGCCTTGGGGGTCAGCCTGGAGGAGGTTGAGACTCACGAGACCGACTTGCCCGAATATCTCCAGAACAACCCCGACCGCTGCTTCCACTGCCGGGAGGAGCTGTTCGGGACCCTGGAGCCGCTGCGAGAGCAGCTGGGCCTGCGCTGGCTGGCCTACGGCGCCACCGCCGACGACGCCGGCGACCACCGGCCGGGCCACGGCTCGGCCGTGCGCCGGGGCGTGCGTTTCCCGCTCCTGGAGGCGGGCATGGGGAAGGGGGAGATCCGCTCCGCCGCCCGCCGCCTGGGCCTGCCCAACTGGGACAAGCCCTCGTTCGCCTGCCTCTCGTCGCGGATCCCCCACGGCACCGCGGTGAGCCTGGAAGCGCTCCGCCGGATCGAGCGGGCCGAGGCGGCCGTGCGGGCCCTCGGGTTCCGGCAGGTACGGGTCCGCGACCACGGGCCGGTGGCCAGGATCGAGGTCGAGCCCCAGGAGATCGCGCGGCTGGCCGAGCAGCGGGAGGCTGTGGTCGGGGCGGTGCGCGCCGCCGGCTACGAGTTCGTGGCCGCGGACCTCGAGGGCTATGCCACGGGCAGCCTGAACCGGACTTGGAAGCGCAGAGCAAGTACGCCCAGCTAGCGGAGGTCAGGCTCCACTACCTGGACTGGGAGGGGGCCGGCGCCACCCCGCTGCTGATCCTGCCCGGGCTGGCGGGCAGCGCCCACAACTGGTCTCACGTCGCCGAGGCGCTGGCCGGCGACCGCCGCGTGATCGTGGTCGAGGAACGCGGCCAGGGGCTCTCCGGTTGGAAGCCGGATTACCGCCTCGACGTCTTCGTGCGCGAGCTCGGCGAGTTCGTCGACGCTGTGGGCCTGGAGTACTTCAGCTTGCTGGGAGCCTCCCTGGGCGGCCGGGTCGCCTATCGTTTCGCGGCGCGCAACGAAGCCCGGCTCGACCGGCTTGTGATCGTGGACATCGCGCCCAGCCGCCCGCACCCGAACGCCGAGCTACCGCCGCCGGAACACGCCGAGTCGTACGCCGATCCCCAGGACGCGCTGGCTGCGCTGCGCCGGATCGGCTCACGAGTCGACGAGGTGTTCTTCAAGGACCGGTTCGCCCACAACTACCGGCGCCGGCCTGACGGCCGCTACGTGCACACGCACGACCCTCAGCTGGCTCGGCAGACGGTAGCCGAGCTGCGCGCCACCGAGGAGGACGACCTGGCTCAGGTGCACAAGATCCAGGTGCCCACCCTGCTCGTGCACGGCGCCCGCAGCCCGATGCCCCTGGAGGAGATGCGGAAAGTCGCGGAGGGCATGGAGAAGGGGATGCTGGTCGACATCCCGGACGCCGGCCACGCCGTCTACCTGGACAACCCCGCCGCCTTCCTGGCGGCCGTGCGAGATTTCATCTGAGATGGCGACCGTGGAGTGGGACCAGGCCGAGGGCGCGCTGCGTCTGATCGACCAGACCCGGCTGCCCCAGGCCGAGGTCTACCTGACCTGCCGGACCTCGGCCGAGGTGGCCCGGGCGATCCGCGAGATGGTGGTGCGGGGCGCCCCCGCGATCGGGGCGGCCGCCGCCTACGGGGCGGCGCTGGCGGCCCGGGCGGGGACGCTGGAGCCCGGCGCGGCCGAGCTGCGCGCGGCCCGGCCCACCGCCCGCGACCTTTTTGCCGGGGTCGAGCGGGTGGAGGCGGCCTTCCTGCGCGGCGGGGCTGAGGCCGCCCTCGAGGAGGCGCACGCGATCGCGCGCGGGAGCGTCGAAGAGTGCCGGCGGATCGGAGCCCACGGCGCCGGTCTGGTCCCGCCGGACGCGCGGATCCTGACCATCTGCAACACCGGCGCCCTGGCCACCGTCGACTACGGGACCGCGCTGGGCGTGGTGCGCACCGCCCACGGGGCCGGCAAGAACCCATTCGTCTATGTGATGGAGACGCGGCCCCGGGCCCAGGGCGCCCGCCTCACGACCTGGGAGCTGCGCCGGCTGGGGATCCCGCACCAGCTGATCGCCGACTCGGCCGCCGGCCTGCTGCTGCAGCGCGGGATGGCCGACCTGGCGCTGGCCGGGGCCGACCGGGTCTGTGCCAACGGCGATGTGGTCAACAAGGTGGGCACCTACCCGCTGGCGGTCCTCTGCCGGGAGCACCGGGTGCCCTTCTACGTGGCGGCGCCCTCCAGCACCCGCGATCAGGGAACCCCGACCGGCGCCGACGTCCAGATCGAGGAGCGCGCCGCCTCGGAGGTCACGACCTTCGCCCCGCCGGGCACGGAAGCCTGGAATCCCGCCTTCGACGTGACTCCGGCCGAGCTGGTGACGGCGCTGATCACGGAGCGGGGCGTGCTGCAGGAGGCGGGAGCCTGGCGCGCGTAGGCGTCTTCGGCGGCTCGGGCTTCTACCGGCTGCTGGACGACGTGCGCGAGGTCGAGGTCGACACCCCGTACGGGACGCCGTCGGGGGCCATCGCCATCGGTGCAATCGGCGGCGAGGAGGTGGCGTTCCTGCCGCGTCATGGCGCGCGCCACACGCTGCCGCCCGCGGCCATCAACTACCGCGCCAACCTCTGGGCCTTCAAGGAGCTGGGGGTGGAGAGGGTGCTGGCGCCCACCGCGGCCGGCTCGCTCCAGAAGCACGTCCGGCCGGGCGACTTCGTGGTCTGCGACCAGTTCGTCGACCGCACCTGGGGCCGGGCGGACAGCTTCCACGCGGAGGGGCCGCGCGTCGCCCACGTGGCGGCGGCCGATCCCTACTGCCCGGTCCTGCGGCGGCTGGCGGTGGAGGCGGGGCGCGAGCTGGGCGTGACCATGCACGACGGCGGCACGGTGGTCGTCATCCAGGGCCCGCGCTTCTCCACGCGGGCGGAGTCGAAGTGGTTCGGCGCGCAGGGCTGGGAGGTGGTCAACATGACGCAGTACCCGGAGGCGATCCTGGCCCGCGAGCTGGAGCTCTGCTACGCCAACGTCTCGCTGATCACCGACTACGACGTGGGGCTCGCCGACGAGCCGGGGATGGAGCCGGTGACGGTGGCGGAGGTGGAGCGCTTCTTCGCGTCCAACAACGAGCGCGTCCGCGACCTCATCCTCGCCCTGGTCACACGCATCCCCAAGGCGCGCGACTGTCCGTGCAAGGACGCCATGAAGACCGCTTTCATAGGGGGCTGACGCGCTGATCCTGGCGCTCGACCAGGGCACCACCGGCTCCACGGCGGTGGCCGTGGGAATGGACGGCGCCGTGGCCGGCAAGGGGTACCGGGAGATCACCCAGCACTACCCGCGGCCGGGCTGGGTGGAGCACGACCCCGAGGAGATCTGGGAATCGGTCCAGGCGGCGGCCGCCGACGCGCTGCGGGCGGCCGGTGCCGCGGCGGGGGACGTGCGCGCGATCGGCATCACCAACCAGCGCGAGACTCTTGTGCTCTGGGATCGGAAGACGCTGCGCGCCCTGCACCGGGCCATCGTGTGGCAGGACCGGAGGACCGCCGCGGAGTGCGAGCGCCTGCGCGCGGCGGGCCACGAGGACCGGGTGCGCGAGCTGACCGGCCTGGTCCTCGATCCCTACTTCACGGGCACCAAGCTGGCCTGGGCGATGGCCAACGTCGAGGGGGCCGCCCAGGCGGCGGCAGGCACGGTCGACAGCTGGCTGGTGGCGCGCCTCTCCGGCGGCGACCACGTCACCGACGCCTCCAATGCCAGCCGCACCTTGCTCTGCGACATCGGCCGCGGCGCCTGGAGCGAGGAGATGGCGGACCTGCTGGGCGTGCCGCTCGCGGTGCTGCCCAGGATCGGGCCCTCCAGCGGAGAGATCAGTCGCAGCCGCCCCGACCGCTTCCTGGGGATCGACGCGCCCATCGCCGGCATCGCCGGTGACCAGCAGGCCGCGCTCTTCGGCCAGAACTGCCTGCAGCCGGGCGCCGCCAAGAACACGTATGGCACCGGTTCCTTCCTGCTCGAGCAGACCGGCGGCCGGCGCATCGCTTCGCGGACCGGGATGCTCACCACCATCGCCTGGCAGCGGGGCGGGACCCTCAGCTACGCGCTGGAAGGTGCCATCTTCGTGACCGGCGCGACGCTGCAGTGGCTGCGCGACGGCCTGGGCGTGATCGGGTCGGCCGCCGAGGCGGGCCCCCTGTCCGAGTCGGTCGATTCCACCGGCGGCGTCTACCTGGTGCCCGCCTTCGTCGGCCTGGGCGCGCCGCACTGGGATCCCTACGCCCGCGGCGCCATCGTCGGGCTCACCCGGGGCACGGGTCGCGCCGAGCTGGTGCGGGCGGCCGTGGAGGCGATGGCTTTCCAGACCGCCGACGTGGCCGAGGCCATGGCCACCGACTCCGGTCATCCGCTGCACGAGCTGAAGGTGGACGGCGGGGCGGCGGTCATGGACTTCCTCTGCCAGTTCCAGGCCGACCTGCTCGGCATCCCCGTCCGGCGGCCCCGGCAGACCGAGACCACTGCCCTGGGCGCCGCCTTCCTGGCCGGCCTCGGCTCTGGGGCCTGGTCGGGAGACGCCGAGCTGGAGCGCCTCTGGCAGCTCGACCGCGAGTTCGAACCGCGCCTCTCGCGCGACCAGGCGGCCGGGCTGCAGGCAGAGTGGCGGCGGGCGGTGGAACGCGCGCGCGGCTGGGCGCGACCCTGAACGCAGGTAGGGTTACAGCGGTGCGGCAGCCAATCCTGTACGCGGAGGAGATGTGGAGGCGGCAGCGCTTCTGGGCCCTGATCCTGGTCGTGGCCGGCGTGGTGGCCAGCAGCTTCCTCCTGCTCAACGGGAAGACCAGGACGCTGGACCAGGGCACGCTGATCTGGCTGCTCTACATCCCCAGCGGCCTCCTGCTGGGCGGCATCCTGCTCTACTACCGGCGCCGCAGCTACGTGCAGGCCGGCGACGAGAACCTGCGCGTGTCCAACCTGCTCAGCGCCGTCGACATCGATTACGGCCTGGTGCGCGGGGTCCGCGTGCAGCCGCTCTCCAGCGCTTTCCAGGAAACCTACCGCCGCAAGCACCAGCACCCCATGGCCAAGCCCTACCTGGCCAAGCCGGCCCTCTTCATCCGGCTGCGCAAGGACGATCCGGCGACGCTGGCGCTGGTGCGCAAGCTGGGCCCTCGCCTGGCCTACGAGGACACCATCGCGCTGCCCATCCCGGACCCTGACGCCTTCGCCTGGGAGATCAGCTCCCGGCTGCCCGACCGCCTGGGGCAGAACCTGGGAGGCAAGCGCCGGCGAAAGCGCAAGTAAGCGCAGCTCGTCGCGCGAACGCCGCCGCCGCCGAGCCCGAAACCGAACTCGTCGAAGGTCCCACCGCCGGCGCGCGCCTGCTGGGCTGGCTGGACCTCGAGCGCCGCGACCTGACGCTGCTCAGCGCCCTGCTCGCGGTCGCCTTCGGGCTGCGCTTCTTCAGCCCCCTGATGCCCGACTTCGTCGCCCACCCGCTGGACGGAGCGCCGCTCAGCATCTGCGTCAACAACACCCCGATCGACCCTCAGGGCCACCCGGGGACGCTCTGCGGTCTCAGCTACCCGTACCAGCGCGGCTATCCGGACCAGGCCGGGCGCCTGTCGCCGCCGGACGGCGAGATCTTCGATGAGATCTACTTCGGCGTCTTCGCCCACGACGACCTGAAGGGCATCTCCTACTTCGACCCCGAGCCGCCCCTCTCCAAGGAGTTCATCGCCGCCGGGGAGTGGCTCTACGGCTGGTGGCGGGTCACCTTCGAGGGCTACAAGGGCAGCTACGCCGACGCCGGTTTCACGCCCTTCGGGTGGCGGATCATGGCCTGCATCTTCGGCAGCCTCTGCCCGCCGATGATGTACCTGGTCGCCCGGCGGTTGTGGCCGGACCGCTTCTTCGCGCTCGCCGCCGGCGTGCTCACCTGCTGCGACGGCATGTTCTTCGTGCAGTCGCGGATCGGGATGATCGACATCTTTCCGATCTTTCTGATCCTGCTCGCCTATTACGGGTTTCTGACGCACCTGCGGAGCCGCACGCCGCGTGAGTCCTTGATCACGCTGCTGGCGACGGGCGTGCTGCTGGGACTGGCGGTGTCGGCCAAGTGGATCGCGCTGGCGGCCTGGGCTTCGATCGTGTTCTTCCTCTTGGCCCGCTGGTTCCGCCGCCACGTCAACGTGCGGCTGGGGTCGGGCGACTCGTACTGGGAGTGGGGGACGGGGGAGGGGCCGGCGCTACCGGGGGGCGCCCAGCTGGCGCCGTACCTGGGCGTGGGCGCGGTGGCGCTGGTGGCGATCCCGGCCCTGATCTACGTGGGGTCCTGGTTCCCGTTCTTCATGCGCGGGCAGTTCCACAACCTGGGCGATCTGATCAAGTACCAGCGCGACATCTTCCACTACCACGCGACCCTGACCGCCTCCCACCCGTACGGCTCACCGCCCGGGTCCTGGCCCTTCCTCTACCGGCCGGTGGCCTACTACTTCGAGAACCAGGGCCTGGGCGTCGACCAGTGGTCGGGCCACGCGTTGAACGCCTGGATCAACAACCTGGGCAACCCCTGGATCTGGTGGACCAGCCTGCCCTGCCTGCCGCTGCTGCTGTACTTCGTGTTCCGCCACCGGTCGTTCCCGGCCGCGCTGATCGCGGTCGGGTTCGTGAGCCAGTACCTGCCCTGGTTCCGGATCTCGCGCGTCATCTTCCTGTACCACATGTTCGGAGGCCTCATCTTCATGGTCCTGGGCCTGGCCTTCGTGCTGGCGCGGCTCGCCGCCACGCCCGGCTTCTCGGTGCAGCTCGGCGAGAGCGCCCGCCTGGTGGTCAGCGGCCGCGTCCTGGCCTATGGGCACCTGGTGGTGGCGGTCGCCTTCTTCCTCTACTTCTATCCGCTGTGGACCGGGCTGCCAATGGGCGACACGGCCCTGTTGGGAGGGTTCCCCGCTGGCAAGGCCTGGTTCCCGAGCTGGGTCTAGCGGCGCCGAGGTAGCCGCCGCCGAGCCGGTCAACCTCCGGCTCGGGTGGCCGGTGCTGGTTGCGGGCGCCGCACTGGCGCTGCTGGTCGTGATGGCGCTCCTGATGCCGCTGCCGGTGGCGTTGTATCTGGCGCTCTGCGCGCTGGCCGGGACGGGCATCACATACCTGAGCAGGCTGCCGCTGCGGCTCGAGGAGCGCGTGGCCTTCGGCATGGTGATCGGCGCCATGGCCGCGATCGCGGCCGGCTTCCTGGTCGCGCTGCTGGCCGGGTTGGGCGTGCTCAGCGTGCTCCTCGGCCTGGGCGCGGCGCTGGCCGTCTCGGCGCCGGGCTGGCGGCTGGCGGCGGCTGGCGAGCTGGCGGCGGAAGCCGCTGACCTAGGCCGGCGCTGGCGCCAGGCCTGGCCGCTGTGGGGCCTGCTCGCCGCCTGCTGGGCGTTCGCCCTCTACTACCTGGGCGGGGGCTACAGCCTCACCCCCGGTGGGCTGCTGACCACTGCCAACGGCTTCTACGGCGACTGGGCAGCGCACCTCGCGTACGCGGGCTCCTTCGCCTACGGCCAGAACCTGCCGCCCGAGTTCCCGGTCGATCCCGGCCACCCCATGGCCTATCCCTTCATGGTCGACTTCTTCGCGGCATCCCTGGTCGACCTGGGGGCCTCGCTCACCTCCAGCCTGGTGCTGACCAGCGGCTACCTGGCACTGGCCCTGCCGGCGGTGGTCGCGCTGGCCGGAGCTCGCCTGGTAGGCTCCCTGGCCGCGAGCGCCGCCGGCTGCCTGGTCTTCCTGCTTGGCGGCGGGCTCGGGTTCCTGAACTTCTTCTCCGATCTCGACCGGCTGGGCGCGGCCGCGCTCCAGCACCTGCCGCGCTTCTACACCATGGACCCCGATCACAACTACCAGTGGCTGAACCCCGTGCTGGCCTACCTGGTGCCGCAGCGCTCGGTCCTGTTCGGGCTGGCCGTGGCCCTGATCGTGGCCGCGCTCCTGATCCTGGCCCGCGAGCGGGCGCCCTGGCAGGGCTACGCGGTCGCTGGCGTGGTGGCGGGCCTGGCGCCGCTCTTTCACCTGCACGGCTACGGCACCGCGCTCGCCCTGGCCGCTTTCTGGGCCTTCTTCGATCGCCGCCGCGCTTACGTCGCCTTCTTCGTGCCCGCGCTCGGCCTGGGCCTGCCGGTCACGCTCTGGATGCTGCAGGGCGGGACCACGGACGTCCGCTGGCTGCCTGGCTGGCTGGCCGACTTCCCACCGCACCATGACGGCGCGATCTGGTTCTGGCTCAAGAACACGGGTCTTTTCATCCCCGCGCTGGCCGCCGCCCAGCTGTGGGCGGGCACGCTGCCGCCGGGGATGGCCGCGCGGCTGGCGCCTCTGTGGCTGTGGTTCCTGGTGCCCAACTTCGCCGTCTTCCAGCCCTGGGAATGGGACAACACCAAGTTCTTCATCTTCTGGTTCCTGTTCGGTTCGCTGGCGGTGGGCGCGCTGCTGGTGAGGCTCGCGCGCCGCGGCGTGGAGGGCGCGGTGATCGCCGGGATCCTGGCTGTGGTCCTCTGCGCCAGCGGCGGGCTCGACCTGGCGCGGGCGCTGGACCGCACCCAGATGACGGCCCTGTTCATCGACTCCAACGGGCTGGCGGTGGCGCAGTGGGCGCGCGAGCACACCGACCCCAAGGCCGTCTTCGCGGTGGCGCCCCAGCACAACGAGCCGGTGCCGGCACTGGGTGGAAGGCGGGTGGTTGCCGGATATGGCGGCTGGCTGTGGACCTACGGCCTCTCCGACTGGGTGCAGAAGACCGATGAGGAGCGCCGGATCCTGGCCGGCGACCCCTCCACGCCCGACCTGCTGGAGCGAGATCACGTCAGCTACGTCGTCATCGGCCCCCAGGAGCTCGCTTTCGGGGCCAGCCCCGCCTACTGGGCGGCGCACGGGGACATCGTGTACCAGGCCGGCGGCTACGTGGTCTACAGGGTGCGTTGACGCGGCTTCTGACGCCGCGCTGGGAGGCCGCGCTGGTGGGCCTCGTGACGCTTGTCGGCCTGGGCCTGCGCTTCCACGATTACGGCGTCGCGCCCGGCTTCCTGGACAACGCCGACGAGCTGCAGTTCTCGTTTGCCGGGCTCAACCTGCTGGCGCACGGCGACGCCTACACCTGGTCCTACTTCAAGTCCTACCCGCCGGGCGACCTGCTCCAGGCCTACGGCACCACCTTCCCGATGGTCCACCACTGGATGGATCACCCACCGGGCTTCAGCCTGCTGATGGGCGTCTACCTCTGGCTGCTGGGCCAGCGCGACATGACCGCGCTCTCGCCGGAGGTGGTCCGGATCCCGCCGGTGCTCTTCGCGACCGCCACCATCCCGCTCGTCCACCTGCTGGCACGGCGGCCGCTGGGCGCGCCCGCGGCCCTGGCCGGCGCGGTGGTGCTGGCCACCGGCCCGGGAGCGGTGCTGCTGTCGCGGCAGGCAGAGCCGGAGTCGGTGATGGCGCCCCTTTTCCTGGTCGCGGTCCTGCTGGCGGCGCGCCTGGCCGGCCGCCGCGGGGCGTGGCTGACCGGCACCGCCCTGGTCGCGATCTGCGTGCTGGAGCCCTTCTTCAAGGTCACGGGGGTCGCGGTCGGGGCCGTCGCCGCGCTGATCCTGGCCGTGAACGCGCGCTGGGCCTGGGGCGTTGCCTGCGTGCTGGGCGCGGCCGCCGGGATCGGGCTCTATCTCGTGTACGGCGCCCTGGTCGACTGGTCGCTGCTCTGGAGGATCGTCGCCGAGCAGGCGCTGAACCGGCACGGGGTGATGGCCGCCTTCGCGTTCATCGCCGAGCCCACCGGAGTCAACCGGCGCCTCCGCGACGGCTGGTGGCTGCTGGGCTGGATCGGGGCCGGCCTCTGGCTCTTCCACAGCCGCCGCTCGGATGCCGAGCGCCTCCTGGCCTGGCCGCTCTTCGCCTATGCGGCGGCCATCGCCGTGCTGGCCGGAGAGCAGCTCACAGCGCAGTACGGCTGGTACCACGTGATGGTCCTGCCCTTCGTGTACATGGCGGCGGGCAACCTGGCCTGGCGTGCCTTCGTGGAGCCTTCACCCGCCCGCCTGCTGGCGGTGCTGGTGCTGGGCGGCGCCATGGCCACCGAGTACTGGCTCGGCTCCGCGGGCTCCAGCTGGATCCCGGATCCGGCGCTGCTGGTGGTGATCCTGGCCCTGGTGGTGGCGCCTTCGGCCCTGGTCGCGGTGCCCGCGCTGGCGCCGCTGCGTGGCTACGCGCGCCTGATCGCCGGCCTGGCTCTCGGCTTCGTGGTCCTGGGCAACGTGATGACCTCGCTGGGCCTGGCCGACACCTTCGCCCGGATGTGAGTCAGGGGGTGCTCACCTGGCCGCTTAGCGCGAGGCGGACTCGGTTGGTCACGTCCGACAGCTCGAGGTTGGTGTAGCGGGCGCTGGTGACCACTGGGCGCTGGTCGGGCCGGCATTCGATGCCGGCGGGCGGCGGGGGAGCCAGCCTGATGGTCGCGTTCAACTCGCCCGCGGCGTCGGCGCGCAGCCGGCTGAGCGCGCTGACCTGGCCGGTGACCGGCAGGCTGGGCCCGGCCAGGCGCTCGTTGGGGCCGGCGCAACCGTAGTCGGCGAAGCCGTCGGCGGTGACGATCACGTTGACCGCCGAACTCGGCGCCAGGCCGGTCTCTCGGAAGGTCACCTCGGCGCCCATGCCGGCGGGCGCGGCGGCGGCGGCAGCGGCGGCTATCACGGGGCTGGCCGAGGAGGGCGGTGGCGGGGCCGCCGGGGCCGGCGAGCCGCAGGCCGCCAGCAGGAGCAGGGCGGCGGCGGCGATCAGGCCGTGCTGCTCTTGGCCCCCTCGCCGTCCTCGCCGATGCCCATCCGGCGGGCCATCCGGCGCATCTCGCGGTCGATGCGGTCGAGCCGGTGCAGGACCTGCAGCAGCACGTCGTCCTGGACCTCGAGGTGCGTCATCAGGGTGCGCATCTCCTCCTCCGCCTTGACGTCGATCTCGTAATCGTGCTGCGCGCGCAGGCGGTCGCGATCGGCGAATCGGTTAAGGGCCATCAGGGCGATCGAGACCCAGAGCGCCGCCTCCAGGCTCATCACCAGGTTGAGGAGCTGGAAGGGATAGGGGTCCCAGTGGTTGACCAGGGCCAGCGCGTTGAGCGCCAGCCAGGCCAGCGTCAGGAGGACCTGGATGACCACGAATGTCCAGCTCCCGACCAGGCGCGCGAAGTCCTCGCCGATGCGCTGGGCCAGCGTCTGCCGGCGGTCCGATTCCCGGTTCAGGTCCCGCACCGGCGGGTGGTCGTGCTGGTGCCGGACCAGCTGTCGCTGAATGTCCTCTATCTCTCTCGCCGCGCTCATCGGCGCATAGCTTGAGGTAAAAGCACTCTCGCTGGCTACGAAAAGTAAGCCGGGAGTCAGATGGCGTCGGTGCGCACCCAGGCCACGATGGCACCCTGACCAGACAAATGGCTGAAATCGAGCTCGTCGACCTCGCCAAGCACTACCGCCAGGGGACCAACCTGGTGCGGGCACTGGACGGCGTGACCCTGACGATTCACGGTGGGGAGTTCGTCTCCGCGGTCGGCCGCTCGGGCAGCGGCAAGACGACGATGCTCGACCTGGTGGGCTTGCTGCTGCGCCCGACTGGGGGACGGATCCTCTTCGACGGCGTCGACGCTGGGACTCTCAAGGACGGCCAGCGGGCCGACGTGCGCGGCCAGAAGATCGGGTTCATCTTCCAGGAGTACAACCTGCTGCCGACCCTGAACGTGGTGGAGAACGTGATGCTGCCGCTGCGCTACAGCCGGACCAGGGTGCCCGGCGGCCGGGCGCGGGCGCTCGAGCTGCTGGAGGTGGTCGACCTCAGCGACCGCATCAACCACCGGCCCGACGAGCTCTCGGGGGGCCAGCAGCAGCGGGTGGCGATCGCGCGTGCCCTGATCAACCGGCCCACCCTGGTGCTCGGCGACGAGCCGACGGGCTCGGTGGACACGGAGACCGCGGCCCAGCTGATCGGGATCATGCAGCGCCTCAACCGCGAGCAGAAGGTGACCTTCATGATCGTCACCCACGACCTCGACATCGCCGCCCAGACCCAGCGCGTGATCCGCCTCAAGGACGGCAGGGTGGTCTCGGAAGAGCGGGCCTGTTAAGGGCGTACGTTTGTTCGTTGGCATGGTAAAATTGCGTCATGTTGAATGGGGGTTGGGGGGCCGCATCTGGCACCTCCACGGTTCAGCTCTGCAACTCGATGCTCGAGCAGTTGGATGCTGTCGACGTCGAGTCGCTCGCGCCTGAGGAGTTGGGCGCGGGCCTCAAGTTCATGCGTGCCACCGTCGACCTGCTCGAGCTGCAGGTCGCCAGGTGGCTGGCTGCGTTCGACAGCCGGCAGGCGT
>Ga0207684_10002506_pt1 | contig 18474 bp, 16 predicted proteins | sample KBSK5501metaG_FD_184342 | JGI IMG/M metagenome (GOLD analysis project Ga0207684, IMG submission 184342) | Corn, switchgrass and miscanthus rhizosphere microbial communities from Kellogg Biological Station, Michigan, USA - KBS K5-50-1 metaG... | ecosystem: Host-associated > Plants > Roots >...
CCGTTCGGCGTCTCCGGATCCGGCTGGTGGAGCTGGTACAGGTCGATCCGATCGGTCCGCAGCCGGCGCAGGCTGTCCTCGCACGCCCGCCGCACGTAGTCGGGCCGCGCCCCCTTGCGTTTCTCGTCGACCATCATCCCGAACTTCGTCGCGAGGACGACCTTCTCGCGGCGGCCGTCCAGGGCGAGGCCGAGAAACTCTTCGCTTTTCGTGCCGCCATAGATGTCGGCCGTGTCGATGAAGTTGATCCCGACGTCGAGAGCGGCGTCGACGACCGCGCGCGTCGGCTTCAGGTCGATCCGGCCGCCGAAGTTGTTGCCGCCCAGCCCGACCGTCGTGCCTTCGAGTGATCCGATTTTGCCGGTTTTCATGCGATTCTCTGTGTGCAGGATGCGTGCCCCGATGAAGTTCCGGAGGGTCCTCGCGACGAGCGGATGCGCGGTCCTTTTCGCTCTTTTTTCCCCGCTCCGCTCGTTCGGAGAGGACCCGAGTCCGTTCGGGCGCAGCACCCTGTCGGTCATGCTCGTCGGCGGAAAGAATTTCGCGGCCGGACGCCACGGGTTCGCCGAATCGTTCCTGCCCACGATCGACGCGGGAAAGTTCGTCTCCCGCCGCCTCGAGGTCGGGCTCGACTTTCATCCGTGGATCGGGATCCGGCAACCCGTCAACGACAACGGCGACGGGGGGTACAAGAAGGTGACCGCGTTCGCGCTCGACGTCTACGGTCGGTGGTATCCGGGCCCGTTTTCCTGGACCTTCCGCCCCTATCTCGAGCTCGCCGAGGGTCCGTTCTATGCTCCGCGCCGCGTGCCGGCCGCCGGATCGCGCTTCAACTTCCTGACTCAGGTCGGCGCCGGCGTCTCGGTCCCGATCCTGCCGGCCAGTCCCTGGTCGGTGGTCGTCGGCTATCGCATCGTGCACATCTCCAACGCCGACACGTATCGGAGGAACCCCTCCTGGAACTTCAACGGGTTCGTTCTGGGAATTCGCAAGTTCGTGGGGACGGGCGGGGAGCGGCGCTGACGGACGGAGTTCCGCGGATCGTTCCCGAGACCGTAGCGATTCCGGGGGCTCCCCGGTTTCTTCTGGGCCGCACGCCGGTGACCAACCGCGAGTACGCGCCGTTCGTCGCGACGGGAGTCGCGGCGCCGCCCTGGTGGACAGATCCGGACTTCCGCGCGCCGCGTCAGCCGGTCGTCGGCGTCACGTGGGGCGACGCGATGGCCTACTGCGCCTGGCTCGGCGAATCGGAGGGCGGCCGCTGGCGGCTTCCGACCGAAGCGGAGTGGGAGTTCGCGGCGTGCGGGGGATTGGAGTCACCGTGCACGGCCTGGGGTGAGGAGGTTCCGGCGGGGGAGATCCCGGAAGGCCCGCTTGCCGGGCCCTGGGAAGTCGGCCGCGGCGCGCCGAACGGATACGGCCTGCTGGACATGGGGACGATCGTCCACGAGTGGTGCCTCGGCTGGGATGACGCCCCGCGCGAGCCCCGCCGACGCGCGAGCCGCGGAGGGTCGTGGCGCCATCGAGTCCGCTGGTCCTCGCCCTCCGCCCGATCGAGCCTTCCGCCGGGCTATCGCTACTCCGACTACGGTTTCCGCGTCCTGCGCGAGACCGGTTGACTTCAGGTTCTGACGGCTACCGGATCCGCAGCACGACTTTACCGACCACGTGGCCTTTCTTTACGAGCCTGTACGCCGCCGCGGCGCGGGAGAGAGGGTAAGTCTTCGCGATCGGGACTTTCAGTTTCGCCTTCTCCACAGCCCGATTGAATCGCTCGAATTCGCGCACGCCCGGGGTTCCGTCGTAGGCCGTGGTCTTCACGCCGCGCCGCTTCCGGGGCACCGGCTCGACGCCGTTCGGATAGGCGAGCCGGCCGGCGCGCTTCTTCAACGCGTCCCGACACCGGGCGAGCGATTCCCCGCCGACGAACGCCAGGACGGCGTCGACGCCGTCCGGCGCGAAACGGCGCGCCGCCGCGAGCAGGTCTTCGCGCTTCCCGTCCACCGCGGCGTCCGCTCCGAGGCGCCGCACGAGGGCGAGTCCGTCACGGCCCGACGCCGTCGCGAGAACCCGCGCGCCGCGCCATTTCGCAAATTGCAGCGCGAGACTTCCCACGCCGCCGGACGCGCCGTGCACGATGACGCTCTCTCCCTTCCGGACCCCTAGAGCGTCGTCCACGCCCTGGAGCGCGGTGAGCCCCGTCGTGGCGATCGCGCCGGCGCTCTTCAAGTCGAGCCCTCTCGGAACGCGCGCGACGTTCTTCGCGTCGACCGCGACGTGTTGCGCGTGAAATCCGCCCTTCCGGTTCTGGTAGCTGTAGGAGTAGACGCGGTCACCGACCCGAAAGCGCCGGATCCGGGATCCCACCGCGGCGACGACGCCGGCGCCGTCGGTTCCGGGCACGAGGAACCGGTTCGGCTCTTCCGGCCGCATCTCCGCGTCCCAGCTCCCGACGCCCGCGGTGTCGACCGCGATCCGCATCTCGCGCCGGCCGACGGACGGTACGGGGATCTCGCGGATCGCCACGACTCCACGGCGATCGATCGTCGCTGCGAGCACGTCCCTTCTCCGGCTGCACGATGTGTGCCCTGCAGGGCGGCGGGTCCTAGGAACCTTCCGGCCGCCGGATCGTAAGCAGGATTCGGGGGAGGACGCATGTTCCGAATCCTGACTGTGACAGGCTTTCTCATGACGACCGGTTTGTCACTGACGGCCGCGCCCGCGGACCTGGAGTCGCGCCGCAAGGCGATGAAGGACCTGCTCGCGGAGCAGTGGGAGTACAACCTCTCGCACAACCCCGAGTTCGCGTCAATCCTCGGCGACAAGCGCTGGAACGACAAGCTCACCGATTTCTCGCAGGAGGCGATCGACAAGGACCTGGCAAAGACGAAGGAGTTCCTGGACCGCTTCGAGGCGATCGACCCGACGGGGTTCCCCGAGCAGGAGGCGTTGACGAGGACGCTCCTCGTGCGCGGCTTCCGCGAGCAGCTCGAGGATGCGCGGTTCAAGAACTGGGAGATGCCGGTCACCCAGATCTACGGCATCCACATCGACGCGCCGCAGCTCGTCTCTCTTCTGTCCTTCGAGACGGTCAAGGACTACGACGACTACGTCGCGCGTCTGAAAGCGCTCCCGCTCGTGATGGACCAGACTGTGGTCCAGATGCGCAAGGGGATGGCGGAGAAGCTGATGCCGGCCAGGTTCCTGCTCGAGAAGGTCGTGACGCAGACGGAGGGGATCGCGGGCAAGAAGCCGGAGGAGTCGCCGTTCGCGATGCCGCTGTCGAAGATCCCGGCCTCCTTCTCCGAGGCGGATCGCGGGCGCGTGCGCGAGGCGATTCTCGGCACAATCCGCGACTCGGTCGCGCCCGCGTATTCGAAGTTTGCGAAGTTCGTCCGCGAGGAGTACGCGCCGAGAGGTCGGATGGAGCCGGGCATGTGGTCGCTGCCGGACGGCGACGCGCGGTACGCGACGACGGTCCGCCGGCAGACCACCACCAACCGGACGCCCGACGAGATCCACCGCATCGGGGTCGAGCAGGTCGCAGCCATCGAGAAGGACACGACGGCCGTCGCGAAGCGTCTCGGGTTCGCCGACTGGAAGGCGCTCGCCGCTTCGATCCAGAAGGACCCAAAGCGCCACTTCCACTCGCGCGAGGAAATCCTCGCGGCGTATCGGAAATTCATCGATCGGATGAAGCCGCACCTTCCGAGGCTCTTCGGCCGGCTACCCAAGGCCGACCTCGTCGTCATGCCGGTCGAGGAGTTCCGCGAGAAGGAAGCGTCCGGAGCGCAGTACAACCAGGGGGCGCCGGACGGCTCGCGGCCCGGTCACGTCATGATCAACACGAGCGATCCCGAGTCGCGCAAGACGATCTCGACCGAGTCGACTGCCTACCATGAGGGCGTGCCGGGCCATCACCTCCAGATCGCGATCGCGCAGGAAGTCCAGGGCCTTCCGCCGCAGCGCCAGCAGGCTTTCTACACGGCGTTCGTCGAGGGTTGGGCGCTCTACTCGGAGCGGCTCGGCAAGGAGATCGGGTTCTACGAGGACCCCTACAGCGACTTCGGCCGCCTGCAGGACGAGATGCTCCGCGCGATCCGTCTCGTGGTGGACACCGGGTTTCACTCGAAGAAGTGGACCCGCCAGCAGGTCGTCGATTACTTCCACGCCCACTCGGCGATCGACGAGGTCGACGTCCAGACCGAAACCGACCGTTACATCTCGATTCCGGGTCAGGCGCTCGCGTACAAGGTGGGCCAGCTGAAGATCATCGAGCTCCGCGAGCGGGCGAAGAGCAAGCTCGGTGCGAAGTTCGACGTGCGAAAGTTCCATGACACGGTGCTCGACGCCGGCGCGCTGCCGCTCGACGTGCTCGAGTCGCGCGTGGACGCTTGGATTGGGGGGGAGAAATCAGGCACGACCGCGACGAACTGAACGCCTCACCCTGACCCTCTCCCCGGCGCCACTCTTTCTGTCATCCCGAGCGATGCGAGGGATCCCTCGGACTTCGGTCCTCGGGATGACAGCCGGAAGACGCGCGGGACAGGGAAGAGGTCCCTGATATCGTTCACGTTCCGACAACCCAACTCTCACTCGAGGCAGACATGAACCTTCGCGCCCGCTTTCTGCTCCTGCTCCTTCCGTTCTTTCCGTTTGCCGCTCTCGCCGGTCCCGACATCCACGACACGCGGCTCCTGACCGAGCCTGCGATCAGCGCGGACCGGATCGCCTTCATCTACGCGGGCGACCTCTGGACGTGCGGCCTCGACGGCGGCAACGTCCGGCGCCTGACCTCGGACGTCGGGTTCGAGTCCTCCCCGGCCTTCTCGCCCGACGGGAAATGGATCGCCTTTTCCGCTCAATACGAGGGGAATACCGACGTCTACCTCGTCTCCGCCGACGGAGGGGTCCCGAAGCGCCTGACGTGGCACCCGGGCAACGACGTCGTCCAGGGGTTCACGCCGGACGGCAAGTCCGTCGTCTTCACGTCGCCGCGCGCGGTGTACACGGGCCGCTACACGCAGCTCTTTTCGGTACCGGTCGAGGGCGGGCCGGAGCAGCAGCTCGCGATCCCCAACGCGAACCGCGCGGTCTTCTCCGCCGACGGCCGGCGCATCGCTTACAACCCGGTCTCGCCCCAGTTCCTCCAATGGAAGCGCTACCGCGGCGGCGCTGTGTCGCAGGTCTGGCTCTACGACGTCGCCAGCCACGCGATCGAGAAGGTGCCGCAGCCCGCGACTCGCGCGAACGACGCCGGCCCGATGTGGATCGGCGACACCGTTTACTTCCGCTCGGACCGGGAAGGTGAGTTCAATCTCTATTCGTGGGAGCCGAAGTCGAGGGCGGTCAAACGGGTCACGAACCACTCCGACTTTCCGGTCGCCAACGCCTCCGCAGGCGGCGGCAAGATCGTCTACGAGCAGGCGGGTTACCTCCACCTCTTCGATCCCGCGACCGGCACCTCGAAGAAGCTGACCATCGGCGTCGCCGCGGACCTGCCGGAGACGCGCCCGCACTTCGTGAAGGAAACCAAGACGCGCCACTACATCCGGGATTTCTCCCTCTCACCCACCGCCGTGCGCGTGGCGGTCAATTTCCGTGGCGAGATCGTCACGGTCCCGGCGGAAAAGGGGGACGTGCGCAACCTGACCAATACGACGGGGGTGCACGAGCGCTCGCCGATCTGGTCGCCCGACGGCCGCTCGATCGCGTACTTCTCCGACGAGTCGGGGGAGTACCAGCTCTTCATCGAGAGCCAGGACGGCAAGGGAGAGCCCAGGAAATTCAAACCTTCGGGCGCCGGCTTTTACGAGGCACCGGCCTGGTCGCCCGACAGCAAGAAGATCGCGTACGTCGACAATGCGCATGCGCTCTACTGGATCGACGTCACAACGGGCGCTTCGAAAAGAGTCGGCGGCGACTACTTCTACGGCCCCGCAAAGACACTGCGCCCCGCATGGTCCGCCGACTCGAAGTGGATCGCCTATGCCGTCAACAACCACGCACTGATCCAGACCGTGTATGCCTATTCCCTGGATCAGGACCGGTCCTTCGCCGTGACTGACGGCCTGTCCGACGCGAGCCAGCCGGTCTTCGACCGCAGCGGCAAGTACCTCTTCTTCTTCTCGTCGACCAATGCGGGCCCGGTCAACAACTGGTTCACGCTCGAGAACGTGGACTTGCACTCCACGCAGTCCATCTACCTGGCGGTCCTCCGAAAGGATCTCCCGTCTCCGTTGGTCAAGGAGAGCGACGAAGAGAAGCAGGCTGCCGAGGCGTCGAAGAAGAGCGACTCCGAGGGGGAGAAGAAGGAGGAGAAGAAGGATGAGCCGGGCAAGACCGACGCAAAGTCCGACGAGAAGCCGAAGGCGCCGCCGAAGGTCGAGCCGGTGCGCATCGACTTCGACGGATTGAATCAGCGGATTCTCGACCTGCCCGTCCCCACGGCGGAGCTTTCGAACCTCCAGCCCGGCGACGGCGGTCAGATCTTCTTCCTGCGGACCGCCGACGAGAAGAACGCGCTCCAGCGCTTCGACCTGAAAGACCGGAAGACCGAGACGCTCCTGCCCGACGTCGAGGACTACGCGATCTCCGCCGACGCGAAGAAGCTTCTCTACAAGACGAAGGAGAGCTGGGCGATCGCCTCGACGTCGGGGAAGAAGATCGATACCAGCGAGGCGAAGACCGTCAAGATGGACGCGATCGAGGTGAAGGTCGATCCGCGCGCCGAGTGGCCCGAGATGTTCGAGGACGCCTGGCGGATCAATCGCGATTACTTCTACGACCCGGGGATGCACGGCCTCGACTGGAAGGCGATCCACGACAAATATGCGCAGTTCCTGCCGCACCTGACCGTCCGCCAGGACCTGAACCGCGTGATTCGCGCGATGCTGTCGGAGCTTTCGGTCGGCCACAGCTACATCACCAATCCGGGCGACCTGCCGGAGCCGAAGAGCGTGCCGGGAGGCCTGCTCGGGGCCGACTACACCGTCGAGAACGGCCGCTACCGGTTCGCGAAGGTGTATGGCGGCCTGAACTGGACCCCGGAGCTGCGGTCGCCGTTGACCGAGCCCGGCGTGAACGTGAAGCCGGGGGAGTACCTCCTCGCCGTCGGCGGCAAGGAGGTCAAGCCTCCCGCGAACCTCTACAGCTTCTTCGAGAACACTTCCGGCAAGCTGATCGAGATCACCGTCGGCCCGAATCCGGATGGGAAAGGCTCGCGCACGGTGTCGGTCGTGCCGATCGCGACGGAGCTGGCGCTTCGCAACCGCGACTGGGTCGAGGGGAACATCCGCAAGGTGGATGCCGCGACGGGCGGTCGCGTCGCTTACGTTTACGTCCCCAACACGGCGAATCTCGGCTACACCTACTTCACGCGCTATTTCTACCCGCAGGCATACAAAGAGGCGGTCATCCTGGACGAGCGTTACAACGGCGGCGGATCGGTCGCCGACTACTACATCGACGTCCTCCAGAAGAAGCTCATCTCCTACTGGTCGTTCCGGTATGGCTCCGACATGAAGACCCCGTCCGGCTCGATCCAGGGCCCCAAGGTCATGATCGCCGACGAGAACGCGGGCTCCGGAGGGGACTTGCTGCCGTGGATGTTCCGCAAGTTCCAGGTCGGCCCGATCGTCGGTAAGCGAACGTGGGGCGGCCTGGTCGGGATCCTCGGGTTCCCCGAGCTGATGGACGGCGGCGCCATCACCGCGCCCAACATCGCATTCTGGGATCCGGACAAGGGCTGGACCGTCGAGAACGAGGGCGTGCCGCCCGACGTCGAAGTCGAGCAGACGCCCGCCGACGTGATCGCGGGGCGCGACCCGCAGCTCGAGCGCGCGATCGCGATCGTGATGGGCGAGTTGAAGAAGAACCCGCCGTCCTCGCCGAAGCGCCCTGCGTATCCGGTCAAGGCGATGCGGGCGACGAGCGAATCGAAGCCGGCGGGAGGGTCGGAGTAGCCTCGAAGGACGCGGACACGGGTCGTGATCCGTGCCGGAAAACCCTCGCCGTAAAACCCGACGATCAGGCTGCGGCGAACCTTCTCGAAACTCCCAGCTTCGACCCGAGAACGAACGCCGCTGGAATCGTCGTCAACGCACCCAGGGTGACGAGCATTGCGCCGACGAAACGTCTTCTCCTGCGGCCGAGCTTGTCCGCGGCGAGGAGGCCGATGCCGGCGCCGAGAAGGGCTCGCGTGCCGACGATGAAAAAGAAAACAGGCAGCGACAGATCGACTTTCTTCATGGTCATCTCCGACTCTCCGGAGCGTGCAATCTGCTCGCCATGTCTCCATGGGAACCGGGTGGACTCCCGGTCCATCAGAATGATGGTAGAGTGATGTCGGAGTGATGCACAATGCCCAAGACCCTGACCGTCCGGATCGACGACGCGACCTATCGGCTGATCGCAGAGGCCGCAGAGGTCGAGAACCGCTCTGTTTCGAACTTCATCGAGACAGCGGCCCGCGAGAAAGCCGTCGCCGACATCTTCGTGCCGGATGAGGAGATGGCGGAGATCCATTCGGATCCGAGCCTGCAGCGCCGTTTGAAGAGCGGACACAAGGACGCGGCCTCGCGGCGCGGCCGTTTTGTCTGAATACCGTCTCTTCGAGACGCGAACCTTTCAGCAGGATCTGGCTCATCTCGGCGCCGCAGCCGCGCGTCGGATCCGCGCCGCCCTCGAAGGCCGGCTCTATCCCCTTCTTCGAGCGACACCCCGGCGGGTCCCGTCCGCTGCGAGGTTGCGGGACTGGGAGCCCCCGACGTGGCGGATCCGGATCGGAAGCTGGCGCGTCTTCTACGAGATCGACGACGACAAACAGATCGTTTTCCTGACGGCGGCCGATCATCGGAAGGCCGCCTACCGGTAGCTCGCGACGGATTGGATCAGGTCTTCACGGACCGCCGAATGTGGCAAGTGGAGACCTGACCCTCAATGTGACAAGTGGAGACCTGACCCTCAATGTGACAAGTGGAGACCTGACCCCACTCATCCGAGCGCGACCCAGAGGCAGAACGCGAGGAACAGGATCTGGATCGGTAGCCGGATCGCGAGCGGGGTCACGGGCTTGCCGCGCAAAGTCAGGCCGCGGCGGGCCGCGCTGACGTTGGCGGGAAACAGGGCGACGAGCATCAACGCCAGCCCCCAGGCGGCCAGCCTTCGGGTGGACGGCAGGAGCAGCCCGATCGCGCCCGCCATCTCGAGCAGGCCGGTCGCAAGGACGAGCGCCCGCGGGTTGGGAAAGGACGGCGGCACCATCCGGATGAGGTCGTCCTTCATCCGGTTGAAGTGGGCAGCCGCCGTGAAGAGGAACATCAACGCGAGTGCCACGCGAGCGCTGTCGAGCCAGGTCCCGAACGCGCCGACGCCCATGGCCCCGAGACCCCTCAGAAAGAGCGTCGCGGCGACGAGCAGGATGGCGGGGGCCATGGTGGAACGCTAATCTATGCCGCGGCCGCCGGACCGAAAGGAGACTGGGAAGTGGCAAAGAAGGATCCGCGCATCGACGCTTACATCGCGAAATCTCCGGGCTTCGCCAAGCCGATCCTGAGGCACCTCCGTGAGCTCGTGCGCAAAGGTTGCCCGGACGTCGAGGAGACGGTGAAGTGGAGCATGCCGCACTTCGACTACAAGGGCCCGCTCGCGGGCATGGCCGCTTTCAAGGCGCACTGCGCGTTCGGCTTCTGGAAGGGGTCGCTGATCGTCCCGGGAAGCAAGGAAGCGATGGGGCAATTCGGGTGCATCACGAAGCTCGCCGACCTGCCGAAGGACGAGCTCCTGATCGGCTACGTCCGGAAAGCGGTGCAACTGAACGAGCAGGGAGTGAATGTTCCGCGGCCGCTCAAACGCGAAAAGAAGGAAATTCCGATGCCCGCGGATCTCGCGGCGGCGTTGAAAAAGAGAGCGAAGGCGCGCGCGACGTTCGACGGCTTCCGCCCCAGCCACAAGAGGGAGTACCTCGAGTGGATCACCGAGGCAAAGACGGAAGAGACGCGCCGGAAACGCCTGGACACCGCGATCGAGTGGATGGCCGAAGGCAAACCGCGAAACTGGAAGTACATGAAGCCGCCTACTCGTGAGGCTTCTCGAGCCGGGAGAGCGCATCGGCCAGGAGCGCGTTGAACCGAACTGGGTCTTCCAGCATCAGATAGTGCCCGGCGCCCTTCATGAGCGCCACGTCGAACTGCGGGATATGCCGGCGGTTCCCTTCCAGGTTCGTCGGGAACTTGTCCGAGTTGATGGCGCGGATCGGCGCCTTGATCTCGGCGAGCGCGGGCAACGGGTCGTACAGCATCGCGGCGTGCAGCATTGCGACCGACCGCTCCGGGGACGCCGAGGTCGCGACCGTGAGCACGCGCTTTCGGACGGCCGGCGGCGTCGTCGGCGAGAAGAGGTTCTCGCTGATGAACTTCGTGGTCTGTCCCTTGTAGTCCGACTTTATGTCCTGGAGCATTTTGTCGACCTGTTCGGGCGGCGCCTTCTGCTCGACGTCCTGCAGCGTGTCGACGGCGACGATTCCGACCACACGGTCACCGAGCTTCCGCGCGGCCTCCAGGCTCACCGGCCCGCCCATCGAGCTACCGACGAGGACGATGCGTTTCAACCCGAGCTCGTCGACGACCGCCTTTACGTCGTCGCCGAAAGCGTCGATCGTCCAGTCCTTTCGTCCGGCGCCCGACTGGCCGTGCCCCGCGAGGTCGATGGCGACGACCCGGTGACTCTTGCGGAAGGCGCGGAGCTGCGGGTCCCAGAAGTGCCGGTCGCAGTTCCAGCAGTGAACGAACACGAGAGCCGGCTCGCCCCGGCCTTCGACCGTGTAATGAATGGGAACGCGGTCGCCGGACCGCGCCACCGCGGCGAGCAGAACGAAAGCGCACAAGAGCATGTCGGGCCCTCCCGAAACGATCATACGGGCTGGTCCCGATTATGCAGGCGGAGAAGGCGGAGTTCAGCCCGTCCGCAGTTGGTTCGCCCCGCCATGCGGTTGAACCGGCACGTCTGCACAATGCGTAAGGGCAGAAGGAGGAAACTCATGGCAAGAGCGAGATCGGTCCGCTCTGCTCTGGTTCCTGGCCGAGCACCTGGTCGACGCGCCGACGGTGCGGCCGGACTGACCGTGAGCACGGTAAAGATCCCCGGATGACGGGCGCGCTTCCTGCGGGCGCGAAAGCTCCCGACTTCACGCTCCCGGTCTCGCCGGACAGGAAAGCTTCGCTCTCGGACTTCCGGGGTCAGACGGTCATCCTGGCTTTCTATCCCGCCGACTGGAGTCCTGTCTGCGGCGACCAGATGGCGCTTTACAACGAGGTCCTTCCCGAGTTCCAGGAGCATGGCGCGCAGCTTCTGGGAGTCTCGGTCGACGGAGTGTGGTGTCACCGCGCGTTCGCGCAAGCCCGAAACCTCCGCTTCCCCTTGTTGTCCGACTTCGAGCCGAAGGGCGCGTTCGCGCGCGCCTGCGGCGTTTACCGGGAGGGCGAAGGGACCAGCGAGCGTGCCCTGTTCGTCATCGACGGCACGGGCACGATCCGGTGGAGCTACGTCTCGCCGATTGACGTGAACCCGGGCGCTGACGGGATCCTCGAAGCGCTCGAAAAGCTCGACGCCGGAAAGGAGGAGAAGCCGTGAGTGTCCTGACGCCCCCCGTTACGCCCGACGACCACAGCGCCGGACCCGAGGACGCGCCGGTGACGCTCGTCGAATTCGGCGATTACGAGTGCCCGCACTGCGGAGCGGCGTATCCCGTAGTCCAGGAGATCCGGAGGATCATGGGTCCCAACCTGCGATTCGTCTTCCGCAACTTCCCGCTGCGCCAGGTTCATCCGCACGCGGAACACGCCGCGGAAGCGGCGGAGGCAGCGGGAGCCCAGGACGACTTCTGGCGCATGCACGACCTGCTCTTCGAGAACCAGGACGCGCTGGAGGACTCCGACCTGCTCCGTTACGCCGCTGCGCTGAACCTCGATGTGGAGCGTTTCGCGACGGAGCTTGCCGCCGGCCTCTACGCAGACCGCGTTCGCCGGGACTTCCGATCCGGGGTCAAGAGCGGCGTCAACGGGACGCCCACTTTCTTCATCAACGGCCTTCGTCACGACGCGCCGTGGGACCTGCCGACTCTGCTCGCTGCGGTCAAGGCCGCTGCGGTCCCCGAACCGGGAGCGGGACGGCGGCCTTCTCGAAAACGGCATGTGGAGACCTGACCCCCAATGTGGCAAGTGGAGACCTGACCCTCAATGTGGCAAGTGGAGACCTGACCCCCCTCTATGATGCCCGTTAGCACGGTCGACTAAGGTCGGTATTGACTTGACTTCCACCGCGTGAAAGAAAGGGCCCCCCCCAATGCAACCGCCGGTCCGAGGATGTCGGGTCCCGGCCGTGGTCCTGTGTAAGCGGGTTCATGGCGGAGGGAATCAAGTGTCCTGCCGGCCCGCGCGGCTTTCCTCCAGATCTCCGCCCATCCCGGAAAGGGTTTTCGTCAAGCGGCGTGCGCGGGACGAAATCTCACGCCAACACCGCCACATCGTGCTGTGAGAAAGGACAGGCCCATTGGATAGAAAAAACAGACCTCTGTGGGAGGCTCTTTTACACGCGGGTCATCGGCATGTTCCCGTGGGCGGCATGTCGAGACGGCAGATGCTCGGGACGGCTGGGGCAGCCGGGGCGATCCTGGTAGCCGGACTTCCCAAGATCGCGCTCGGAGCCAAACCCGGCTCTGGAATTCCGACGCCGATTCCCCACAAGACGGGCCCGTTAGGCCTTCACTTCTTTTTCCCGGGCCCGGTCGACGGATCGGCCGCGCCCACGGACCCGACGGGGGCGCACCCGGACGGTCGCGACCCTTCGACGATCTTCGACTTCAACGGCTTCATCGGCCAGGCGGACTTGACCTTGAGCGGGACGGGGACCGACACGACCACCGGAGAGACCGCTCCTTACGGGTTCCACACCGATATGCGCTTCATGAAGGGTGTCTTCGTCGACACGGAAGGCCGAACCCAGAAGGGCGCCTTCGCCTTCATATGACTGGATAGCCTTACCGGCAGTTTGGCCGGTACGTCTCCTCTACCGGAACCGACAGATCCCACAGGTCCAACCGGAGCGCATTCCTACGATCCCGGGATCGCCGCCAACGGCCTCTTCTGGACAGTTTCGCTTCCGGTGGACAGTGTGAATGTTCAACTCGGCGCCGGCAGTGCACTCCTCGATGCGAAGAACATCCCGATCCACGACGTCTTTACGGTTGCCAACAGCTTCGGTCATGTCTTTCCTCTCGTGCCTTCCATGATCGACTCCCTGCGAATCGAGTGGAGCGGAATCACGAACACGATCGACTTCAGCGACCCTGTGGACAGGTTCGCCGGGTTTTTCCTGGAGAACTCCGCGACGATCGAAGTGACCGCTACGACTCCGCCGAGCGACACTCTCCACGGATTCCAGTTCGTCTCCGATCCGGGTTCGACTTCGAACTCTCACTTTGCCCAGATCGGGCATGACTCCAACGGCGCCTTCTTCCCCGAGTAACCTCGGGAGACGCCGATGGCCGACGATCCGGCCAAAGAAGCTCCCGCCGAGCGAAATCGAAAGCTCGGCGGGGGCTCTTATTTCCTTGGTTCTCGGGCCGGCGCCGGAGGACCGAATTTGTCGACGGGCAATGTTTCCTGGCAACTCTCAAGGAACATGCTTGTCGCCGACCGCGTGTCGCGTAGGATCCTCAGGGGTTTCTCCTTGACCGCTCACACTCTTTCCGCGGGCACACGACTCACTCCAGACGCCCGATCCGGAGACTCACGATGAACAAGAGAATTTTCCGACGCTTGGTGCCCGTTCTCCTGGCGGTCGCCGTTCCTTTGGGTGTGGGTGCTGCTACGCAGATCGGACGGGAAGTCGCTATCGCGAGACACCTCGAGGACGGCGAAGAATTCACGGTCTCGCTGGAGCAGCTTCTCGCTCACGGGAAAGCGCTGTTCACGGCAGTGTGGACCCGGCAGGAGGGCGGAGGGCGCCCTTTGACGAAGGGAACCGGCGCCCCTCTCTCCGATCCGACTGCTCCGCTCGTGTTCCCGCGGAATTTCAACCGCATATCGGCCCCGGACTCGAACTCTTGCTTCGGCTGTCACGCTCAGCCGTTCGGTATCGCCGGAGGAGGAGGAGATATCGTCGCGAACGTCTTCGTACTGGGACAACGATTCGATTTCGCGACCTTCAACCCGTTGGACACGATCCCAACGAAGAGTTGCTTCGATGAGAGCGGCCACGAAGCCACTCTCCAAAGCATGGCGAACTCACGAGCGACCATCGGCTTGTTCGGATCCGGCTTCATTGAGATGCTCGCGCGGCAGATGACCGGCGAACTTCAGTCCATCCGGAACGCTCTGCCGCCCGGCGGCTCGAGCCGGCTGACCGCGAAGGGGATCGATTTCGGCGTCCTCGCGCGTGCCCCGGACGGTTCCTGGATCACCTCACAGGTCGAAGGACTCGCTGCGTTGAGCCTTGCGACGACGGGTCAAGCCGACCCTCCCAGTCTCGTCATCCGACCGTTTCATCAGGCCGGCCGCGTGGTTTCTCTGCGAGAGTTCACGAACAACGCCTTCAACCACCATCACGGAATCCAATCGACGGAGAGGTTCGGCATCGGGACGGATCCGGACGGAGACGGCTTCGTCAATGAGCTCACCCGCGCCGATGTGACCGCCGCAACGATCTTCCAGGCGACGATGGCTGTGCCGGGGCGCGTCATTCCGAACGACCCGGAGATCGAGGCCGCCGTTCTCACCGGAGAGCGGAGGTTCGCGGAGATCGGCTGCACCAGCTGCCACGTGCCCAGTCTGCCGCTCAATGATGGGGGGTGGATCTTCGTCGAGCCCAACCCGTTCAACCCTCCGGGTAATCTGCGGCCGGGCGGAGCTCCGAACCTGCCGGTGGACCTTTCCAGCGGCGAACTTCCTTCTCCTCGGTTGAATCCGCACCAGGGGATCATCTTCGTCCCGGCGTTCACCGACCTCAAGCTGCACGACATTACGAGTGGGCCAGGGGATCCCAACCGCGAGCCTCTGGATATGCAGCAGCCGAACGGTTCCATGGGGTTCTTCGCCGGCAACTCGAAATTCATCACGAAGAAGCTCTGGGGCGCCGCCAACGAGCCTCCCTTCTTTCACCACGGTCAGTACACGACCCTGCGCGAGGCCGTTCTCGCGCATTCGGGCGAGGCGTTGGGCTCGAGGCAGTCTTTCGAGTCGCTCCCTTCGGATGACCGGGACGACATCATCGAGTTTCTGAAGACCCTTCAGGTCCTTGTGCCCGGGACGCGGGACCTGATCGTCGACGAGAGGGGAAAGAAGAGGGATTGGCCGCCGAAGCACAACCATTGACTCGGATCTGCTCGCACGTCGCCAGCAACGAGGAGGATTCCATGATCCGACGTGCGTTGTTTGCCGTCACCGCGCTCCTGGCTTTGATGCCCGGAGTCACAAGAGCGAAGTCACCGGCCTCCGGGCCCGGCTATCACCTCGTCAAGAAAATCGCGGTCGGAGGTGAGGGCGGCTGGGACTACCTGACGATCGACGGCGCGGCGCGGCGGCTCTACGTATCGCGCTCGACGCGCGTCCAGGTATTCGACGCGGACAGCGGAGCGCTGGTCGGGGAGATCCCGAACACCACCGGGGTGCACGGCGTGGCCCTCGTGCGGGAGCTCGATCGCGGGTTCACGAGCAACGGCCGCGCCTCGACGGTCACCGTCTTCGAGCTGAAGAGCCTGAAGACCCTTTCCGAGATCAAGACGACCGGCGAGAACCCGGACGCGATCCTCTACGACCCGGCGTCGCGGCGCGTGTTCACGTTCAACGGCCGGGGCGGCAACGCGACCGCGATCGACGCCGCAGCCGGCACGGTGGCGGGAACGGTCCCGCTCGACGGGAAGCCCGAGTTCGCGGTCTCCGACGGCAAGGGTCAGGTCTTCGTCAACATCGAGGACAAGAGCGTTATCGACGTGATCGACTCGCAGAAGCTCTCCGTCGAGAAGCACTGGCCGCTGGCGCCGTGCGAGGAGCCCTCTGGCATCGCGTTCGACGAAAAGAACCGGCGTCTTTTCGTCGGCTGCAGCAACAGGATGATGGCGGTCGTCGACTCGGGGAGCGGGCGCGTGGTCACGACGGTCCCGATCGGCGAAGGCGTCGACGCCAACGCGTTCGACCCGTCGGCGGGGCTAGCCTTCGCTTCGTGCGGCGACGGCACGCTCACGGTCGCGCACGAGGACTCGCCCGACAGGTTCACGGTCGTGCAGAACGTCGAGACGCAGAGGAGCGCGCGGACGATGGCTCTCGATCCGAAGACGCACAACGTTTTCCTGGCCGCGGCGCAGTTCGGTCCACCGCCCTCACCGACTCCCGGGGAGCCGCGTCCGCGGCCGGCCATGGTGCCCGGATCCTTCGTGGTGCTCGTCTTCGGAAAATAATCTTCTGGCCGCTTCCTTCGCCGAAGCGGTCAGCGGAGGCCGGACCCCGCGGCTTCCTTCTTGAGAGTGTCCCAGTCCGAAAGGCGCTTCTCGAGCGCCTTGCCGAGCGCCTCGGAATCCGCGACCTCCTGAGCCGTCGGCGCGGAGTCACCGCTCTCGATCGCCAGAAGCAGGCCGGAAAGCCTTGCGCTCAACCGCGCGAGTGAATCTTCGATCCCGGATCCCGGCCGCGGCGCCACCGTGACTTCGAACGCCGCGGCCTTCGCATCGAGCGCGGCCACGGCCTTCGCCGACTCGCCGCTCCCGGCGCTCTTCCGGGCCGTGTCGAGCCGCTTGCGCAGCGCGCGGATCTCCGCGAGCGCGCCCGCCGCCCGGTTCATTTCTTCCGCCGTCCGCGCGGCGAGCTCGTACTGCCGGGAGAGGTCGCTCGCGGACGCCGTCACGCGGGGGTCCTGCCGCACCGAAAGCGGTTGCGTGAGGCTTTTGCCGCCGGCACTCAAACGCACGGTATAGATCGCGGGGGAGACGAGAACACCCTCCGGTTCCGCGGGCGTGTCCTCGCCGTAAATGGCAGCGATCGAGTACTCGTACTGCTCGGCCTTGGGGCGAGGCCCTCGCAGATCCCAGACGAATCGGTGATGGCCGGCCGCGCTCGAAAGGGGAGCGGGCGGCTTCAACCACTCTTCGGCGAAGTAACGCCGCGCGGGAACCTTCTCCGGCTCGTCCGAGCTCGAGTATCTGCGGACCAACCGTCCCGCCGAATCGAGGATCTCGAGCACGACGGGACCGGAGACGCCGCGCGTCAGGACGTAGTCGATCACCGCGCCGGCCGGAGGGTTCTTCCCCATCGGGGTCTCCGGGGGCAGCGGCGTGTCGTGGTTGACGTTGCGGCGGACGCGGACCGCCGTCGCGGGCGCGAACAGGTGGGCCGCCGCGCCGGTGACGGCCGGCGTCAGCTGCCGCAGCGGCGTGACGTCGTCCAGGATCCAGAGAGCCCGGCCGTTCGTTGCGGCGACGAGGTCGTTTCCGTGGACCTGGAGGTCTTCGACCCACGCGGTCGGAAGGTTTCCCTGCAGCGGTTGCCAGCGGCCGCCGTCGTCGAACGAGACGAACGCGCCGTTGACGGTCCCGGAGTAGAGGAGCCCCTTGCGGACGGTATCGGCGCGCACGACGGTCGTGTACTCGCCCGGAGGCAGGCCGGCGGCGATTGCGGTCCACGTCTTCCCGGAGTCGCGCGTGCGGAAGAGGTGCGGGGCGAAGTCGTCCAAGCGATGGGTGTCCACCGCGGCGTAGACGACGCCCGGCTCGAGCCGAGAGACGTCGAGGGTCGCGACCTTGCTCCAGGGGGGAAGTCCCTTCGGCGTGACGTCGTGCCAGGTCTTTCCGCCGTCCTTCGTCATCTGGATCAAGCCGCTGTCGGTCCCGATCCAGATCTCGTCGTCGTCGAGCGGGGACAGAGCGATCGTGTAGATGACGCCGAATCCACACGGCCTGGCGTTGGCCAGCGTGACGTCGCCGTCGCACCCGGCCGTTCCCGGCACCGCGCCGGTCAGGTCCGGACTCGCCTCGGTCCAGCTCTGGCCGCGGTCCGTCGAGCGGAAGAGGACCTGCGAGGCGAAGTACAGCGCATACGGCTTCTTCTTCGAAACGGCAACTGGAGTGATCCAGGTGTAGCGATACTTCACCTCGGTCGGGCGCCGCGCGTAAGTGGTCTCGACAACCGGCGAGATCTGGGTGCCCTGTCCGGTCCGGTTGTCGAAGCGGATCAAGCTTCCTCCCAGTCCGCTGCCGTAGACGATCTCGGGATCGGCGGGGTCCGGCACGTCCCAGCCGCGTTCGTCCGCCCCGACGGGGTGCCATTCCCGGAACGTCAGAGCTCCGTAGTCGCCGCGGCTCGCCGTTCCCGCCGTGCCGCTGTCCTGCTGGCCGCTGTAGACCCAGTACGGAAAACGGTCGTCGGTTTCGACGTGGTAGAACTGGCCGGTCGGCTGGTTGTACCAGTCGCTCCACGTCTTCCCGCC
>Ga0207684_10002507_pt1 | contig 18473 bp, 19 predicted proteins | sample KBSK5501metaG_FD_184342 | JGI IMG/M metagenome (GOLD analysis project Ga0207684, IMG submission 184342) | Corn, switchgrass and miscanthus rhizosphere microbial communities from Kellogg Biological Station, Michigan, USA - KBS K5-50-1 metaG... | ecosystem: Host-associated > Plants > Roots >...
TCCACGTTGTTCCACCACATGTATTCCTGCCCCTTGCTGAACAGCCAGGTCGACTTGTCCGCCATCGAACAGGTCTGGCAGGCAATACACCGATTGATGTTGAACACAAAGGCAAACTGCCACTTCGGATGCCGCTCCTCGTAGGGATAGAGCATCTTGCGGCCCAGTTGCCAGTTATAGACTTCCGGCATGGTGTCCTCCTTAGACCTTAAGTTTGATGGCTTTACTTCTCAGCCATTTCTCCATCGATTCGTTCTGTTGTGCGGAGAGGACGCCGACTTCACCATGTTCCCACGGTCCCCGAGATCCGGTCGCGCGCTCTTTCGTCTGAGGCACGCCGGCCTGCGCCGGGTTCGGTGTCGTGTGATCGTCCATGGCCGCCATCTAAACCTTGATCCTGATGCTCTCACCCTTGAGCCATTTGAGCATCCACTCGTTCTCCTGCGCCGGCGTGAATCCGGTCCGCACCGGCTCCCACGGCCCGCGCGCCCCGATGCCCCCGTCCTCCGCCTTGCTGATGCGGATCAACGTCGACTTCGGCGTCGTATTCACTGCGTGGTTGTCCACTTCGAACCCGAACTTAATCGCGAATGCGTGTTTCTTCTTCGACGGCAGGCTGTCCAACTGGTGCATCGGCATCAGCCAGCTCCGCGTCAGGGACTGCTGCGCCCCGTACCGGAAGTTGCTCTGATAGCCCGTGTCTGCCGCAATCGCCCGCCCGTCCGGCCGCGTCTCATGGCCCTTCACTGTCTTCGGCGTGGCCACAAACGGCGCGTGCTTCATCATCGTCACGCTGTACGGATACGACGGGTTGTACTTGCAGCGCACCATCAGCCGGCTCACCTTGTAGAACGGATCGCTCGGCTTCCACCCGCGGTACGGCCGGTCTGCCGGGTTCGCGTCGGCGTAGATGTAATCGCCGTCGTTGATCCCCCGGTCCTTGCCCGCTTGCGGGTTGATGTGCATCTGGTGCTCGCCGATGCCCGGCGTGCGCTTGTCCATCCGGTACGCATCGCCGAAGTTGGACTCGAACATCTGAATCCAGTCGTTGACCGACCACTGGCTGTGCACCCGGTGCCGGGTCTTGGGAGTGATGCAGTAGAACTGATACCCCTTCTCCCACAACGGATTCACGTGCTTACGTGCTTCCGCCCACGGCAGCTTCGTGTTGCGCACATGCCGGTCGTCATGATGCATGGCCGTGATCGGAATGCCGTAGTCGTCCGGCCGCACGAACGCATTGCTGCTCACGATGGCGTTCGGCAGGTACGGCGTGCCCTCCACCTCCTCTCTATGCACTATGAAGTTCTCGCCGTACTCGATGCACTCCGGCTCGATGCGGTAGTTTTCGAACCGGCCTGTCCGCGTCCACATTGGCTTCGACTCGTTAACCTGCTCCCAGAACGGCACGCGCGGATAGGTCCGCACCATCACGAACCAGCCCTTCTCCGACTGCATCAGCGTCTTCGCGTTGTAGCCGTAACACGTGCTGGCCGAGTCAAAGATCCGCTGCAGGTACACGTCCACTTTGTTCTCGATGACGAACTTCCAGAGGTCCGTGAACCCCTTGTCCCCGGTCATCTCCGCCCACTTCTGCGCGACACCCACATAGGTGTCCAGGTCGTTCCGGGTGTCGTACAGCGGCTTGATGCCACCCTTCCAGACCTGCAACCAGGGATTCGAGCACGAATTCACCATCTCCGGATACGTGATCTCCATCCAGGAATTGATCGCCATGGCCACGTCCGCATAGTTCACCCCGGACGTCATCTCCAGGTCCTGAACCACGATGCACTCGATGTTCGGATCCACGTTCTTGACCATGTCGTAGTGGTACTTCGCGTTGTTGAGCAGATTCACATTGACCGTCCACAACAACTTCGTCGGGCCAGGCATGTGGGTCTTGCCGGTGAAGACTTTGCGCCCGTACTTCGGGGTGTTTACGATCAGTGCCCGATCGCCGTGGTTCCAGTACGCCGGCTCCTCGCCGTAGGCGTAGTACTTGGTACGAATGGCCTTGCCGTGCGCGTGCGGATCCAACTCAAGATCGAAGGCATCTTCCGCGCCCCAGGCCCCAATGCCCGCACCGCTCCAGGGGGTCCCCTGGCAAACGCCGGTTTTATAGTTGCCGGACCAGCTGTGCTGCCCGGACCCGAACTTGCCCTCGTTGCCGGTAACGATGCAGATCATCGCCGCCCCCCGCCCGTTCGCCGTCATGTTGAACCAATGGTTCACGCCTTCCCCGTTGTGAATCTGCATGGGTTTGACTGTGCCGCTGTCGCGCGCCCACCGCACGATCAGATCCTTCGGCGACTGGGTGATTTGCTGCGTCGTGTCCAGGTCAAAGTCCTGCAAGTGGATCTTGTACATCTGGAACACCGGCATCACATCCACGTCGTTTCCGTTCAGCAGCTTCACGCGGTACGTGCCTTCCAACGCCGGATTGATCCCGGCCTTGAGCATGTGTACCCCCACCATCTCGCGGTGCATCGGCACCGCCTGATTCTTGGCCGTATCCCACACCATGAAGTCGCCCAGGCGCTCGCGATATTCGGACTTGATCGCCTGGACTCTGTAGGTATAGCCGTTATGCAGGTCCGCCAGCTTGTAGTCTTTGATGACATCCCGCGGGTCTAGGTAGACCAACGTGTCCGTCCGGACCAGGATCGGCATGTCCGTGAATTGTTTGCAAAAGTCTGCGTCGTACAGGTTCTCGTCGAACAGGATCTTGAGCGTCCCCAGGAAGAGCGCCCCGTCCCCGCCAGGCCGCACAGGAATCCAGTAATCGGCCTTCGTGGCAGGTGGGCTGTATTCCGGGGTAATGGTCACCAGGCGCCCGCCGCGCTCCATGCATTCTATGAACCAGTGCGCTTCCGGCATCTTCATCTCGACGAAGTTCTTGCCCCAGCTGGTATGCAGCTTGGCAAACCGCATGTCGGGATGGTCGCAGTCCGCCTGCTGCACGCCGCACCAGAACGGGTGCGCCGGGTTCTGGTCGCCGTGCCACGTGTAGCTCGACCACGTCCGGCCGCCCACCGCCTTATCCGGTCCCACCTTGCGGATGTAGGCGTCCAAGTGGGCCAAGTTCGAATTGGCCATCCGGCCGAACCCGATCTTGCCGATCTGGCCCAGGGCGGCCATGCCCGGCCGGTACTTGACCGTCCGCACACCGGAGCCTTTCATCGTTTCGATCATCTCCGGCGGATAGCCCTGCTCGCGCAGGCGCCGCGCGCCCGCCTCGCCCGAGTACCGCTCGGTGATCTTGAGATGCGCCTTCGCCAAGTATGTCGCGCAGGTGTCCCACGATACGCGCAGCATGTCATCCTCGCCGCGACTGGCAAACTTGTACTTGGTCTTGACCTCTGGAGTCAGCTCCGGACACCCGTCGTCCACCCAGCCTTTCCAGCTCTTGCGCAGCATCGGGCCTTTCAGCCGATAGGGACCGTACACCCGCCGGTGGAACGTGTAGCCCTTCAGGCACATCCGCGGATTCCATGCAAACGTCCCGCGGTTGCCGTATAGATCCTCATACGTCTGGTGATCGTAATTCTGCTCGACCCGCATCACCACGCCGTTGCGCACAAACGCGCGCACCCGGCACTGGTGCGTGTCGTTGGGGCTACAGCAATACGTAAAGGACGAGTCGTAGCGGTACTGATCGTGATAGACGCGCTCCCAGGAGCGATCCGGGTACTCACCGAGGGGGTTGCCCACCTCGATGACCGGCTGCAGGGCGGTCAAGGCCAAGGCCTTATCCGCGATCGCCAGGACCGCGACCGTTCCCGCGCTCGTCTTCAAAAATTGACGTCTGGTTATAAACATTGCCGCTGCCTCCCTATTGCAATTCAGTGAATAAGAAGCTCACAACAGCCCTCGGAGTGCATGAAACCCAATCTTCGCTCAATTCCTGGTCCGCCTCAGTCCATCACCTCCTCTCGCAATCTTTTTCACCCTGCACTGCCAATAGTGCACCGATAATTTCGAGCCAGACCTTACGCTCCGACTATGAAGCTGCAATGAATTGAGCATGAAGAATTCTTCATAATTCTCATGGCTGATATCTTTTCCCCTACTCTCAAAGTAAACAGGAAACCAAGCCTTATCAGAGAGCACCGCCTGTCGAGTGGAATCTACATATGTAGTCGTATCCTTGGCGCGTGAGGATAATCAGGCCTTTGCGGCTCAAGGAATCAACTGCTAAAAATATTTGGTTCCAGTCCAGGCGAGGCAGCCTGCCGACGATTTCCTCGATAGTCAACGGCTGGGGACTGGACTTCAGAACATCGAGAATGAGCACATCCGTGTGGTGAACTGCCATCGCGTCCTCCTACAGGGATAAGGTTGCCAGCGAGTTAAAGGCAGAACTTACACGTTGACTATGAAGCTGCGATGAAGCGAGCATGAAAAATTCTTCATAATTCTTCATGGCTAATACCTTTTCCACTATCTCAAATGAAGAGAAGCCCGCATCGACGTAACCGGCAGGAGGATGAAAGAAAAACTGGGATCAGGAAGTGGAGCTAGAGAAGCGTGGGATTGATATGTTGTTGGATAACCGGGACAAGCGTCCCGGCGTGAAGTTCAACGACGCCGACCTGATCGGCTGTCCCTATCAGGTGGTGATCGGGGAGAAAGGGTTGAAAGAAGGCCAGATCGAACTGAAAGAGCGCCGCACCGGCACCGTCACCAAGCTCCCCCCCGCCGACATCACGACCCGTCTGAAGGAACTGCTAGGGCCGGTTCTGAACTAAACTCCATCCCTCCAAACTAGCGTGGCGGGGTTTTCTGGCGCATGTCTTTCATCATCTGATCCAAGTCCCGTTCCGCTTCGCGCTGGCCGCGGATCAATCCGTCCAAATCATAGGGCCGGATGTCCGTGTGCACCTGCGGCGGAGGTGTTTCGGGAGATGCTACGGCTGGCGCCGTCGCAGGAGGAGCCTTCGGAGCCGGAGTTGCGCGCTCGGCCGGCTTCGTGACTGTCGGCGCTTGCGGCGCTTGGGCAGGAATCGGCGGCACAGGCTGCGCCGGAAGATCTGCCGCATAGTTCACCATGACCGCCTGGTCGCGGAGCCATGCCCGGGCGACGCTCGACTTGAGCGCGAAGCTGATGCTGGTGATCGGCATGCCGTCGGAAGCCAGGCGGGCGATGGCGGTGTTCACGCCGATGATCCGCCCCTGCGCATCCAGGAGCGGCCCGCCTGAGTTGCCGCGGTTCAATCCCGTCTCGGTTTGGAAGACGTGCTTCCCTTTGGTGTTGCTGAAGTCGTCGAATTCCGCGCTCACCACCCCCGTCGTCAGCGTCCAGAGACCGCCCTGCTCGGGATGCCCGATGGCCACCACCCGCTCCCCGATCTTCACCCGCTCGGGATCGCCCAGTTCCAGCACCGGCAACGGAGATGGAAGACCCTCCACCCTTAGCAAGGCCAGGTCCATTGTTCGATCGAACGCCACGAAACTCGCCTTGACTTTACGGGCAAGATCGGTCCTGGTGTTGCCCGTGACGCGGTCCGGCTTGAGGAATACGGACAGGCGCGGATAGGGTTTGCCCGTTTTCTCATCGATAACCACGTGCGCGTTGGTCAGCACGAGCCCGTCCTTCCGGATGATCGAGCCGGTCCCGCCAGTTCCGCCCTCGCCCTGATCGGGATGGCCGATCACCAGCACTACCCCCGGCGCGGCGCGCTCATAAATCTGCTGGGGCGTCAGCTCGGCGGCCATCGCGCCGGATGCAACCGCCACGAGCACGACACAAAGCTGCAGCAACTTCATCATGTGCCTCCCCACAGCGAGCCGAAACAGTCTCAAACAGTGAGACACGAGCAAAGGGCGGAAGGTCTAACGAGGGCTATGGTTTCTGACCGACGATGATGTGGCCGCCGGCTTCAACCTCTTCGTTCGAGGCCAGGTCGTTGAGCTCACGCAGGGTTTTGACGTCGGTTTTATATTGCTTGGCGATGCTCTTGAGCGTCTCGCCCTTTTTGACGTCGTGATAAAAGAATGACGAGTCTTCTGCCGCGACCGGAGCAGGCGCCGCGGTCTTCCCATTCTTTTTGCCGACGGCTCCATCCCGTAGCTCGCCCAGGCGATCCGGCGGCTCGGTGGAAGGAGTCGGCGCAGGAGCCGCGGATTTCTCTTTCGTTTTGCCGACGGATCCTTGCTTTAACTCGCCCAGGCGGTCCGGCGGCTCGGTGGAAGAGACAGGCGGCGCTGGCGTCACGCGGGGCTGCCCTTTCGGCTTCGCGGCGGGCCCCTTCGGCACGGCAGACCGGACTGCATTGAGCGCGGTCGCCGTGGCGCGGGCCTCGCTGAGATCGTCCTGAAGGCGCCCGACTTCTTCCAGCGATCGCACCACCTGGGCCTTGGCATCGTTCAGTTGGGCCGTCAAGGTCTTGGTCTTGGTCTCCAAGCCGGCTACCTGTTCCTTCAGCTTGGCGATCTCGGCTTTCAGTTCGGCGCTCTGCCTCTCCTCCTCCGACAACAGCCGTTGGAAATTAGTGGCCCTGAGGACCTCCCGATTGTAGTTCTCCTTGTTCACGCAGCCGGACAGTCCGAGAGCGACGGCCAGGATGATGATGATGCGCATAGCGCTCATCATGTTCGCTCATGCCTTCTTCTGCTGGAAGATGCCGGCATCGCAGGTCATGTACTTCACCTGGCGCATGGGGATGATGACGACCTCCTTGGGCGTGTCGATCTCAAGGATCTCCATGTCGTCGCTGATGGTATGGCGAATCACGTTGTTGTATCGCAACTCTTCCTTGTCCGTCAGGACTACTTTGACCCAGTATTCCACGGGAGGCTCCTTTTCTCACTCATGCGGCTACGGGAATCCGCTCGAACTCTTTCGTCGCCGGGTTGGAGAGATACTCGCGGACGTAGGTACTCAGGTAGCCATGCTCCCAGAGCTTCTTGTCGGCAAGCTTGGTATTGACCTTGTGCAGGACCTTCACCTTGCAATTGGCCTTGGCCTCGAATTCTTCCAGGGTCACGCCGCTGATGTCGCAGTCGTTCCCGCGCGGACTCTCGACGACGACCTTGGGCAGGTGGATGACCTTCTCGCCGTTGAGCCGCTTGAGGATGTCATCGAAGGTCAGGAGGATCGTGCAGTCAGAGTCCCCGCCCAGGGTCGCGTTAGGCACGCACAGGAACCGCGCGCGGTTCTTCCGGTGCATGCGCAGGACCCGGTACACGCTCTTGGCCATCACCACCGTGTCGTGTTTCTCCAACTCCAGCGAGTCGAAGAGCGTGATGATCTTATGGCGATTGAGAAAGGCGGTGATGTAGGGCTCTGTATGGATGGTCTGGATATTGGGCAAGCCGGCCTCAGAGACCCGCAGGGCCTCCTCGGGCAGATAGTGCTTGCCCTGTCGGAGGATCTGCACGGTTTTTTCCTCCATCCCATTCAGCGGAGTGAGACAGCCCATCCACAGGAGGACGTTCGGGTTGATCCGCGAGATGGCCTTGGCGTCCTCCGACATCGTCCCAGCGTCGAACGAGTAGAAATTGGCGGAGGTGACCGCCGGCCCGTCCAGGACTTTCAGCAAATGACTCACCGAGGGCGCATGCGGCATCAGCGCCTTCCGGTAGTCCTTGTGCAGAGTGATCACCGACAGATCGAAATTGATCCTGTTCGGATACTGGGCCACCAGTTGGTGGATCTTGGGCACGTGCACGTAGCCAACCGTGAACATGTGCAGGCTCTTATCGGTGTACTTCAGGAAATCCTCCAGCCAATCCATGGCCTTGGGATGGAGGAAGAGATCAGTCCACTCCATATACTCGTTCCCGCCCCAGACCCACAGTTCTCCCGGACGGGTCGGTTTCTGGCTGATATAGTCCAGGATAAAATTCCAGTCTTCCTGGGTCGTCTTCCCAGGCTCCGCGGTGTCCCGGTAGGAATGGTCGATCTCATAGCAGAACGTGCACTTGACCGGACAGGTCTTGCCGATGCTGATGGGAATTTTCCGCTTGTCCATCTCTTTGATGAGGACATCGCGGGGATCAGCGGGACGGCTATAGGTCAGCCTGGCATCAGTCGGGATGACAGGAATTTCGGTCGCCATAACCGATTACTTTACCCGATACAGAACGGCGCTCGCAAGCTCCGCAGGTTTTACTCTGCAGCCAGTTCGCGGGATCGTCTGGTCGCGGCTTCGACGGCCTCCATCAACGAAGCCCGCAGGCCGCCCCGTTCCAGCTCGTGCAAGCCGGCGATGGTCGTCCCGCCGGGAGACGTCACCTTGTCCTTTAGCCGTCCCGGATGCTCGCCGGTCTCCTGAACCATCTGGGCCGCGCCGAACACCGTCTGGGCGGCAAGGCCGAGGGCGGTATTCCGCGGCAGCCCCATCTTTACACCGCCGTCGGCAAGAGCCTCGATGATGAGAAAGACGTAGGCCGGCCCGCTCCCGCTCAGGCCGGTCACGGCGTCCATGAGCCGTTCGTCCACAACTACCACCCCGCCCACCGACTCGAAGATCGCGCGGGCGAACCGCTGATCCTCGTCCAAGACCGCGCTCCCCCAAGCCAGCGCGGAGATGCCGGCCCGCACCGCGGACGGCGTATTCGGCATGCACCGGACCACCCGCGCTCCCGGCGTCAGATGCGATACGATCCGGGCGATTGGATAGCCAGCCGCCACGGAGAGCACTAGCTTTGCCTCGGTCAGCACGGAGCGGACGTCATCCAGAACATGATCCAACACTTGAGGTTCAACCGCTAAGATCATGATCTCGCACCAGGACGCAGCTGTCCTGTTGTCCGTCCCAGCCTGGATACCGTACCGCGCCTTTATCTGATCGAGCCGCTCGGACGCCACATCGGTCGCGTGGATCTCGTCCGGCGCGGCCGCCTTGGAGGCCAGCATCCCGGCAATGAGTGCCTCCCCCATATTCCCCACCCCGATCACCGCAATCTTTTTTCCCAAGGCCATGGCGCGACTCTCCACGTTCATTTCATGCCGGTGGAGCCAAAGCCGCCGGAGCCGCGTGTGGAGGGCGGGAGGTTGTCCGTCGGTTCGATCTCGGGCGAGGCGACCGGCAGGACAATCAACTGCGCGATCCGCATCCCAGCTTCCACGACAAAGTCCTGACCCGAGAAGTTCTTCAATTCGACTTTTACTTCTCCCCGGTAATCCGGATCGATCCACCCGGCGCCGACCTCGATGTTGTGGCGCGTGGACAGACCGGAGCGCGATCCGATCCGACCGACATGGCCGGCAGGCAGGCTGACGGCGATGCCGGTCAAGACCAGCGCCCGCCCGATCTCCACGCGGCCATCTTTGGCCGTCGCAGCCGGCACGACGGTCGCCTCGCTCGAAAACAAATCATAACCGGCGGCACCTTCCGAGGCCTTCACCGGCAGCTTCGCCTGGGGAGACAGTCTGGTGATCTTCACGGCAAACTTCACGAATGGTGCAGCGTGACAATGCCCTGTTGAGTGGCGACCACGACCAGATTGGCGCGCCCGACGAAGAGTCCCGTGCCGACGACCCCGGGAGTCTTCTCGAGCTCGATCTCCAGCCGTGCCGGATCGTCGATCTTCGGGAACCAGAGGTCAAGAATGAGATGGCCCGCCTCCGTGGTAAAGAGTACGCCCGCCTGCATGCGCGGCGCCACCCGGCAGCCGAACTGCTCCAGTTTCTTGGCGATCGTACGCCAGCCGAAATGCACGACTTCCACGGGGAGCGGAAACGATCCGCCCAACACGGGAACCCGCTTCGCCTCGTCCACGACCGCCACAAACCGGGCCGCCGCCGCCGCGACGATCTTCTCTTTCAGAAGCGCGCCGCCTCCCCCCTTGATGAGGTTCAACTGCGGATCCACTTGATCCGCACCGTCCAGCGCCACGTCAATGGTCCATTCGGCGTCCTCGGCGAGCATGGGGATGCCGGCCTGTATCGCCAACTGCGCCGTCTCCAGCGAAGTCGGCACGCCCCGGATACGGAGGCCGCCCTTGACCCGCTCGGCCAGCTTGGCGATGACATGACGGACCGTCGAGCCTGTGCCCAACCCGACGACCTGCCCGTCCTGGACATATTTCACTGCAGCCTCGGCGGCCATCTTTTTCAGCACGTCCTGGTCCATCATCGCTTTTTCTTGCCTGCAGCGGCGCGCGCGGTTTTCTTGAACGATACGGTTTCCGCCCACGCCCGAAGCACTTCGGCCACGGTCCAGGCCTGCGCGATGCACCCCCGCGGCGCAAAGGGCGGATCGCCGTCGAAGATCTCACCCAGGGTCCCGAGTCCGCGCGCCTCCAACTGCCGAGCCATCGGTTCCAAGAACGACCGAGAGAGGACAGGGTCCTGATAGACTTTGAGATGGGCCGTCACAAACGGGCCGAGCAACCACCCCCAGACCGTCCCCTGGTGATAGGCGGCGTCCCTCTGGAGATGGCCCCCGCCGTAGTGCCCGACGTACCGGAGATGATCCGGCGCCAGGCTGCGGAGCCCGTGTGACGACAGGAGATGCTTCCCGCAAGCGTCCACGATGGCCTTCTGCTGCGCCGCGCCGAGCGGGCTTTCCGGCAGCGAGACCGCGAAGATCTGATTGGGCCGCAGCGACGCATCGTCGCCGTCCGGTCCGTCCAGTACGTCGTAGCAATAGCCCAAGGAGTGGTTCCAGTACCGCGAGAACCCCGCAGCGGCGCGTTCGGCCAGGTCGTTGTATTCGTAGACGGGCTTCTTCGCGATCTGGGCCAGCGCCCCCATCGTCCGCAGCGCGTTGTACCAGAGCGCGTTGATCTCCACCGGTTTACCAATGCGGGGCGTGACGACCCAGCCTCCGACTTTGGCGTCCATCCACGTGAGCTGCACGCCTGCTTCGCCGGCCCGCAGGAGCCCATCGGCATGATCCAGCCGGATACCGTACCGCGTGCCCCGCCGGTGCCAATCCACGATCTCGGCCAGCATGGGAAACAGTTCCCGCACGAGCCGATCGTCCCCCGTCGCCGCATGATAGGCACGGATCGCCTCCACGTACCAGAGCGTGGCGTCCACGGTATTGTACTCGGGCGTCTCGCCGGCGTCGGGAAAACGATTGGGCAGCATCCCCCGATCCACGAAACGCGCGAACGTTGTCAGGATCTGCCGAGCGATGGCAAAGCGTCCCGTCGCCAGGGTGAGCCCCGGCAGTGAGATCATCGTATCGCGGCCCCAGTCTCCGAACCAATGATAGCCGGCAATCACCGACCGGCCGTCGGGATCCTGCGGTGCGGGCCGATCCACGATGAACTGGTCGGCGGCCAGAATCGTCTGCTCGACCCAGGGCGGCGACTGTTTCGCCAGATGGGGATAGGCTTTGGCATAGGTGCTGGCGAGATCCCGTTCATGCTTCCTTCGCCGCTCCAGCGCCTTCGCTCCATCCAGCGAGGCATCCGGATCGGTGCTGAGGACGACCGTGAACGGCTTCCCCTCCTCGACCGTGGCCTGGATCGTCCCGGCATGCAAGTGGTCCTCGCGGTCGTCCAACCCCCGATACCGCTCGACGGCAAGGTCGAAGCCCCAGTGCCACTCCTGCACCGTTTCGCTCTCTCCCCGATCCGACAGAAGATGGTAGGGGACGGCGCCGTCGTACGCGGTGACGGTGAGGCCATGGTGTGCCGGCTCCACGCACATCTGCCAGCCGCTCCCCCTCGTGCTGCCGTGGTAATCGCGATAGTTGACCAGCGCCTTGACTCTCAAGGCGACGGGACCGGAGCCGCGCGCCAGGTCGTAACGCACATAGGTGGTGTTGGCGCCCGGTTCCATCCAGATCCGTTTCTCCAGCAGGCCGTCCGCAAGCGCATAGGTCCAGACCGGCACGGTCCATTCCAGCCGGAATCGTTCGAGGTACCGGTATCCATGGAGAGAGATCGATCCATCGCGCCAGCGGTTGGCATATAAGGGAAAGGTCCGGTTGTCGTAGTCGGCAGTCTCATCCAGTTTGGCAACCAGGAGGGTGCGCCCGACCGGCGGCTTCAACGCCGCGACGAGCAGCCCATGATAGCGGCGCGTGAGCAGGCCTGCGACCGTGCCGGACGCGTACCCGCCAAGCCCGTTTGTGACCAGCCACTCGCGGGCCTCCGCCTGGCCCAGATCGCCGCAGATGTCGCGTCCGAAATCGATCAGGGACGTACGCATTCGCTTCTACTGGGAGGCCAACGTGCGGATGTACGCGACGAGATCACGCATCTCGCGCTCATCAATTTCGCTCATCCAAGCCGACATGGCCGTGCCCGGACGGCCGAACTTGATGGTCTCCAGCAGTGCCGCATCCGGCTTCGCTTGGGTCTTAGCCGAGGTCAAGTCCGCCGGCTTGGGATCAAGCTTGGCGGCCGCTACTCCATTGCCCTGGCCGGCGACCCCATGGCAGTTGATGCAGTTCTGCTTGTAAATCCGCTCACCAGCTTCAGGATCGGTTTTCGGCAGCTTGGCGCGCTGCCCTTCCGCCTGGCCGATCCACACAGCGGCGGCGATCGTCGCAGCGACGATCGCCAGCACTCCGACCCATTGCCTCACGATACCTCCACACCATCGGTAGGCCTGCCAAACCGCCGCCAGTATCCTACATTCCCCCAGGGCATGCAACACAGGTCTGCCGAAGATTGATAGCGCCGCCCGTCACTGCTACAATGCGCCCTGCGTCGTAACCCTGGAGAACCTCCGACCGTGCAACTCCCGACATCACTGCTGAAAACTTTCAATACCACCCTGAACGACTTGGGCGCTGACATGGCGCTGGTCGCCCTCAAAGAGGACGGGTTCGGCCCGTACCTGTCCCCCGCGAATCGCGGCTTCTCTCCTCGCGAAGTGCAGGCGATCGTGAAAGCGTTGTCGCACCCGGAAGTCGGATTCGGCGGGGCTGCCGGGAACGGCGGCTCCCCATCGAAGACGGTCCGCATCAGGATGACGGCCCCCTCTCACCGGTCGCTCCTCGGCATCCCGCTGCAACTCTCCCGGCGAGTCTGCGGCGCGTTGGTGATCGGACGGAAAGATATCGCCAACTTCAGTGAAAAAGATCGGCGCCACCTGACGGAAACGGCTGAAGAACTCGAGGCCGCGCTCGCCAAAGCCGGGCTTTTCTTCGACGGCTCTTCGACTCCTGCGCTCGCTCCATCCGCAGCGCCGGTCTTTGAAGCCAGCGACCTGGGGATAGAATCCCTCATGGCCCAGATTCGGTCGCTGATCCCGTACGATCGGGCATTGCTGACGCGGTACGATGCCCAGACAAAAATCCTGACGACGCTCCTGTCTCACACGCCCGGCCACTGCGAGTGGCGGGAAGGACAGACGCTCACGCTGGACGGATCCGCCGCGGGATGGGTCATCCGGCACAAAAAACCGCGGGTGGACCGGGATCTGGCCTCAACTCAGGGCCGGTTCCTGGATTACAAGGAACTGTACAAGGACAAATTCAAGACGGCGCTAGGCCTTCCCCTGCGGAAGGGACAGGACCTGATCGGCACCATCATCTTCGGCGCAAAAACATCGGACGTCTACAACGCAGACATGGCCCGGGCCGCCGCCCCCCAGTTGGACCAACTGACTTCGCTGCTTCCCGCGTTGGGGCCCCGATCGGCTGGCGCCATTCCCGTCGAGAGCACCGTGGCCCCGAGCAGCGGCGAGAGTCATGGGCTGCCCGCCGGCTTCCAAGGGATACACGAGAGCGACGAAGCGCGCGAACTCATGATCCGCCATGCCCGGCAGGCGGCGATCCGCGAAGTGACGACGTTCCTCGAGCAGGAGATCCAGCGGCCGCTGACAAAGACCCGCTTGGAGATCGAGGACACGATGCGTGGACAGACTCCGCGAGAGGCCGGCGATATTCTCCAACGGGTCGAGAAGGCCTCCTTGGAACTCACGCGAATCGAAGCCATTCTCAATGAGGTCCTCGACTTCGCCAAGCCGCTGGACCTGCACCCGCGCGTTGTCCGGATCCCCGAGGTCCTCGAGAGCGCGCTCGCGGTCATCACCGACGATCTGGAACAGCACGCCATTACGGTGACCAAACAGTTCTCCAATACCCTCCCGCCCATCAAGGCGGATGAGGGCAAGCTCCAACAAGTCTTCCTGAGCATTCTCAAGAACGCCATGGAGGCCATGTCGCCTCACGGCCGCATCCACCTCCAAGCGCTGCCCCACAAGGGCGCGCGCGGGCGGCACGAGGTTGCCATCACGATTCAAAACGACGGCGCTCCGATTCCCACCGAGCATATCGGCAAGATCTTCGAGCCGGGGTTCACCACGAAGGCAGCCGGCACCGGGCTCGGCCTGGCCTCCGTCAAGAAAATCATCGAGGAGCACCGGGGGCAGATCTCAATCGCCAGCGGCCCGGAGCAGGGGACAGCGGTGATCATCAGGCTGCCGGCGCAGGGAACGGCGCGCCACGGTGGCCGAAACCGCCGGCGCCGCCGCCCCTCCTAAGCGCTTGACAGGCTTGGCCGGATCAGGTATCGTCCGTTCTGATTCGCTCGGCTTTTGTTATAGGGCATCATACCTTGACGACGGTTTTTATAACGAGGGAGGGTTCGTTATGAAGCGCTCACTACTTGCGATTGCGGTGATTTCAGGCTTTATGTTCCTGGCCTCTTCGGCGTTCGCCAATCCGGCCTTGCTGAAGAAGGAGCACGAAGGCTACCCCAATCAGGGCAAAGGCACCACGGCCACCGGCGCAGCCGCCGAGTTGAAATCCGTCCAAGACGCTCCGAAGACCCTGAAGGAGCAATTAAAGGCCACGGACAAAGACCGGGCCGGCAACGTCATGACGGACGACCCGCGTCAACGAAAACACCCCGGGTATCCTGAACACGGAGTGGCGGAAAGTCACATCAAGAACGCGACCAAGGTCAACGCCGAGCCGAAATAAGTCAGCCGGTCAATTCGGTTTCTGTCAGGGGGGAGGGTCCGCAAGGGCCCTCCCTTTTTATTTGTCTTCCCGTCCGTCCCCGGCCCAGACCTTCACCCACGGCAACAGCAGGAACGCCGGCCAGGCTAGAAAGAACGTGGCGGTGAAGTAGGCCGTATAGCCGAGCTGTTCGGTCGCGATGCCGGAAAACGCCCCGGACAGGGCGCGGGTCAGCCCGAACAAGGCGCTTAGTAACGCGTATTGCGTGGCCGCGTGCCCCTTGTCGCAGATGCTCATCAGGAAGGCCAGAAACGGAGCCGTCCCAAGTCCACCGCAGAAGGATTCGACGATCGAAGCGATGTACATCAACTCAGGCGCGGTCGGTATCGCGGCAGCGGCCACATAGGCCAAATTCGAAACCGCCTGCAGAATCCCCAAGATCCAGAGCGATCGGAAAATCCCCCAGCGACTCGTGAGAACCCCGCCGAGTACAGCTCCGCCAATCGTCACGATCCCCGCCAGCGTTCGGATGAATCCGATCTGGCCCGGTGTAAACGCGCGGTCCACCCAGAACGGATTGACCATGGGACCGAGGGCCATATCACCCAACTTAAACGTTAAGATGAAGAGCGCCACCGCGAGGAATCCTGGCCGCTGAAGGAATTGATGGACCGGTTCGAGAATCGCTTCTCGTAAGGATTGGGGCTTTCGCAGCGGCTCCGGTGCTCGCGACGCCTCCAGCGAAGGCGCCCGCCGTGACACTAACGCGAATCCTCCGATCAACAGGGCCGCGCTGATGAACACCATAGACCAACCTGTCCATCCGGCCGCTGCGATCAACAGACCGCTCGTTCCGATCAGGGCCACGCGATACGCCATCACCCGGACGCCGTTGGCCACCCCCAGTTCCTTCTTCTGCAAGAGCTCGATCGAGTAGGCATCGATCGCGATGTCTTGCGTGGCCGACAGGAGAACGAGCACGACGAGCGTGCCCCACAAGGCCCAGGGAATCTGCACAGGATCTAAGACTGCGAGCACCGTGAGAGGGACCATCATGAGTGCCTGACAAATCCACACCCACGTGCGGCGGCTACCCCATCGATCAACCGCGGGCGCCCAGAGAAATTTCAGCGTCCAGGCCAGACCAGCCGCGCTGAGCAGGCCGATGTTTGCCAGACTGATCCCCTGAAACCGCAGGTAGACAGGCACGGTGTTCTCGAAAAGACCGAAGGGCAATCCCTCGGCGAAGTACAACGCGGCGATCCAGAGGAGTTTTTGGCGTGTGCTCATTAGTCCATGGCCAACGGGTCCTGCCACCGGTATCCCCCGCCGTGCTCCGAGAAGCTGCGCGCGGGCGGATGGCCCCCTACCGGCGTCGCCCGTTGGAACAAGGCTGACAGCTTGTGCTTGATAGCATGTCTTCCTGTAATCGTCAAACACGCACCAGACTTGATTCGGAGGCACGCCATGGTATACGGTATATCGCGTTCTCGTTCTATCACGGAACCGGAGGCAGTGCATGAGGCGTTTCACGATCACCGACATCGTCGAGGGCAACGGGCAGCCCCACCCGGGCTTTACCCGCACCGCGACCTATCCGGTTCTTGAAGTCATGACGGGATCGGGAAACCTGCCGGGATTCCTGGTGGCTGACGACCAGGGCCGCTTCCATCTCATCCGCATGGATCACTGCCGGCTAGGCAAGATCGAGGCCTTCTGACCCATGCCCCAGGCGACGCCGGAGGAGGTCGGACAAGAGCTGTCCGACCTGGCCTTCGGAATCATCGAACAGAACTGGCTGGATCTGCACATCGGCAAGGCCGTAGACCTCAAGAGCCTCGACGAGCCCAAACGCAACGAGGCCGAGTGGGAGCTCACATACCTCATCTTATTCACCATCACGAAGGGAAGCGGGACCTTTTCCATCGCTGACCCTGCGCGGACTACGGCCATTCTCAAGGCCTTCCACGCCACAGTCCTGGCCCAAATCGCGGAGAAGGCCGGACGTGAGATCGCCGACGAGCACCAGAAAAATCTCGTGCCGCGCTATAAGCTGTACGGCCAGACGATCGAAGGGGAAGACACGCAGAAACCCTACAAGACTCCCTATAAGCGGCTGGGCGAAGCGGCCGCCCTTCAGATACTCGGACATCCCATCGAGGACCCTCAAGCCGCCGACCTTTTCCGTGAGACGATCAAGGTCATCTTCACCGAGGTGCGCGAGGCGGCGATCAAAGTGATGGCCTTTCAGCAAGTGATTCAAGGAGAAGCGTAAGACATGGATTTCGACATCGGCTCCAACCACTACCGGAACGCCGGGTCCAACATCGAGATCGACGGCATGAGCCAGTTCTCGTTCGAGCACAATCGCCGCTACAATGAGGTAATGCTGCACGGGCTGCTCTTCGACCAGAAAGGGCTCCTGGTGGGCAAGATTTCCGAAAGCGCGCTGGGCATCAACATCCAAGGGGAATTCGACATCCAGGCGGATGCGTCAACCGTGAAGCTGATCCATCGGAACAGCGAAGAGGTGCTGCTGGAAGTGAAGTTCCTGGACAAAGACCGTATCCAGATCCACAAGGCCAAGCTCTATAGCGGGAAAGGCCGTCCCTTCGAGATCACGCCTACCCTCTGGCGGCTGGGTGACGACAAGCACAGCGGCGAGAACATCGACTGCGAAGGCAAACCGGTGTTGCTGAAGTAAGCAGGCCCGACCAACAGTAGCGCTTCCCCTGAAAAATAAATCTGTCCCGCTTTATTACATTAACTGTTCAGTTTTGTACCAGCCTTATGGTCCGCTGAGTCAGCGTATAACCCTCATATCCCTACATCTCTTGCCAGTTTTGACCTTTTAATGACAAGGATTCACGGCATAATTGTTGCGGGACTTAAGAGTAACTTAACTATACATGGCCGTTGAATGAGCCCCCGTTTATTGAAACAAGGAGAACTTCCATGAGTGCCAAACAACCGGATGCTCATATTCCCGAAATTGAGGTGACCGTCGTTGAATCAGGCACGCAGTCCGAACGTGTGAACCCCCAACGAATGAAGGAACTGGTGCTGCATCTGTTAAAGGGCGAACAACCCGATACGGTACGCTGGATGCGTATCTTTGTGGAGTTGGGCACACAACCGCTCCAGCTTCTTGCGGAGTCTGCCGGAGGCTCCCGTGACAAAGAGACGATTCTATTGGTGGAAGATGAGGAGACGGTCCGGACAATGGTTTCGAAGGTCCTGGAGCGGAATGGGTACAAAGTTTTGGAGGCCTGCTTTGCTAGTCAGGCCTACATGGTCGCTTATCGGTATAAAGCTCCCATCCACCTAATGGTTACTGACGTAATGATGCCAGGGACATCCGGTCCCGTCCTAGCCGGCAAGTTGGCGTCTTCGCATCCGGAGATGAAAGTAATCTACATGTCGGGGTGGTCAGAGGACGTGGTCCGCGAGAAGCTACGGGAAACAGACATGGCGCCGTTTATTTACAAACCATTCCTTTTCGAGAAACTGCCTAAGACAGTGCGAGAAGTTCTGGATGCCCCAGCCAGGATTCCCCAGATACGTTTGAATCGATGGCAATGACACTGCCTTACTTTGCCGACTGCGCGCAGCGGAAGCCGATGAAGGCGTTGCGGGTGTCCGGCGGCAGCTTGG
>Ga0207684_10002508_pt1 | contig 18472 bp, 18 predicted proteins | sample KBSK5501metaG_FD_184342 | JGI IMG/M metagenome (GOLD analysis project Ga0207684, IMG submission 184342) | Corn, switchgrass and miscanthus rhizosphere microbial communities from Kellogg Biological Station, Michigan, USA - KBS K5-50-1 metaG... | ecosystem: Host-associated > Plants > Roots >...
CCCACGCTGTTGTGAGGGCGAAAAAAACGAGCACTCGAGACCAAAATTCGTCAGGCCTGACCCCCACCGCCCCGCAGTGTCGTGCTCCTGGCACCAGCCACAACTGGGCATGCGCCGGGTCAGCCTGAGCCAGGACGCGGGAGTGCCAAGGTAGGATATTGATGTCCTCCGTACCGTGAATCAACAGTACTGGTACGGCCGAGGATCTCACCGCGTCCACCGGGTTGGCTCGCCGCAGATCCACGCCGTAGCGCCAGCGGGCGTAGAAGATACCCATCTCGGCCGGGAGGAGTCCGACCGTTCTTCCGACGATCCTCTCCATACCGAGCCGCCCAGCTCCCACGAAATATCCTTCCCGATCGTAGGCGACGCTACGGAAATTAGAGAAGGGAGAATCGGCAACAACGGCGCAAAACCTCGACTCGGAACGTATGCTTTCCAGCACCAGCGCGGCACCCATCGATTCCCCAAAGCCGTCGACACATTTTGCACCTTTACCGTAGAGCCAGGAAACCCAGCGGTGAACGTCATCGCTTTCGCGCAAGCCGTAGGTTGCCACTGCACCGCCCGACTCGCCATGCGCCCGCGAATCGGTCAGCAGAATGCGATAACCTTCCCGGAGGAACGCCTGACCGTATCCCGCAACGCCACCACGGTTGTCGCCGATTCCGTGAAGCAAAATGACTGCCTGGCCATTTTGATGTTCCGGCACGCTGTACCAGGCATGCAGCTCGACACCATCCGCGGCTTGAATAACCACGGGCTGCAGGTCAGCCCCGTAGGGCGTGTACATAGCTAAAATACGGGCCCTGTCAGGCAGCGGTAGGCGCATCGGATGTAGCGTGAGCTCAGCCATCACAATGGCGACCACCAGTGATAAGGTGGCGTACATTGCAAGGGTTTTAACCGCAATTCTCAGCAGGCGCCGCATAGGACCTTCTCCCAAGTTTAAAATCTAGGCTATTAAACGTTGTCTGCGACTGGTTTGTTCCGCCGAGAAGCGGCAGGCAGCCATTGACTTGCCCTGTTGACCGACTGATAATCAACCGGGAATGGACCTCTACGAGGAGATCGTCAAGCTGCGCCAGGCAGGGCGTCGGGCCGCGGTCGCCACCATCGTCGACGTGCACGGGTCCATTCCCTCTTTCAAAACTGCCAAAATGCTGGTGCGAGATGACGGCTCCATCTTCGGTACGATTGGAGGAGGCTGCGTCGAGGCTGAGGTCTGGCAAGCCGCCCGCGAAGTGATGGAGAGCGAAAGGCCCCGCACTCTCACTTTCAACCTCAATCAGGACCCGAAATACGATACGGGACTGGTTTGCGGAGGCACCCTCGACATTTTCGTCGAACCCATCCTACCTCCATCATTACTTTATATTTTCGGCGCAGGTCACGTATCTGTAAACCTTTACAAGGTTGCCAGGAGCGTAGGGTTTGACGTAACCGTGGCCGACGACCGCGAGGGTTACGCTAACCGCGAACGCTTCCCCGATGCCAAAGAGGTCATTGCGGAGGATTTTGAGCGCGTCATGGCGCGCCTAGCTCCGAACGAGTCTTCCTACATTGTGATCGTCACCCGCGGCCATCGCGATGACATGCGCCTGCTGCGCTGGGCTGTGCAGACCCCGGCACGGTATATCGGGATGATCGGCTCGAAGCGCAAGACCATCACCATCTTCCGTGAGCTTACCCGGGAAGGCATTGCGCCCGAACTCTTCGAGCGCGTACACGCCCCGGTCGGATTGGATATCGGCGCAGTCACTCCAGAGGAAATTGCCGTGGCTATCACAGCCGAGCTGATCGCTGTGCGCCGTCGGGTCGAGCGGGATTTGCCGCACATGAGCTGGTTTCATGGTGGCCACGCCGAGCCCCCGCATACAACTGACAAAGGTCGGACCGATGCCAATCCAAGCGATCAGGATGCAGCCAATGCAAACGTCGAAACAGTAGACGGTCAGGAATAGATCTCGCCCAGGTTTCGAAGTAGCTACACTGACAAATCAGAATTCAGCGATCACCAACCCGCTGCTTATCTGCTATCTTCCCCACATGAGCCGGGCGCCAAGTTGGTGTGGAGTGATACTGGCAGCGGGCGAGTCCACGCGCATGGGTTCGGACAAAGCCCTGCTTCCCTGGCCGCCGGTTGCGACTGGCATCCCGTTTTCAGGCGAGACCTTTGTCTCTGCCACCATTCGCGCCCTGAGTCCCTTCACTGACCTGGTGGTCGTGGTCGCGGGAAACAACGAGCTAACTCTCGCTCCGGCGGTGTACGCAGCCGGCGGATCTCTGGTACGCAATCCTGCTCCCGAGCTAGGACAGTTCAGCTCTCTGCGGGTGGGGTTGCGAGAAGTTCTGAACCTGGGCCGGGATGCCGCCATGATTACGCTGGTCGATCGTCCGCCCGCTACTGCCTCCACGCTGGGAATATTGCGGGCGGCGTTTGAAACCGCTTCCTCGGAAATCTGGGCGGTCGTCCCGGAATTCAACACCAGACATGGACATCCCTTCCTGGCAGGCCGGGAGATGATGGAGGCTTTTCTAAAGGCTCCCGCGAGCGTGACTGCAAGAGACATAGAACATCAGCACCAGCAGCATATATCCTATGTCCCGGTAGACGATCCGCACGTCGCGATGAATGTGAACACGCCAGAGGACTACGCAGCGCTGTTGAATACGCAGATGAAATGATTTCCCAACCGGCATGAAAACAAAAAAGCGCGCGACCCTGAAGCTCTCCACCAAAGCGGTTAAGTTCGTCAAGTCGGTTCTGGAAATAGAGCCGCGACTCGCCGTCTTCGACTGCGATGGCACGCTGTGGGCAGGCGATGCCGGGGAAGGCTTCTTTGACTGGGAGCTGAGGCGCGGCCTGGTTTCCGAGGAAACTGTCCGTTGGGCCCGTGCCCGCTACGCCGACTATCAGGCCGGCAAAGTCAGCGAAGATGATATGTGCGCCGAAATGGTGACCATTAACCGCGGAATAGATGAGGCCGAAGTGCGGCGTGCCGCGGGCAAATATTTCGGGGCGAAAATGTCTCACCAGATTTTCCCCGAGATGAAAAAATTGGTTTTTCGCTTGCAGGAATTGGGATGCGAAGTTTGGGCGGTCTCTTCTACCAACGAGTGGGTTATCCAGGCGGGGATGGAACATTTCAGAATTCCGCCGAACCGGATACTGGCAGCAACTGTCGTCACCGAGGACCACAAGATCACCGACAAGGTCATCCGCGTCCCCAGCGGCAAAGGCAAGCCGCAGGCGATCTATGACGTGATCGCCCGCCCCCCGGACGCAGTCTTCGGAAATTCCATTTGGGACGCGGATATGCTGGAAATCGCGCGCCATCCATTCGCGATTAATCCAACAGCCGAGCTGGAGGCCATCGCGCGGAAGCGGCAATGGCCCGTCTATTTTCCCGACTCTGTTTCCAAGTCATAAGTTCTTGATGGCCGCAGCCAAAGTGTCCATCGCCAGATGACTGGCATGAAGCGAAGCCTTGGGCAAACCGCCGATCGCTCTCACCAGCTCCTCCCGGCGCAACTGGCGGGCTTCGGCGATCGTCCTTCCCTGCACCAGTTCGGTCACCAGCGAGGCGCAGGCCATGGTGGGAACACAGCCTTGTGCTAGAAATCGAATTTCCTCGATCCGACTGTTGCTGACCCTCAGAGTGAGCTTCAGAACGTCGCCGCAGGCAGGATTGTCGATCTGGACGGATGCGTCCGGATTGACCACTTCGCCGCCGTTGCGCGGGTGTTGGAAGTGATCGAGAACCTGAGGGGAATACATCGGGAGAAATTGTACCGCGCCGCTGTAGCGTCGGCAGCCTGCCGGCTATCCCGAGCGCGTCTCACCCTCGGCGAGGTGAGCGGGGACGCCCGCCGCACAGCCGCCGCGACGGTGGCCCCACTTTTCACGCCTCGAAGTCAACTTCGATGGGCTCAATCAGCGGCATCAGCCAGCTCACCAGCTTCTGATGGACCGGATGCGGCCCATAGGCGTCCAGCGAAGCCTTGTCGGCAAACTTCATCGCGCCTCCCAGCTCGTAGCCCTGTCCGCGTGCTGAAATGTTGATTCCGACGGAGGTTTCCACCAGTCCCGGGATTTGCCCTTGTAACTTGCGTATTTCGACGATGACACGTTCTTTCTGCTCGTCCGTAACCCCCGGCTTCCAGCGAAAAGCAAACATGTGGATATACATGAGTGGCAAAAACCTCTGTTTAGATGGGGCGGCTAGGGGACAATTGTAACGTGGAGGTTGCCCTCAGGCGGGTTACCGATCGTTTTGCGGTCGGATGGCCAGAGGCGGCTGTCCCCACGTGGTCCGTGCCTGTACCATTACGTCTATGCCCGCCGACTACACTGCGCAGCGCGTGGTTTGCCTGCAGCCCAGCGCTACTGTGATCCTGGCCGCCATCGACAGGCTTGACCGGGTCGTCGCCTGCACCAAGTACTGCGCCGACGTGTGCCCCGCAGTTAAAAGCAGCGGCCATGTCCGCACCATCATTGCCGATTCCTGGACAGCTCAGAGCCAACAGATCCTGGCTGCCGGGCCTGACCTCGTAATCGCGGCAGTTCCCTACCAGGAGAAAGCGGTGGTAGAAATCCTCAAAGCTGGCATCCGCTTTCTCGGCTTGGCGCCCCGGACTCTGGCCGATATCTACACCGACATCGCGACCATCGCCGGAGCCATGGGCGCCAGCGATAACGGGCAGTCCGTGATTACGGAAATGCGCAACGAGATCGATGCGGTGACGGCCCAGATCAGTGAGGCCCAGCCCGGTGGCAAGAAACGTCCCCGTGTTTTCTGCGAAGAGTGGGGCAAACCGCTGGTTGCATCCCAGCGGTGGGTTGCAGAACTGGTCCACGCCGCCGGTGGTGAGTTCCTGGGTGACCCTGGGTCACAGCGGTTGCCGGAATCCGTTCTGGCGGAAGATCCCGAAATCGTGGTTGCTGCCTGGTGCGGAGCCGGCGATCGTGTTCCGCTGGAAAAAATTGTCCGCGACCGCGGCTGGCAACAGATGCAAGCTGTCAAGGCCGGCCGCGTGTACTGCGTTCGGGATGAACTGCTAAACACGCCCGCGCCCACTCTGCTCCTTGGTCTGAAGGCATTGGCGGCGGCGATTCATCCCGATTCTTTTCCACAACCCGACGGTCTAAGATGTATTACCAACAGGCGCGGTCAAATCCACGCCTCTCAGCCGGGATGACCCCAGGACACCGATGCCTCCTGCTCCAAAGATCGCGGAAGTCCAAAAGGAGATCGACCGCCTGAGCCAGGCGTCTGGCACGGTTGAGGATCTGATGTGGGAGATGGTGAAGCTCCTGCACGATCGCATGCTCAAGTACAACTGGGTCGGCTTCTACATGCTGGAGGAGAAACCCATCAATTCGCAGCCGCGCATGTTGGCCCTGGGACCGTTTCAAGGGGCCATGACGCCGCATACCCGCATTCCTTTGAACCAGGGCATCTGCGGCGCGGCCGCCTCCACAGGCAAGACCGTGGTGGTGGACGACATCAGCCTTGACGACCGTTACCTGGCCTGCTCCAGCGAAACCAAATCTGAAATCGTGGTCCCCGTCTTTGTCCGCGGCAAGGTAGTGGGTGAACTGGACATCGACAGTCACTTCCCGGCCGCTTTCGGCGATCAGGACCGGCGGTTGGTCGAGTACTGCGCTTCCCTGGTGGGCAAGCAACTGGAAAAGTCCCAGGCTTAACTTAAGAAGTTAAGAAAAGGAAGCTAGGAAGTACAGGCTTGAAAACAGAAACGCAATCCGGAGAAAACCAAGCCGGTGCCACGGACGCGGCTCGCGCGTTTCCCAGCCTTGAGCCTCTCGATCCAGTCGCTGTTTTCGCAGTCGCTATTTTCATAGAGGTTCCTTGCCGTCCATGAAGCGGGTGGTAGCGGCGTTGATTTTCCGGGACGAGAAAATTCTCGTGTGCCAGCGCACCCGCCACCAGACCATGCCGCTGAAATGGGAATTCCCTGGAGGCAAGATCGAACCGGGCGAGCAACCGCGCGACGCGCTGCGCCGCGAATTGGATGAAGAACTCGGCATCGACGCCACCATCGGCGAAGAAGTGGCCCGCATCAGGCACGATTACAGGAACGGCGCGGCTGTGGAGTTGCGCTTCTACGCCGTACGGGAATACAAGGGCGACATCGAGAACAGAATTTTTAAGGACATGCAGTGGGCAAAGCGCTCAGAGCTTCCCTCCTTTGATTTTCTTGAAGCCGATCGGGGATTGGTACGAAACCTGGTCGAAGGAAAGGTGGAGTAGAAAAATAAGGCCTCAGCGCAAGCTCCTCCGCACGGCTGCCCTCCCCGAACTCCGTGATTTTGTCTCTGGTTGTGGAAACACAGCCTGTGGCGCATCTAGCCGGCCCCACCCCGCAGCGTCCAGAACCAGGCGATGGTCAGTCCCACCATGATCACGGTGGTAATCCAGGCCACGGAGTTATAGAGACGCGAGTTCACGTATTCGCCCATGATTCCCTTGTTGTTCACCAGCAGTAGCATGAAGACAAGTACGAACGGCAGCACCAGGCCGTTCACCACCTGGGACAGAATGGAAATCTTCACCAGCGGGATATTCGGCATCAGGATTACTCCCGCGCCCGCGACGATCAGGATGGTATACAGCCAATAGAAAACCGGAGCCTCGCTGAATTTCTTTCCAATACCGGACTCGAACCCGAGCCCCTCACAAACCGCATAGGCAGTTGATAGCGGCAGGATGGAAGCCGCAAACAGGGAAGCGTTGAACAATCCCACGGCAAACAGAATGTAAGCATAGTCTGACGCCAAGGGATGCAGCGCCTGTGCCGCATCTTTGGCGCTGTTGATATTGTGGTATCCGTGAGCATATAGAGTCGCTGCACAGGCCACGATGATGAACCACGCCACGATGTCGGTAAAAACACATCCGGCCACAACATCGAGGCGAGAGGCCTTGTACTGCCGCCGGGTTACTCCCTTCTCCACGATGGAGGCCTGCAGGTAAAATTGCATCCAGGGCGCAATCGTGGTGCCCACTACTCCGATCACCATGTACAAATAGTCCTGGCGGAGAAACATCTCTTTGTGCGGCGGCACGATGGTAGCTTCGAGGGCCTCCAGCCAGGCAGGCTTGGCCAGAACGCCGGCAACGATGTAGGTCAAATAGAAAAACGAAGCGGCCAAAAATACTTTCTCCACCGACTTGTACTGACCCTTGACCACGATCAGCCAGACGATCACCGCGCAGACGGGGACCGTGTAGTACTTGCTGAGCCCGAACAACTCGAGGCTGCCGGCAATGCCCGCAAATTCCGTGACCACGTTGCCGAAGTTGACGATGACTAAGCCGATCATCATCAGGAAGGTGATGCGAAAGCCGAACTCTTCGCGAATCAGGTCGCTCAAGCCCTTGCCAGTAACCGCCCCCATGCGGGCCGCGATCTCCTGGACCACGATCAGCGCCAGAGTGATCGGGATCATGGTCCACAGCAGCATGTGCCCGAACTGAGCCCCAGCCGCCGAGTAGACCCAAATGCCCCCCGCATCGTTGTCCACGTTCGCCGTAATGAATCCCGGACCAACGACGGCGAAGAAGATCAGGAGCCGGATTTTCCAGCGTCTCAGGAATTCCATGGGCACACTGCGCAAACATAGTTGTTACACCGACCGATCAGCATAAATGCAGCGGGGGAATTCTGGGTAGATGAAATCGGGTACTCGTCCAGATTTCGACGGCTTTCAACTTCTAGCGGAAGTCGCTCCGAACCGGGCTTGAGGCGGGTGCGGGATCTTGCGCGCAGCTTGGCAAACGCCGTTCGGAAAGCACTGCACGTGAGATCCCCTCGACTTCGTTCAGGGCGGGCTCTTCGCCGCCTGAAGGCTACTCAGCACAACGGACTGAGGGGGGAGCAGGGTGCGTTTGAATCAGGACCAGCAGGTTACAGATTCGCCCGCAGCAGACTGATGATGTCGTCGGAAGTGATCACCCCGGTCAATTTCTTGTTATCGTCCACCACCGGCAGGGTCAGCAGATTGTATTTGTCGAATAATTCCGCAACCTCGTTCTCTTTTGCACCGGCGTGGGTAGAGATTAGGGGCTCCTGCGTCAGCGCGAGCATGGGAGTGTCAGGAGTAGCCAGCACCAGCTTGGCCAGTGGCACCGCTCCTGCCAGGGTGCCCTGGGAATCCACCAGGTAAATCGTACTTACGGTTTCAACTCCGCCTTCGAAGTGCCGCAAGGCCTCCACCGCGTCGCGCACCGTGGCGCCCACGTTGACGGCCAGGTACTCCGTGTTCATTCTGCCGGCAGCGGTGTTCTCCTTGAACTCGAGGAGCTCGACCATCTCCTTCCGTTCTTGGGGTTGCATTTCCAGCAGAATTTCCGAGGCGCGTTCTTCGGGCAGATCGGCCAACAAGTCGGCAGCCGCGTCCGGCTCCATCTCTTCCACAATTTCCGCGGCACGCTCCGAGCTGAGGGACTCGACAATCGCTTTCTGTACCTTGGGCTCAACTTCCTCCAAGGCTTCGGCCGCCACATCTTCGTCGAGGGTCTTGAACACGGCCTCTCGATCGTCGGGGGCCAGATCCTCCACAATGTCGGCAATGTCTGCGGGATGAAGTTTGGCCAAGCGTTCGTGAGAGATCTTGAGTTTCACCCGCCGCGCCGGATCGGTTTCGATCAGATCGACAAATTCCCAGGGAATGCTCCGCGGCGGGATTTGCCGCAACAGCGCTCGCAAAGCCAGCAGCGGAACCACTCCCTTCAGCAAGCGTCGGACTGCGCCTCGTGGGCCTACATCCACCGAGCCCACTTTCAGCACCGGCCGGTTCCCCACGATTTCCTGAAGCAGATCCAGGTCGTTCACCCGGACCACTTTCCGTCCAAAGACGTCGATCACTTGCTGGTCAAGCAGATCGCGGGCCAGCAGGAGCATTCCCTCCGAGCCGTCGCCGACGGCCCAGTCGGCCGGGGGGGCGTCCGTACGAACACCGCCGTTGATCGAGGTTACCAACCCGAAAGGCAGCAGGCGGCTTCCGGCTCCAGTCTTGACGATAAGGGTCGCCACCCGGGCCCGGTCTTCCTGAGGGACCAGTGCCACTTCGCGAACCCTCCCGCAGCGGCTCCCGGCGCTGTCGAACACGGGAGCGCCCAGCAGTTCGGTAAGGGCGAACGTCGGCATCATCCGAGAATACTCAACTAGGAGGCAAGAATCCAGACGCGCTTTCGCGTTTGCTATTGGCGCGCTGTCCGCTGGTCAAAGCCGCAGGAAGGAAGATATCGACTCCCGCGTTGACATTTGCAGAGCGTAAGGGCAAACTACCGCATTCGTTGGACCGCATGTTTTCCCGCCATGGCCAGGCAGTCGGCGTTGGTGGAAGCGCCGGTCCGCGAAGTTTCCGGGTTCCGGAGTCTGGTACTCATACAATCTTTGCCATGACCGAACAGCGGGTCTCCTACACGTTGGATTCGACGCTGGAGACCGTGGACAGCGCCGAGCAGGCAGCCAGCCGCATTGCAACTGAGGCGGGCTTCGACGATGACGAGGTCATGCGGATCGCCATGGCCGTGCGCGAGGCCGCAGTCAACGCCGTCCTTCATGGCAATGCCTATGATCCCGGCAAAAAAGTCAGTCTGGATTTTGAGCGGACCGGCGGAGATCTCGTAATCACCATCCGAGACCAAGGCAAAGGGCTGGACCCGGAAAAGATTCCTGACCCCCTGGCGCCGGAAAATCTTTTGAAAACGTCAGGCCGGGGCATTTTTCTCATTCGCTCGTTCATGGACGAGGTGCAAATCAGTCCGTCCCAGACGGGCACCGAAATTAAACTCATCAAGCACGTCCCCGGACCATCCGCGGACGTTAAGGAGGCTTCCCAGTGAGCATGAAGACCAGCACACGTCAGGTCAACGGCGTCACCATCGTGGATTGCAGCGGCCGTATCACCCTCGGTGAAGGCAGTGTCATCCTCAAGGATGTGGTTCGCGACCTGCTCTCCAAAGGGCAGAAAAAAATTCTGCTGAACCTCGGCGATGTGAACTACATAGATAGTTCCGGCATTGGGGAGCTGGTCAGCGCCTTCACCACGGTGCGCAACCAAGGTGGCGACCTCAAGCTGCTGAACCTGACCAAGAAAGTTCACGACCTGCTGCAGATCACCAAGCTATACACCGTCTTCGACGTAAAAGACGATGAGGCGACGGCAGTCAAGTCGTTCGGTTAAGCTTCCCTCCAAACTGAGCTTCTATTCTTGACGAGGGCCGGCATTACAACCGGCCCCGGCTGTTTCGGTTTCGGGAAACCGGCACATTTCTTTGCACGCCGCCGCCAGTTCCCCGCCCTACAATTCACCCGGGCCGTTGCTGGCATTCCCGGATGAGCATTGTCAAGATGCATCTTCTTAGCAAATATCCCTGGATGGTTGCGACTCCGGTCAGTCCGACAAAACCCACCATAACCACAAGCTGGGCGACCAAAAAGGGCGGCTCTTTCTGCGTCGGAGCCTGAGCTGTCAGGGCCGGTACCTTTAGGAAGGCCTGCACGAGCAAGACGAAGACATTCAGATACAGGGCCATCGCTGCGCCGACGACATAGATCCAACGCCAGGCACCCAACAGGTGAAACACATAGCGCGCCGGGATCGCGACCGCGAGCACCACCAGCGATATGATGCCGACCCTATGTGACGGCAGAAGGTGATCGAACGCAAAGCCAAAACCGGTCATGCTCGTCAATACCGTCGTTCACTCGAACTACACCATCCCCCTTCGCAACTCCTCCAACGGATAGAACGTTCCTCTCCAGGCGACTCCCCCGCGCCCCAGAGTCAAGAATGTCGACCGCAGCATAGTGTAGACGAACAATGCTGTGCTGACCGGATGCAGAACGAAGTAGTAAGACGGAATAGCTGACTTCCGCGACATCCCCACATAGATGGAAAATATCGAGAACAGAGCGGCGGCGTATCCGAGCCGAGCCCACCCGTGCGCCAGTACAATTCCGGCAAACGGCATGAGGTTCAGAAACGCAAGCACGAAGGAGGACGCTAGCGCTCGCGGCCATTGGAATGACATGATGGCAAAGAAATTCTTGGTGAGATTGTCCACCACCCCCATCGCTCCTCTAGCCCAGCGAATCGAGATCAGGTCCTCTCCAAAGACGTTGCGTTGCGCGTAACCTGCATTCTTTACCACTTTGCCCAGCTTCATGTCGTCGAGCACCTCGAAGCACAACGCCTGATAGGTCCCAACCGCTTCGTACACCGGGCGGCGAATCATGTTGAAGGCTCCCACGCCGATGTGATCTCTAGTCTTGGGATCAGCAACTTTCCAGGGACGGTGTCCAAAAACGAATAGCGTCTGGAAAAAAGCGATCATCATTTTTTCGCCCAGCCGCTTCATAATCATGCGTGGAAACAGGACCAAGTGGTCGGCGGGTTCAGCTTCGGCGAAGGCAACCGCTCGCCGGAGAACATCGGGCTTGAACAGCACGTCGGCATCGGTAAAGAGCAGCCAGTCCCCAGTGGCCTGATTGCCCGCGCTCCACATGGCGTGGGGTTTGCCCATCCAGCCGGCCGGCAGCTCGGCGATACGTATTACCCGAAGACGACCGACCGGCGCACCATCAGCAATTGTTTCTATGATCTCGCCAGTTCGATCAGTGGATCGATCATCTACGGCGATGACCTCATAGTTGTCGTAGTCGAGACAGAGTAATCGAGTCAGCGTCGCCTCGATGTCCGCCGCTTCGTTGCAGGCTGGAACGATGATGCTGACCCGCGGGGTGCCACCATGAACATCGCCCCCACGAAAGGGCGGCTTGCGATCCCACTCAGGACGGGAGATATCGGCAATTTTCGGCACACCAAACGCCGCGTCCACGAGACGCCAAAGCCACGCCAGCCCCAGCGTGCAACCTGCAATCCAGTGGAAATAGCTCATTCCGCGGAGACTCCGGCGGCGCCGGGCTCATCCCGCGTTCGTACTACGGGAGCAAAGCGCATGCCGTAAAACAGTGTGGCAGACGAAAGCGCCATGGCGATGACCGGAAGGATGAAGGCGGCTTGAAGCGAATGGCGGTCGGCAACATATCCCATGAGGGTTGGTGAAGGAACGTCGCCTAGAAGATGAAACATGAAAATGTTCACCGCGATAGCGGTGGCACGAATGTGGGAACCGACCGAATTCACCAGGGCCGTATTGAGGGGCGAAGTGTTCAGCAAAAGCAGAAACGCCGCCACGGCGATGGCGGGCACCATCCATGGCCCCTTGCTGAACAAACCGACGATCATCACCGGCACGCCCAAGCCCATGCTGACCGCGGAAACAAAATAGTACGAACCCTTCATCCGGGGCAGCAGGCGGTCGCCAAGCCAGCCCCCAGCTAGAGATGCCAGGATGCCATCGACCACCACGATTTTGCCAAACATCAGGTTCGCCGATTCCAGGGTGTAACCCCGCACGGCAGACAGGAAGGTCGGCATCCATACTTGTATTCCTCCCAGTGAAAACGTCCCGGCGGCCATACCCAGCGTGACTGTCCAGTATGCAGAGTTGCGCGCCAGCCCCAGGAGTGTTCCCCGCTCCGGAGTTTCCTTCTGGGAGTCGAACTGGCCACGTGGCGGTTCCGGAAGAAACCACACCGCTAGCGCCAGCAGGAAGCCGGGAAACGCGGCGATATAAAACGGAAAACGCCATCCCATCGAAGGTCCAAGCTTGCCTCCCAGCAAATAGCCCGCCGCCGTACCGACGGGGATCGCCAGGTAAAAGATACCGAAAATGCGGCCGCGTTTGTTTTCCGGAAAAAGGTCCGCGACAAAGGTGGGCGCGATGGTGACAAACGTCGCCTCACCGACACCCACCAGCGTATGACGGAGCAGCAATTGTCCGTACGTGTGGGTGACCGCCGTGAGTAAAGTCAGCCCGCTCCAGAATACCGCACCCAACACAATGATCAGCTTACGCGAGTACCGATCGGCCAGGGGACCGACAAACGGCGCGGCCACCATGTAAAACAGCAGAAAAGCGCTGGTGAGATACCCAACCTGGGCATTGCTGAGATGAAATTCGCTCTGCACCAGCGGCTGCACCGCAAACAGTACCGACCGGTCAATATAGTTAAGGAAGTTCAGCGCCGTCAGGATGATGAGCGCCGTCCAGGGATAGAGTTTGCGTTCAGTCACTTGGCGAAGGAATATAACACGGCAGGAGGTCGCATTATGAGCCTAGCGCGAAAAGGTGTGCCAACCTGAGAGTTCACCCTCCCCGGCAGCTTGCCAAAATGAAAATACTATTCATCATGTGCGGCACGGCACTTTCAGGAAAGACGACCGTCGCTAGGCAACTGGTCAGCTCTTTGCATTGCGCATACCTAAGCCTTGATGCCATCAACAGCGAGCGACGCTTGTTTGGCGGCGACAGCATTCCTGTCCACCTTAGTCCCCAGCATGGCATCAATTGGAGAACAGCCGCTAAGGTTACGGCAGCGAAACTTCCCCCGCCCGCCGAGAAATACTTTCCCCCACCCCACCCCACAAGGTAAGCTTCCCTGTTCCCAATGCCGGAGACGGTCGAATAGCCCAAGCTCAGTGACCTCGCCCCCTACCAAAATAACCATGCGCCCCCTCGACCTCATCCGCAAGAAGCGCGATGGCGGCGAACTCTCCTCCGACGAAATCCAGTGCCTCGTCAGGGCCTATACCCGCGACGAAATTCCCGACTACCAAATGGCTGCCTGGCTGATGGCCGTCGTTATCCGCGGCATGAGCCATCCCGAGCTGAGCGCTCTCACCACCGCCATGCTGTGCTCCGGCGAGGTCTTGGATCTCTCTGACCTTCCCGGTGCCAAGATTGACAAGCATTCCACCGGCGGCGTGGGCGACAAAACATCGCTCATCGTCGCCCCGGTGGTCGCCGCGGCCGGCGTTACGGTTCCCATGATCAGCGGCCGCGGCCTCGGCCACACCGGCGGCACACTGGACAAGCTGCAATCCATCCCGGGTTTCAACATCAATCTATCGTTGAGCGAATTCCGCCGCGTTCTTAAGGCCTGCGGCTGCGGCTTGATCGGCCAGACCGCGGAGATCGCTCCCGCCGACAAAAAGCTCTACGCCCTCCGCGATGTGACCGCGACCGTCGAAAGCCCCAACCTGATCTGCGCCTCCATCATGAGCAAGAAACTGGCCGAGGGCATCGACGGCCTGGTGCTGGACGTCAAAACCGGCTGTGGCGCCTTCATGAAGACAGAAAAGGACTCCGTTCATCTTGCCGACCTGATGGTCGAAACCGGCGAGCGCATGGGCAAAAAGATGGTCGCCTTGATTACCGACATGGACCAACCCCTGGGTCTGAAAGTGGGGAACGCGCTCGAAGTCGACGAATGTATTGAGGTGATGAAAGGCCGAGGCCCCGTTGATTTACGCGAGGTCTCGGTTGAGCTCGCCGCCTGGATGTTCTACCTCGCCGATCGCACTCCCAGCGTTGATCAGGGCCGCCAGTTGGCGTCCGAACTCATCGGAAATCAGTCCGCGCTCCAGAAATTCCGCGAGATCATCACTCAGCAAGGAGGCGACCCGGGCGTGATTGACGATCCCCAACGCCTGCCCCAGGCGCAGCACCAGTCGCCATTCCTGAGCCGATCGAGCGGATTCGTGACCAGCATCCAATGTGAGCAAATCGGTATCGCCAGCCTGGTGCTCGGTGGGGGGCGCGAAAAAAAGGAAGATGTCATCGATCCCGCCGTGGGCCTGGTCCTGCACAAAAAGGTTGGTGATCCGGTTCGCGAGGGCGAGCCACTGTGCACCATTCACTACAACTCCGACGCACAGCTCGCCGACGCGCGAGCCTTGCTGCAACAGGCGTACCTCATCTCGGAGAAACCGCCAGCATCGAAGCGGCCCTTGATCCATCGCGTTATTTCTGGCAAAGGAACGCAGGCATGACGATCCACGCTCGCTCTGTTCCGAGGCCCTTCGCCGCCACGGTCCGAATCTGGACCGAAGCTCAATTCTTAAACTGCACGACCAGGAGTCTCCAATGAGCCGTCTGACAGGGCTTCTAGGCTTGATCACCATGCTCGGCTTCGCCTACGTGTTTTCCAGCAATCGCCGAGCGATCCAGGTCAAGACCGTAGTCATGGGACTCGTCCTGCAGTTCGTATTCGCCATCTTCGTGCTGCGCTTCAGCTTCGGCCGCAATCTGCTGGCCTGGGCCGGCCGAGGCGTCGACAAGTTCCTGGAGTATTCGTTCGCCGGCTCGCAACTTGTGTTCGGCGAATTGGGCAGGAAGGGAGGCCAGTTTGGCATGATCTTCGCCTTCCAGGTTCTGCCCACGGTAATTTTCATTTCCGCATTCTTCGCCGTGCTCTATCACTACGGCGTGATGCAGTTCATCATCCGCCAGGCCGCCAAGGTCATGATCCGCATGGGTGCCAGCGGAGCGGAATCGCTCGACGTGGCCGCCAGCATCTTCATGGGCCAGACCGAAGCCCCGCTCACCATTCGGCCCTACCTGCCGTCGTTGACGCGTTCCGAGCTGATGACCGTTATGACCGCGGGCATGGCTCACGTCTCCGGCGGCATTATGGGCGCCTACATTCTCTACGGCGTCAAGGCTGAGCACTTGCTCAGCGCCGTCATCATGACCGCCCCCGGCACCGTACTGATGGCAAAAATGTTCGTGCCCGAAACGGAAGAGCCGCTTACTAGTCCGCACCGCAAGACAGATACAATGACAGATGCCACCCAAACCGCCAAGTCAACCGCGGAGATGGACATCGAGGCCATGCCGAAAGACGAAAACGTACTCGGAGCCATTACCCGAGGTACCATCGACGGCCTGCACCTGGCGCTCAACATCGCAGCCATGCTGATTTCCTTCCTCGCGCTGATCGCCCTGGTGAATGGTATTTTCGGCGGTATCCACAACCATGTGTTCAGTCGGTTTCCGTCCAGCCTGGAGCAAGTGTTCGGCGTGATCTTCGCCCCCATCGCGTGGGTGATCGGTATTCCGTGGAGAGACTGCGGACTGGTGGGAAATCTTCTGGGAACGCGCATGGTGATCAACGAACTGGTCGCCTACTCCATGCTGGGCGCACAGAAAGCCGCGCTCGATCCCCGTTCCTTCGCCATCGCCACCTTCGCTCTGTGCGGCTTCGCCAACTTCAGCTCCATTGGCATCCAGATTGGCGGCATCAGCGCGCTGGCTCCGAACAAGCGCGGCGAACTGGCCAAGCTCGGTTTCCGCGCCATGATCGCTGGCACCATGGCCAACCTGATGTCAGCTTCAATCGTAGGCATCCTGCTCCCATGACGATACGATTGGGAGAAATTAGCGATTGCCCTGGAATCTCCAGCCGTGAAAACGTTGCTTGCAACCTCTTGCCTGCAACGTCCCGGTCGGTTACCGCGGAAGACCAGGGCACAACCCGCTATCGGTTCGCCTCCCGTGCAAGCCGAATGTTGCTTGCGCCCCCTCGTTGGAGACTGATTTGGCTGGCTTCCTGGGTATTCCATTTCTTGCAGGCCGCCTGGGGGCTGCCAGGCATAGTGGCCGGAATGCCAACGTCGACACTCGTCCGAGCTCAAAAGCCGAAGCACGAGTGCCACCGTAGCTTTTTCCCAGAATGCCTTCGGAGTGGAGACCTAAACCTCGGAGCCGCCGCGGTACGGACAATGCTGCACGCCAATTCGCCACATGATGCCCCGGTATGGAGATGGGTTCGGTTTTGGAAACGTACCTCATTGCATACGGTTTTTGGTTGGAAAGCTCATCCATTCCCGCTTTTGCCGTGAACGACACCAAGCTAAAAACCAATAACCCCGGAGGCACCGGCGGGCCGTGAAGCACGAACTTGCGGCTTTTTGGTTCTCCATCGGCTGGAACGAGGGACAATATAGTTGGCCAAGTTATGGGAAATCTTGCCGCACCGGTCCAATTCCCTGCGAAATCAATCGATCGTACAAAGTTTGCGGCCTGTGCCGGGTATGCCCTGTTGCTGGTCGTGTTCTGGTTTGTAGCTCGACACTTCGCCCTGGGGCTCCGCATTCACGGCCACATGGCTAGCAGTTTCACGGCCTTCGCGTTATTGCTCGGCCCATACTGGTTTTTCGGGTTCGGCGCAGCGGAAATGCTCCAACGATTTCTCACCAACCGCTCCATCCGGGTGCTGGTGGCCGGGCTTCTCCTAGTACCCTATCTCATCTTTTCCGTACCCCGTGGCGAGTTCCGATGGATTGATGCGCTGGTGTTGTCCAGTATTCCCATTGCGATCGCAGCACTGTTCGAATTTCTGCCTCCGGGCGGAGCGCAGCCGACAATAAGAAAATTGTGCTGGCAAGACGTCATTGCTCTCGCCGTGCTTGGCCTGCCAGTAGAGTTCGGCTGGATCCGAGGAAGCTTCCCGCATCCCGGACTTGGCGCGCTACCGAAGATCCTGCTTATGGATTCAGCCCTCTATGCGTTCCTGGTAGTGCGCCGGCTAGAAGGAGTTGGTTACGATTTTCGCGCTCGTGCCCGCGACGTGGTTATTGGACTGCGCGAGTGTGGTTTCTTCGCTCCTATCGCTATCGTACTAGGCATAGGGGTTGGGTTTATCGCGCCCCACGGCGGTATGCCTTCCGCGGCATCGGCGTCGGCGGCGCTGTTGGTCACGTTCTTCTTCGTTGCCATTCCAGAAGAATTGTTCTTTCGCGGTCTGCTCCAGAATCTGCTCGAGCCACGTATTGGTTACCCTGGCTCGCTGTTCGTAACTGCCGTGATCTTTGGGCTCTCCCATTTCAACAAACCGATGCCGTTCAATTGGCGCTATGTGTTGCTGGGAACTATCGCAGGGGTCTTCTACGGTCGCGCGTGGCACGATCGCCGTCGCCTCTTGTCATCAGCAACGACCCACACGCTGGTGGATGTAATCTGGTCCTTGTGGTTCCGGTAAGTAGAGTTAGCCCTCGCCCACAGTGGCACGCACTCGCCGTCCACAGTCGTTCATCGCAATCCGGCCGCAGTGATTAATCCAGCCATAAACTGCCCGAGTGACCGTCGGTCAATGATGGTAGCGCAGGTAACCCAGACCCACCCTCATGTGGTGACTGATCGCATCCGGCACTGAAATCGCCAGGCAGAGGCCCAAAGTGCCATGGACGAATCCGAGCGCGTACAGGTTGCGATAGCGTAAGAAGAGAGTACACGCGACGATTCCCCAACCCAGAGTTGCTACCGTGAGCAGAGGGCTGGGAAGATGTGCGGTCGAAAACAGCACTGCGGCGGTAAGAACTGCGGTGGATTCGTTGGGCAAGATGCGCAGCAGCCGGAGCAACAAATAATCCTGCAGGATGAACTGTTGCTCGAAAGCCCAGAGTAAATAGCCGGCCATGTGCAATCCAGTAGGCCCTGCGCCGTGTAGCGGATGCAAGGTATGCAACTCGAATGCGATCCCAACCTGTACACCGGCGAAAAGGAGGCACCCGGCCACAATCCAAAGCGCG
>Ga0207684_10002509_pt1 | contig 18466 bp, 12 predicted proteins | sample KBSK5501metaG_FD_184342 | JGI IMG/M metagenome (GOLD analysis project Ga0207684, IMG submission 184342) | Corn, switchgrass and miscanthus rhizosphere microbial communities from Kellogg Biological Station, Michigan, USA - KBS K5-50-1 metaG... | ecosystem: Host-associated > Plants > Roots >...
CAACGTCCTATTCCCTCGCACTGCGCCTGTCAGTGTTTGAAGAGATTCTGGTCCGCCATGTCCTGATGGCAGACTAGGCACGAGCGTTGAGGAGAATCTGTTGAGGAGGACACCAGTGCGTACGTGAGACCATGATTGGTCCAAGTGATCACCTGGAAGTTTGCGCCACTCCGATAGTGGAATGAGAGACCGCCAGAGCGCACCTGTTGTCCTCCTGCAACGACCGCAGATCTGCTGGAGGCAATCACAAGACTGATTTTTTCCGTAGGTGTCTCGTAGCCGACCAGTGCAGCAGGGCTACCTTTGTAGCTCACTAGGCTTGCACCGGTCAGCCAGTAGACAGGTTTGCTGTTCGGCACAGACTGGGAAGCCGGCAACTGAAAGTGGAATGGGGTTTTCCCGGCGAGCCAAGTTGTGATTTCATCGGGGGAGCGCGCCCGGCACTGGAGTGGCAGGATCCCGTCCAAGTAACTTCGGTGAATCCGGGTAGCAGCCTCCACGTAGTCTGTGGCGCGTACCCGCTGGACGGCATCCGGAATAAAGACCAAACCTAGAACCATGGCGAGTATCATGGCCGCCAGCGGCTTCCAACGGAAAGCGGGCTGACATAAGTCCAGCAACCATCGCGTCAAATGTTGCATGCGTGTTTTGCGACTGCGAACAGATGCTCGAGAGATCGCAGCAGCCTGCTCTGTGGCCGCTAGGGCTATGCGGGTGAGAAGTGCCTGTGGTGCCACATACAGTGGCCGTGTTTCACGCAAGAGTGACGATAGCGCTCGCTCTTCCTCCAAGCGCTCCCTGCAATCGCAGCAGACTTCCAAGTGCGCGCGAAAGTTTTCAAGCTTCTCGCGAGTCAATGCATTGTCAAGATAAAGCAAAATGTCGGCGTGGTGCTCATCGCATTGGTTCATTCCGTGGCTCCCTTCTCGCGTCGATCGGGAGTGCGCAAACTACCGGAAAGAAGCGACCGAAGTTTGGATCGCGCTCTTCCGAGGCGCGACATCACGGTACCGGCCGGACAGCCTAGAATGCTGGCGATTTCCTGGTAGGACAGATCTCCATACTCTCGCAGTACGATGATCTCGCGAAACTCGTCGGAAAGTTGCAGGATCGCTTCTCGTACTAGCTGGCGCTCCACTTTGCTGACGTAAAGAGCGTGAGGATCTTTGGATGCTGCGACAGCGGTTTGCGCGGTGCTCTCGGCGCCATCGAGCTCGACCATCTTTGGAGCGGTCCGTCGCCGTCGCAACCGATTGAGCCAGATATTTCGTAAGATCGTGAAGAGCCAACTCTTCACATTGCTGCCGGGCCGTAGATTTTCTATCGCTTGGATGGCCCGAACGCATGTTTCCTGCACAAGGTCCTCTGCCTCGCTGCGATCGCGACTGAGAACCATCGCATAACCGTACAGGCCATCGGACAGTTCATTGAGAGCCTCGGTGAGGAAGAGGTTCCTTTCAGGCGGAAATGTCATGCCCGGATGGGACCCACAGAGAACTGCGGGAACTGAACGAGTCGAAGTTTGACGATCATAGTGTCCATAGAACGAAAGTGCTTCTTGTTGGGAATACAGTCGGCCTACGTTGCGCCTAGCTTTCGGGTCTCTTTGTTCGTGGCTAGCGTCAGAGACAATGCGGATGTCCCTGGCTTGAGTGACCCGGAGCTGGAGAGTTGACAGTATCGTGCCGGGATCTCTTGCCCGTGATTTGTAGCTCAGGACAAAGGGCAAGAAGAGCGGGAGAAGCTTGGCACTGTTTGCGCACCGCTCCCAAAGTTGCGTTGTCATGCTTAGTTGGCATAACACGAAGCTTCGAAAAGTATTCCCACGAGGAAAAGAACTTATCTGTTTTTTTGTTGGGGCTTGCTTTGGATATGTGCAATTTGTTTCTCCCGTCCGCGGAATAATCCGACGGTTGACGTGTATTGTCTCCATAGGCGAAGTTGGGTCGCGTCGCCCACACGCTAGAGTTCGCGGTAATCACAAGTGAGGTTCCGACGGTGCTTCCGTATCTGGGCCCAGAAATCATCGCTGTCATGCAAGCAGCATGTAACGCTTCGCTGAACGATTCGCGAAGTGGCCCCGGGCTTCCGTTCCCTAGCAAAATCGACGGCCGAAGCATTCCGTTGATGGTCTTGTCGCGCAATCTGAGCTGCTCCGATTCAAGGATTGTGGGCGTCCTCAACGTTTGGGTCCGTTGGCGTCCGTGACGTATCCGAACCCAAATCATTGTTGGCCGACTGAAACATCGGTAAATGTATCGACGCACCACGCATGCATGCCCTCAACGTCTCTTTAGTGGCAGGAGACCACATCGTGGGAATTCACTTGTGTCTGAATGTGCGGTTCTAGACCGGATCTTTCGAAATTCTCGGCTGCTATCCGCCGTAAGTCGTGGATTCCGAGCAACAGGGCCTGGGACTCTGTGCCTTGTAAACCGTTGTCTTGGCCTCGGAGAGGGAATCCAGCCGACGCTTCGGTTTTTACTCGAAAGGTTTGGGAGCACTTTTCGCTTGCCGAATTTTATCTTCGCTGCACCAGCAACTTTGCCACCGCGGACCTGACAGCGCGAATAGATTCATCAACGCCAATCCAGATCCGTGGTGACATAACATTCGGAAGCGATGGGTTCAGGCGGTGGCTCACACTTCCCGATCCGTCGAGCGCGAAGCAGCAAGAACACGCCCGGCGATTATCGCTTTGCGAGCGCTACCGAGGGATCATTGGAATCCAGTCGCAGGAAAATCGGAGTATTTAGCGGCAGTTCGACGTTTGAACCCTTAGTGATGAATGCATCGCAGAGTCTCTTTGCGGCGCCAAAGTATCCGAACCCAATTGCCGTGCCTGCAGATGCTTGCGCTGCGCCGGCACCGAGCAAGCCGAACCCTTTCCGGCCTTCGCCGGCCCGAGACCATGCTGTCTTCTGCAGCGTCGTGTCCGCAACTGCTCTCGATGGGCCAATAAGTGAAACGGGAGCGAGAAGCCGCGCGAAAGTCGAAGTCGTAGCTTTAATTTCGCCCTCCTTGCCGACGTCCAAACCTTCCGACCGCTCGGCCTGAATGCCTCCGACAGTTGAATGGATATCTCTCGTTGTGCCATCCGGCATCTGGACTGAGCTGAAGGCAAACACGATGCTTCCATTTCTCTTCATCCAGCCCGCGGAAGAGGCTTTCTGGACCGTCCCCGTGATTCTGGTCCCGGCAGGATAGAGCAGTTGATGATCCGCCTGGTAGTACGGCTGCGAGACAACGGCCTCGATTTGCGTGCCCGCCGTGGACGTACTTGAGTTGACCGGCGTCAACAGGTGAAGGTGGAGATAGTCGCTCGCTTGCGGAGAAGCCGTATTCGGCTGAACCTCTGTGAGTAGTGACACGGGTTCGAGCAGGGCGGTGTCAAAAACGGTTCCTTGATCGATGTATTCCGGGTGGTATGGCAAGCTGGTTACGACAGCTTCACCCAATCGCTGCAGTTTATTCGGTCCTCGCAGCGGGGCCGTGGCGCCCTTGAGTTTTTGGCGGATTCCAGGACGCTGCGACTTGGGAAGATATCGCGAATTCGCCACACGACCAAGGCCCACAGCGGAGTCACTGTGAATCGGCACCATTGTTCCATCGGCAAGCACCAGTTGATCGAAAGTCACACGCGCAGTCTTAGGCGGCGTAAAGTCACCATTTAGGAGCCTTCGGGCACGCTTGCGCATCGGAGCCGTACTAATTGCAGAAACATGTCCCTTGATCGTCGAGCCTGCTGGGATCGCGAGATCTTCTCCGGCGTAGACCGGCTCCAGCAGCTTTGCAGTAATGGGCTGCCCAATGGCTTTGAGACGCACTCCTTTTTCAAGCGCGGCACGGAAATCATTGCCGGATTCTACAACTAGAGTTTTCCTTTCGGGCCTTGTCTCCTGCGCGCGCACCGGATTGGCTGCGAAGCACAAGACTGAATAGGAAAACAAAATCCATACAACATTACGTTTCATATTGTCCCTCATCTCGTTTTCAAATTTCGGGCGCATTCTCGGCAAGCGACCGACCCAGCGTTCGAGGAACTGAGCCAGAGGTTACTTGGACCAGATAAGGAGTGCGGCGAGGATATGTGGAGGTTCTGTAAGGAATTGAATGGACCCAAATCTCTGAACGAGCGAAATTATTTTCCGCCCAGTGAAATTATGAGCGTGGATTTGCGGTGCGTGCCTCTCTAAGGCACGGATGTGTGGAAACGCGTGTACCACGGTCGAGTCGGTTTACGAGAGGAGGTTGCCAGCTCGCAGCTCAGAATAGAAAAGCGGTGCCTTTCTGGACAAATCTAACGCGCCTTCGCAGCAACGTCGCGCTCGGACGGAAGGCGCGACACGTTCCACCCTCCTCCTAAAGCTTCAATGAGCTGCACGCTGGTGGTTAATTGCTGCGTGCGCAGGGAGATTTCGATTTGCTGATTCGACAGCAGCGTCGCCTGTGCCGTGAAGATATTCAGATAGGGATCAAGACCGGTTTTATAACGGACTGTTGCCAGGTCGTAAAATCGTTGCGCACTCCTGACTGCCTCATTTTGTTGAGTGATCTGGACACCGATCAAACGGAGTCCGGCCAGGGAGTCCTCGGTCTGTTGAAACGCGGTTAAAACTACTTGCCTATAGTTGGCGACATCGGCGTTGTAGAGAGCCGTGTTCTTGGCAAGCGTGGCACGCCGGAGATTTCCGTCGAAGAGAGTTTCTGAAAAGGAAGGTCCAACGGACCAAAAGCGGCTTGGCCAGGTGAACCACTGGGAAAACTTGGGGCTTTCGAGACCAGCTCCTGCGGAAATGGCCAGCGTAGGATAGAAAGCCGCAGTCTGGACTCCAATTAGAGCATTGGCTTCTGCCATCGTTCGTTCCGCAGCGGCAATGTCGGGACGCCTCTCCAAAAGTTCCGAGGGCAACCCGGGAGGGATGGCAGGCGCTGTTGTAGCGAGGGGTTTGACCGGAATGGAGAATGTGGAGGCCGGCTTACCGATCAGTAGAGCAATCGCGTGTTCAAACTGTGCGCGAGCGATGGCGGCGTTGGTGGCAGAGGCTTCTGCGCTTTTCAAAGTGATTTCCGCCTGTGCGACCGACTCATCATTGTCGAGTCCTGTCCTGTACAAGACACGAGTCAATTCAAGTGACTGGCGATCGACTTCAACTGCTTTTTGGAAGATATCCTCCAGTGCATCCTGGCCGCGCAGTTGAAAGTAGAAGAGAGCCAGGTGTGCTTGTTCGGACAGCCGCTGATTTTCAAGGTCCGCCGCGCTCACTTGTGCCGCGTAGGCATTTTGATGGACGGTATTGCGAATCCGTCCCCAGAGATCCGGCTCCCAGCTAACGTTGAATGGAAGGAGAAACTGATTGCTATTTGGGTTAGCGGGCGAAGACTTTGCCTGCCCTGTGGACTGCGATGTACGGAATCTTGAGTAGCCCGGGGTGGTCGTCACCGTCGGGAAAGACGCCGAGCGTGCTTCTCTAACTTGCGCCCGGGAAGCCATGAACAGTTCATAAGCCTGCGCGATGTTTTGATTGGAAATATCCAGTTGGCTTTCCAGATCGTTCAACTCAGGTTCCTGGAAGATCTCCCACCAATTGCCGCGGAGGGCGGCATCCTGTGGTTCCGCAGTTTTCCAAAGGCTGCCGTCCGAAGCCTGTTGTGGCGCAGTCTCCTTGTAAGCGAAGGGCACAGGAACGGTTGGACGAAGATACTTGGGACCGACCGTGCACCCTTGAAGGACGCAGACGCCCAGGGCCAGAAGGCAAAAGATGGCCGCTTTGCCTGCGTTCAATTTGCTGGAGGATCGCGTACGTGCTAAGAAATCTTGCATGAACCCTCGCTTAAATAGCGGCTTCGCCATGGGCGGGAGCTCCGGCGAAAGTACGCCTGCGTTTGAAGCGAAGTCGAAGCCGATCGAGATACAGGTAAATTACTGGAGTTGTGTAGAGCGTAAGAATCTGACTGAGGATCAACCCGCCGGCGACGGCAATACCGAGCGGGCGCCGCAATTCCGATCCTATGCCGCTGCCTAAGGCCAATGGCAAAGCGCCGAACAAAGCGGCCATCGTAGTCATTAAAATCGGCCGAAAACGCAGCAGGGAGGCTTCAAAGATAGCGCTCGCGGAATTCTTACCCTCCTCCCTCTCCGCCAAAAGCGCGAAATCGATCATCATGATTGCGTTTTTCTTGACGATGCCGATCAGCAGGACGATGCCGATGATAGAAATTACGTCCAGTTCGCTTTTGAAGAGTATTAAGGTCAGCACTGCTCCAACGCTTGCGGGTGGCAAAGTGGAGAGAATTGTCAACGGATGTATCAGGCTCTCGTACAAGATTCCCAAGACGATGTAGACCGCGAGCACTGCCATCACAATCAGTACGATTTGGTCGATCAGCGACTTCTTGAAATCTCCGGCAGTGCCGGCAAAGCCACCGCGAACTGTCTGAGGCAGTGCAAGCCTTTGCTGCAACTGCTCGATTGCGGCAGTGGCTTGGCCAAGCGAGACACCGGGAGCCAGGTTAAAGGATACGGTTACAGAGGGAAACAGTCCGGAATGGTTCACGACGAGCGGTGAGGTTGATTTTGTCGTCCTAGTGAAAGCATCGAGCGGTACGGAAGCTCCGTTCGAAGGATGCACATAGATCGATTTCAAACCCAACGGGTCTTGCGCGAGCTGCGGAGCTGCCTCCATTACCACATGGTATTGGTTCAGAGCAGTGTAGATCGTGGATACTTGCGCTTGTCCGAAGGCCCCGTACAGCGATTGATCGATCAGCTGAGTGGTGATGCCAAATCGTGCAGCGGTGCGTCGGTCATAATTAATCGAAGCCTGCAATCCGCCTTCCTGCTGATCGATGCTGACATCTTTGGTCTGCGGTAGTTTTCTCATTTCTTGGTAAAGGATCGGTCCCCATTTACTGAGGTCATTCACGTTGTCAGAGGTAAGTTCATACTGGTAGTTGGCGTTGCTTTTCTTTCCTCCGGAGGGAAGATCCTGAAATGGCTTGAGAAGCGTAGAAGCTCCAGAGATGGCGTCCAGCTTGGGACGCATGCGATCGAGCACTTGGGCAGCGCTCAATTTCCGTTGCTCCAACGGCTTCAGAGTGACAAAGAGAAATCCCGTATTGCTACCGTCGCCGCTCCCCGGACCGGAGGAGCTTCCGGTAAATCCCGTGACGACATCTACTGCCGGGTCGGCCTGAATTACTTGCTCGATGGCCGCCAAGGATTTTTGCATTGCATGAAAGGAGGCATCCTGCGGGCCCAAAATACCGCCGAGGAGCGCGCCGGTGTCCTGCAGGGGAAAGAATCCCTTTGTAACGTGGCCCAACAGAACAAAATTAACTGCAAGCGTCCCCAGGAAGATAAAAAGGACCACGGTCGGATGCTGCAGCGCCCAACTAAGAGTATGGCGATAGCTGCTCAACAAGCGCTCGAATCCAAGTTCGCTCACCCGATACAGGCGTCCATGCCTTACCCCCTTTTCAGAGCGAAGGAGGTAAGCACACATCATTGGTGTGAGCGTGAGTGACACCACCATCGAGATGGCGATCGAGACCACGAGGGTAAACGCAAATTCATGAAAGAGCCGGCCTGGAATTCCACCCATGAACAATATGGGAATGAAAACCGCGATCAGCGACAAACTCATCGACAACACCGTCGGTCCAGTTTCTTTTGAACCCTTCAGAGCCGCCGCCATCGGCGGGACACCCAATTCGATCAGGCGAGCGATGTTTTCCATGACGACGATGGCGTCGTCGACGACGAAACCCGTAGAGATGGCCAGCGCCATCAAGGAAAGATTGTCCAACGTGTAACCGCAGAGGAACATTGCCACAAATGTTCCGATCACAGAGATCGCTACTGCAATGCCAGGAATGAGTGTGGCCCGTGCGTTACGGAGGAAAACGAACACGACGAAGACCACCAAACCAATCGAGAGGAGCAGAGTTCCTTCCACGTCCTTTACCGAAGCGCGAATCGTGGTCGTTAGGTCCCCGGTGACCGAGAGCTGCTCGTTCGCGGGAATGGAAGCCCGAATCGAAGGAAGCTCACGCTTAATCTGATCAACCGTGCTGATGACATTGGCGCCGGGCGAACAGTAGACAAGAAGGCTGACAGATTCTTTGCCGTTAACGTAGGCCACCGAGCGAACGTTCTCGACCGAGTCCGTGATCGTTGCCACATCGCTAAGGCGTATGACGGAATTATTGTTCGATCCCACGACGAGAGGGGCATAGTCGCGCGCCTTTGAGATTTGATCATTGGCCGCAATATCTGCGATGGTGTTCTGATTGGAGATTTGCCCCTTTGGGCGGTTGGCATTTTGCGAGCCAATCACACTGGCAATATCTTGCAAGCCGAGACCGTAGTGACTTACCTGTTGTGGATTGAGGTCGATCCGAACGGCAGGCAATGAGCCGCCAAGGATCTGCACTTGTCCCACGCCGCTGATCCGAGAGATCTTTTGCTGGATGATGGAAGAAGCGGTGTCATAGAGTGCGCCGGAGTCGGCTGTCTTCGATGTCAGGTTGAGCACAAGTACGGGAGCCCGTGCGGAATCAATTTTGCGGTAAGTTGGATTCGACGGCAGATTGGCGGGTAGATAGCTGCGGGCTGCGTTGATTGCAGCTTCTACATCGCGCGCCGCTCCATCCACATCTCTGTTCATATCGAAGGACAATTTGATCGACGTGAGGCCTAACGTGCTGGTCGAATTCATATCCCTTATGCCGGAGATATGGCTGAACTGCTTCTCCAGCGGAGTTGCGACCGAAGAGGCCATATTTTCGGGGCTCGCGCCGGGCAACGCGGCCGATACAGTGATTGCAGAAAGATCGACCAGCGGCAACGAGGCAACCGGCAGAAACTGGAACGCAATCATGCCTGCGAGTGCGATACCGACGGTGAGCAGTGTCGTAGCTACCGGTCTCCGTATGAACAGCGCCGAGATGTTCATAGTTGCTGCGCTGAGTCAAAAGTTATCGGAGCGGCCTTTTTTTGAGAGAGCCTCTCACCCAGCCTGTCGAAGAAAATGTAGATCACGGGAGTCGTGTAGAGAGTCAGTATCTGGCTGAGGACCAGGCCGCCAACCATCACTATGCCTAGCGGACGACGGAGTTCGGAGCCGATCCCCGAGCCGAACGCCAGCGGAATTCCCGCAAAAAGCGCCGCCAGCGTGGTCATCATGATTGGGCGGAAGCGCAGCAGCGAAGCTTCGTAGATTGCTTCCGCGGAGTTAAGGCCGCGAGTCCTTTCAGCTTCCAACGCGAAGTCCACAATCATGATGCCGTTCTTCTTTACGATGCCAATCAAAAGAATGATGCCAATGATCGCTACAATCCCGAGATCCTGCTTGCAGAGCATGAGCGCAAGCAACGCTCCAACGCCAGCCGAAGGAAGTGTCGACAGAATGGTGATCGGGTGAATGAAGCTTTCATAAAGAACACCAAGCACAATGTAGACAGCCGCCAGCGCGGCTATGATCAGGAGCGCTTCATTTGTTCCAATTGCTTTATAGGCTGCAGCGGCGCCTTGAAAGCTGGCCTGCACGCTAGCGGGCATACTCAGGCGATTTTGCACCTTTTCAATTGCCGCGATCGCCTGGCTTAAGGAGGTTTGCGGCGCCAGGTTGAACGAAATCGTTACAACCGGGAACTGACCCTGATGAGCGATGATCAGGGGACTCGATATTTTTTCGAAGTGCGTGAAAGCAGAGAGTGGTATCGGCGCGGCCGGTGATGCGGACTTCGCTCCGGAGTTACTCGTTCCTGCAAACGCTCTCGATGTCGACGGGGCCAATGTTCCTGATCCATTCGTCGAGAGCACCTGGTTTGTCGACTCCGAGGGCGCGACAAGTGGTCCTGAGGAATTAAAAGGAACGGAAGAAGTGCTTCCAGAACCCGAGAAGGCCGACTGCACTGGTACTACTCCAGATGTGGAAGAAGAGGAGGGAGTTGATACCGACGAATTAGCCGAATTCGGCGATGTCCGGCCTGGAGAAGGAGCAGGGGGCGAATTGTTGTTTTGCGTTGACGAACTCTGGACGTAAATATCCTGCAGCGTGCCCGGGTTCTTTTGAAACTCCGGAGACGCCTCAAGGATCACGTGATATTGGTTGGACTGCGTGTAGAGTGTGCTGATCTGGCGTTGGCCGAACGCGTCATACAAGGTAGAGTCAATCTGATTCGGAGTAATATTCAGCCGCGAAGCGGTTGCCCTGTCGATGACAAGTTTTTCCGCCAGTCCATATGGCTGCTGATCCGTCGCAACATCTCTCAACTCGCGGAGCTTCCGGAGTTCAGCCGTCATTCGCTCCGTCCATGCGTCAAGTTCACTCTGGTCTGCGTCTTCCAGCGTGTATTGGAACTGCGTTCGGCTGGCCCGGTCGTCGACCGTGAGATCCTGAACTGGCTGCATGTAGACATGAATGCCCAGCACTTTCCCCAAACGGGACTGAAGACGATCGATCACCGCCGTCGCGTCAATGTGGCGCTCAGAAAATGGCTTCAAGTTAATCTGGATGCGCCCACTATTGAGCGTCGTGTTCGTGCCGTCCACCCCGATGAAAGAGGACAGGCTGGCAACCGCAGGATCCTCAAGAATCACTTTGGCCAGTTCCTGCTGCTTGGCCGCCATCGCCTGGAAAGAGGTCGATTCAGGAGCCTGGGAGATGCCTTGAATGATTCCCACATCCTGAGTCGGGAACAGGCCCTTGGGGATAACAATGTACAGATACACGGCGAATATGAGCGTGGCCGCGGCAACCAGAAGAACTGAGAATTCGTGACGGAGTACCCACCGCAAGGTTGGGCTGTACAACGCGATGAGTTTGGCGAACATCCTCTCCGACCAGCGGTAAAAGCGTCCTTGTTGCGCTTCGCCTCTGTGGCGCAGCAGGCGAGCGCTCATCATGGGAGTTAGCGTGAGCGAAACCACGGCCGAGATAAGAATCGTCACCGCGAGAGTGATGGCGAACTCGCGGAACAGCCTGCCTGCGATATCCCCCATGAGAAGCAGCGGAATCAAGACGGCGATGAGAGAAATAGTCAGCGAGATAATGGTGAAGCCGATCTGTTCTGCGCCCTTGAGCGTCGCTTCGAGAGGAGCGAGTCCTTCTTCGAGATAGCGCGAGATGTTCTCGATCATCACGATCGCGTCGTCGACGACGAAGCCGGTCGAGATCGTCAGGGCCATCAAGGTTAGGTTGTTCAGGCTGTAGCCGAACGGATACATTGCTGCCAGTGTTCCAACCAGCGAGATAGGAATGGCGATGGCGGGAATGATCGTCGCGGAGAGATTTCGCAAAAACAAGAAAATCACCATCACGACGAGCCCTATCGTGAGGATCAATTCGAACTCCACATCCTTGACCGAGGCCTGAATGGTTGTGGTCCGATCGGTTAGCACCGTCAGCTTCACGGACACCGGCAGGTTCGCCTGCAACTGCGGCAGGAGATCTTCAACACTCTTAACCACCGAAATCGTATTTGCCCCAGGTTGCCTCTGGATATTCAGGATCACAGCGGGTGTCTGGTTCATCCAGCCTGCGAGCCTCGTATTCTCAACACCATCGGTGACGTTGGCGATGTCTGAAAGCGTCACCGGCGCGCCGTTCTTGTATGCCACCAGAACACTGCGATATTCATCGCTGGAGAGTAACTGATCGTTCCCACTGATTTGGTAGTTCTGCGTCTCTCCGTCGAAGGTTCCTTTCGCGGCGTTGGTGCTTGTACTCACGAGTGCACCACGCACATCTTCGAGACTGATGCCATAGCCTGACAATACTGCCGGATTGACCTGGATACGGACCGCGGGCTTCTGGCCGCCGCTGATCGTCACTAGCCCGACTCCGCTGAGCTGTGAAATTTTCGGGGCGAGCCGAGAGTCGGCCAGATCCTCCACCTTTGAGAGTGGAAAAGTTTTGGAAGTGAGAGCCAGTGTCAACACCGGGGCGTCTGCCGGATTGGACTTGCTGTATACCGGAGGAACTGGCAGATCAGTCGGAAGAAAGCTTTGCGCAGCGTTGATTGCGGCCTGCACCTCTTGCTCCGCCACATCGATGTTCAAGCTCAATGCGAACTGAAGAACAATGGAGGAACTGCCATCCGAACTGTTGGAGGTAATCTGCGTCAGGCCGGGAATCTGGCCGAATTGGCGTTCGAGCGGCGCTGTAATCGCCGAGGCCATCACGTACGGACTGGCCCCGGGATAGAAGGTTCGCACCTGAATGGTTGGGTAATCGACTTCAGGCAACGCGGAAACCGGCAGCTTGAGGTACGCAGCAACCCCAACCAGAAGGATAGCCACCATGATCAGGGCTGTCGTGACGGGCCGTAGAATGAATGGCCGAGACGGGTTCAAAATTTAGCTCCAGGATTATCTGTTCCCTCATTGGCACTTAGTTCGATTGTTACCTTCGTGCCGTCCTGGAGCTTGTCGAAACTGGAAAGGGCTATAAATTCTCCGGTCTGGAGCCCTTCAACCGCGGTTACCCCGCCATCGCTGCTCAGCTCAGTGATGTTCTGGAGCGATACTTTGTTCTGACGAACAATGTAAACGAAGGCCTGAGTCCCATTGCGCAGTATGGAAGCATTCGGAATTAGGACCTTATCCTTCAATATTTTAACCAGCAATCGCACGTTTACAAACTGATTCGGGAAGAGTGCCAGGTCTCTATTGCTGAACTCGCCGCGGAAACGCAATGTCCCGGCCGTAGTGTCAATCTGATTGTCAAGCGTCTGAAGAGTGCCGCTCGCCAGCTTGGTTGCTGCGGATCGATCGAAGGCATCAACGACGAGGGATCGATGCTGACGCAGTTGCGCAAGAACTTCGCGAAGGTGATCTTCTGCCACATTAAAAACGACTGTAATCGGCTGAAGCTTTGTAATGACAACGAGTGGGCTCGAGCTTCCCGAGAACACCGTGTTGCCAGCATCGACGAGGCGAAGACCGACTCGGCCAGAAATCGGCGCGGTAAGCTGGCAGTAACTCAGCTGGGTCTGCGCGTACTGCACCTGGCCGACGTCATTCCGCACAGTACCGTTTACCTGTACGACGGCTTGTTCTTGGTCATCGAGGATTTGCTTGGCTACGGCGTGCTCTGCAAAGGCTTCCCGATAACGGTCAAGGTTGGTTTTTTGCTGGGCGAGGATCCCGCGGTCACGATCAAGCACGCCCTCCGCTTGTTGCAATTGTGCCTGGTACAGTCGCGGGTCGAGATCAATCAACGGATCTCCCTGTTGGACCATCTGCCCTTCGCGGAAGTGGACGGCAAGGACTTGTCCGGAGATCTGACTGAAGAGATTCACCGTCGCTTCCGGAACAACCGTCCCAAGTGCATCGATGTAAATTCCGAGGTCACCCTTGCGGGCGGCGGTTATATGAATGATCACAGGTTGACTGGCTCCGGTTGTCTGAGCGTGAGCCCCTCGATGCAGCATTAGGAAAATACCCAGCGCCCCAATCAGGGCCACGGAGCCGACAGCTTTGGCCATTGCGCCAGGAATTGTTGCGGTGAAGCGGCGCACCCGTTGATCCTCTTTGGCATTGAGCGTTTCTTGTTCCACCATTTTCGACGACTCCGTCATGAGCGGGCTCCTTGTGAAATCTGTGCGCACACGAAGGAAAATCCTTAGTGTCCTGTGACTCGCATGAGAAAGAGGACTGCCGCATAAGTCTTATAAATCCATATTTTTATTAGCATTTGTTTCTTCTACGAGCCCATTCTGGCGAACACGATGAGCTCGTGCCGCCAGGAAAAGTTATTCGCGTGTTAGGTTTTGTGGGGGCCGATCCAGCGTAGCGTCGGTTCTCTGCGGAGGCGCACTACCTTCGTTCGGCATAAATGGTGTTGTTCTTGTCTGTTAGGAGTCGCTGGCGTAGCTGGTGTCGGAACGGACGAGAATTAGTCAGCAGGACCATCAGCTATCACCCTTTGATGGGACGCGAGTGGGCAGCCGGACGCCAATCTCCAGCCCTGTGGGGTCGAGGTTTGAAGCGACAATTGTCCCGTGGTGCAGACGAACGGCTTCGAGGGCAATCGCGAGTCCAAGCCCATTGCCTTGGCTCTGCCTTCTGGGCCCGTTGATTCGGAAGAAGGGACTAAAAATATTCTGCAAAGCATCTTTCGGCACTCCGGGTCCTTCATCGCGTACTGTCAGGAGGACCTGCGGACTAGTAGCCGGATTTTCTATCTCTAGGGCCACTTTCACTTTCGTCCCGGGCCGGGTGAAGTGAATCGCGTTGCGAACTATGTTTTCACAAGCACTACGCAGCGCGAGGGAATCAGCCCTTTCAAGGACAATCGAACTTGATGCTTCCAGGCTCACCGCCTTGCCGAGGGATTGGGCTTCGAAATTGCCGTCTGCCACTACTTCTTGAACCAGCAAGGTGAAGTTAACGTTTTCTCTTTCTCCGGAAGACAATCCCGCCTCAAGACGGGAAAGTGTTAAAAGCTGCCCCATCAGTGTGTCAATTCTTGCCACGTCGCGCTCCATCCGTTCGCAAGTGTCAACGGCTTCCTCGGGCACGTGTTTACGAATCATCGCGAGACAAACGTTCAGGCGGGCTAGGGGAGAGCGCAGTTCATGTGACACAGAGTTCAGGAGTTTTTTTTGCGTACGGATCAACATTTCTATTCGTTCCACCATCGAGTCGAAGTCCATTGCCAGCGCTGCCAGTTCGTCGCGGCGCAGGGAAACGGCATGCGGCACTCTTGCGCTTAGGTCTCCTTGTGCAACTCTTCGTGCCGCCGACTGAATTCCATGGATGGGGGCAGCGATGTGGTACGCAAGCCAAAAGCAAAGGATGGTGACCACAAATAACAAACCGAGGAGGAAAGGCACTCCTTCGCTTAACAAGACCCCCGTCAAATTAGGCATCGCAGAGTGCTCGTGGAGCACCAACGTGTATGGACGTCCGGAAGTAGCAACAAATTTATAGGCGGCAACACGCTCGAACAGCGAGCTCTGCGTTGCCACAAGCTGATCCTTGCCAGCCTCTCTCGCCAATCGGAGGGTATCCCTGGAAATCGCTCGCGATAGTACGTCCTTATTGGACTCATCGAGCAGGAAAAGTTGGCTTTTATGACCGCCGGCGAGGCTATTGGCAAAACGAGCGAATCCCGCAGGGCCACCGGACTCATATGCGCGCGCTGCATCCGCGGCCAGCATCGATGCCACGGACGCGTACATAGTGGATGGGTCGATCGGCCTCAAATCCATGACGCGGCGGCCGATGAAGATAATACCGATGATGACCAAGGCCGCAACCCAGAACCAGGAGAAGATTTTCACGAAGAGGCGGTGCACGGGTACTCGATCCCGAAAGCGGAATATCTTGGATCTGAAATTCATAAACGCTTTCTTCTCATCGGGACGATTCCACCCTCCATGACGTTGGGTCGGTCGGCTCTTGGCTTTAGGATCGTGAATTGAGCTGAGTCCCGGTTCCGGCAGATCGAGCGTCTGTAATTATTCGCTGGGCCATGCATAGAGATATCCAGTCCCGCGAACGCTGCGAATCCTCTCGGTTCCGCTTGGCTGTGCGCCAAGCTTGCGGCGCAGGTTCGTTATGTGAAAATCAATACTGCGATCAAAGGGAGAGAACTTTCGGCCAAGGACACGCTCAACGAGTTTGTCGCGGGTGAGCACTTGCCCCGGCGCTTCGAAAAACAGGTGCAACAAATCGAATTCTGCCGAAGTCAAATTCAAGGGCTCGCCGGCTTTCGTGACGATGCGCGCCGCCAAATCGAGTTCCAAATCTCCTGACCTGATTCTGGGGGGCCTGAGCCCGTTATTGTTGTCGGACTGCCAGCCGGATCTCCGGAGAATGGCGGAAATTCTTGCGACGAGCTCACGGGGGCTGAACGGTTTCGTCAAATAATCATCGGCGCCAAGTTCCAGGCCCAGGACGCGGTCGAATTCATCGCCTTTAGCAGTCAACATGAGAACCGGAGTTCTAGCCCGCTGTCGTATTTCTCGCAGAACATCAAACCCTTTCTTGTCCGGCAACATGACATCCAGCACTATTAATTCGTACGACCCTTCGATTCCTGCCTTCGATCCTTCGGACCCTGTATGCGCCGAGGAAACCCTAAAATCTTCCGCCTCCAGATAGCGGGTCAAGACTTCGCATAAATCAAGATCATCATCCACGATGAGGAGATGTGGCGTCGTGTTTTCTGATGCATCTTTGAGATGTTGCATGGACCTGGTCCTCCGCCGGGCAAACAGCCTCCAAGTCATGATAACGCCAAACAAATCGGTAAGACGTTCCGCAAACAAATCCTAACAATTGAAATAGCCGTTCCTATCCGCAGGGCGTTGTTTCTTTGGCGAAAATACAGTTGTTAATCGCGTTCAAACGGTGCTCGAACGCTGTGTCTTTTGGTAGTCGCTTGAAAGGTCAGGGAGTGCAGCATACCGGCCCGGATTAGGGATCGCAGTAGAAGTGCCAAGCTCACAATCTGGATGGTAGCCGTCATGGAATTATCAAGAACGATATTTTTGTTGGCTCACGTCTCCCACTTCGCCGCCCTCACGTTTGCGGCTGGCATGGTATTGCCGCCAGCGTTGCTTTCCCAAACGGCAAAGGAATTGATCGGAGAAGCCTGCTACAACGAACTGCAACAGCGCGAAGAGAAAACATTGTGGTCCTACCGTGCGGAGCGACGCATTGGCAACCGCGTATTTCTCGAGCAAGTAATCGAGACCATCGACGGCCCAGTTCATCGTCTGCTTGCAGTCGATGGCCATCCACCCAGATCAGCGGAGAGTAAAGACGAGGATGACCGGAATCAAGAGTTGCTGAAACGTCCATCTGGGAGGCGCGCCATCCAGAGACAGCGGGACGATGACGACAGAAAAATGGAAGAACTATTGCGCATTATTCCTGAGGCCTTTGTTTTTGAGGACCAGGGCAAGGAAGGTGAGTCCGAAAAAATAGCATTTCACCCGAATCCTGGGTTTAAGCCTAAGACTTATGAGCAGCGGATTTTGCACGCTTTGGATGGGATAGTCTTTGTCGATCTTCGCGACAAGCGAATAGCACGCCTTTCTGGTTCGCTAGGAACGCGCGTGGAGTTTGGGTATGGTGTGATCGGTCATATAGAGCAAGGTGGCACCACGGACATCCGGCGCGTTCGTCTGTCGGCGGGGGTCTGGAAAATTAGCGCGGAAAAAATCGACTTGGACGGACGATTCGTAACGTTCAAAACAATCAAGAAGCATCAGGACGAGAGCAGAACTGATTTTGAGCCGGTGGTGCCAGGCACAACGTTCGCGCAAGCGCTCAACGAGATTGGGGAAAAATAGACTCGCATTGCCTATTCGTCTTGTCGTGCGCGGTCGCCGTCAGGCTATGCTATCGCTTTGACGACTTATTTCCTCGAACTCTCCGCACGCACATGGTGATGGGGACTGAAAGAGGATGAGTTGCGTCTGAAGATCTTGCAGGCGGGAGAACCGGTTTTGCGACAAACGGCGCGTGCGTTGACGCGCGAAGAAATAACGGGCGACGAAATCCAAAGACTGATTCAGGACATGAAAGAAACAATGCAGGACGCTCCAGGGGTTGGTCTGGCTGCTCCCCAAGTCGGACTACCGTTGCAGCTTGCAGTAATTGAGGATCGAGAGGAGTTGTTGAAGGCGTTGCCGCCGCAAGAGGTTGAAGATAAGGAGCGGCGGCCGGTGCCGTTCCACGTGATCATCAATCCGGTTATCACTTTATCGAGGGATGATACTGTTGATTTTTATGAGGGCTGCCTCAGCCTGGCCGGTTTCTCCGCGGTCGTTCCGCGTGCCCGAACCATCCAAGTGAAATATTTGGATGAACACGGAGAGCATCAATTGGTTGAGGCTATCGGGTGGTACGCCCGGATCCTCCAGCATGAGATTGATCATCTGCAGGGGACGCTATACATCGATCGGATGCACAGCCGCACGTTCGCTTCGCTCGACAACTGGAATCGTTTCTGGAAAGCGAAACCTATAGGGGCTGTCCTCAACGACTTGTCCGGCGTTTGAGCATCTTTGGTTTGAAGGTTTGTGGCACATCGCGTCGGTTTTCGCTCGGGCCGTTATTTGGCTTGATCACAACGATGCCTGCGAAGAAAATAACAAGCGCTGAGCCGTCTCCGCTTGAAACCTTTCCGACCCGAAACAGGATGTAACCGACGATCAGATTAACGAGCGTGTAACAAAACCCTCTCAAGATCCGCCAGCAATGGGACCGGAACCGCCAGAAAGCTGAGTACGGGTGCGGTTCACCAGGCAGGCTGGAACAGACGCGAACGAACGGCTTCAGGTTGGCTTCGCCGAAAGCCATGCCGCCGCAGTCAAACACACTGTAATCACGATTGAAAAAACGATAGGGAGGATAAAGAGGTATCTCCAGCTCACAACCGTGATGGCGGCAAAGCAAAGAGCGAGAGCCCACACAGTGACGCGCATGACCGCCAAAGTCTCT
>Ga0207684_10002511_pt1 | contig 18458 bp, 13 predicted proteins | sample KBSK5501metaG_FD_184342 | JGI IMG/M metagenome (GOLD analysis project Ga0207684, IMG submission 184342) | Corn, switchgrass and miscanthus rhizosphere microbial communities from Kellogg Biological Station, Michigan, USA - KBS K5-50-1 metaG... | ecosystem: Host-associated > Plants > Roots >...
TCGACTTGGCCGGTCACGAACGACTCCTCCCCGACGATCGGGTTCCCGGCGGCATCGGTCGTGATGCGCCGGATCGCAAGACGATTCCGGCCGGTGCCGGGATCGCGATTGCCATAGACGTAGTAAAGATCGCCGGTCTGCGCATGCACCGCAGCATGCAGTACGCCACCCAGCAGCGCATTGACCGTCCCGAACTTGGGCCGAGGCTGGGTACTGTCGGCGCTCGCGACGATGATCCCATTGCCGTTACCGAGCGGCCAACTCAGACCACCGTCGATCGAGCGATTGAGCATGTAGTCTATATGCTGCGAGCCAGCCGCGCCGGGGGAAACTCTACGCTGGAAGAGGCTGTACATCAGGCCAGTCAGCGAGTTCTGGGCCAGTCGATGCCCCGGATTCACGAAGCCGGTCGAGATGCCACTGCGAACATCGGTCAGAAAATTGGGGGGATTCGTGCCGATCGAGACGGCGACGCGCATATCCGGCCCCCGGCTGAAGTCGTCGTAGGCGACGTACACGTTGTCCAAACCGGCAGCAAAGACATCTCGGTTGACGAGCACCCAAGGCTGGTCGGCATTGTTGGTCGCGACGAGGTTGGTGCGCGCTGTCGTCCCACCGGGGGCGAGCCAGTCCCAGGCCGAATCATTTGCAGGGTCGGTCGTCGCCCCGCTATAGACGTCTGTGTTAGAAACCGTCAGGAACGTCCCGACGAGCACGCCATCGCGAGCGTACGCGACGGTCTGATCGCAAGGACAGCCAGTCGCCCCCAGAATCCCCGGCGGACGGGGAATGGTGAACCGCTTCGTCCACGTCGCACCACCATCGGTGGAATGCCACAGCGGTGCAAAGTTTCCCCACCCTCCGGCGAAGGACGTAATCACGATCTCGTCGTGATTCGCTGGATTCACCGCGATGCTAGTTTCGCCATCATTGAAGGTGTCGGTCACGCTCAGTGTCGGGTCGGTGTTGCTCACGACCACATCCCGAATGAACACCTTCGGGTGGATCCGGCCGTGGCGCAAATCACTTGCGCCTGCCGGCCGCGCGTACTCGGTCAGGTCCTTAGGCGAGCTGCGGACCGAGTTCTCCTCCTCCGAAGCCTGTTGCGGCGAAGCGGTAGCCGCGAACAGAATGCCCGCCAAGGCGGCTGCCAAGGACAATCCCCGGCGTGTAGTCTTGAGTTGCCTGACCTCCATGGTTTTCCTCCTTCGATGTTTACCTTGACCGAACTTCGCTCGGACCGGACGGCTGTTGAGGCGGTGGCTGCTCTTGTGGACTGGCTGGTTCAGGTGCGCTCGCGGGTATGTAATCAAGATCGCCTCGCAAGCGATCGGATCGCGACGAACCTTGGGTTTCAGCCTGAACCGTCAGCGGCTCAGATTGCGTGCTCGGTCGGTGAGCGTCGATACAGGAGAGGTTGGCGCAGCTACTCGCACCGACGAGCAGGAGGCCGAAGCCCAACAGGAGCCGGGAGCGGGCCAGCCACCACGGCATTGGCGGTAACCTAAAGCGGGCGGATGGCGGTCGTCAAGATTGCAGTTTGGATACGCCTACCCAATCGGAACTCAGGTCAGATGGGCTCAGTCCGACTGACGCCGCGCAGCTCGGCGGCGCCGGGATGCCTCCCATGGTGCGCCTTCGCGGCCTCGAGCGCCTCCTCGTGCTCCGACCGATCGAGGAGCATCTTGGCGAAGACCGCGGGGCTCACGCTGACCTTAAGGATGGCCGAGGTTCTTGACGAGTCCCTGGGCGATGGGGTCGCTGCTGAATGAAATGATCGAGATTGTTCTCGTGGCGTGCTTGGCCGCCAGTGCAGATATCGGCGATCGGCAGCATGTCGACGTACCGCCGCGCCGCCTCGCGCGCCAGGTCAGCGACCGTCATCGCGCGCCTTGTTGAGCGAAGGGCCGCCGCCCGTGGAGGAGCACGAGTTTCTGGCGCTCCGACAGGGCATGGCGGGTCCGGACCCGGAGGAGGCGGGCGACCGCCCCAAGGGGAGGGTTCTCGCGCCCTTTCTCCACGGCCAAGAGGAGGCGAAACTCCCGGTCGCCGGTCTGGTGGCGCCGGATACCCGGGATCCCGAGGAGCTTCGCCAGCATTCGGACGGTCTGGCTGTAGATAGCCACGACGCCCTCGGCATGCCACTCGACCTGCCCATACCGACCCGGCGCGATCGGGAAGCCCTCGGCATCGGCGACGACTCGGAGCCGAAGGGGGGCGACGACCGACCGGAACCAGGCATAGGCCGCCCGCTGCTCGGACGTCGTCGTCATCCGGTGAGTCCTTCTGTCAGGTGAGCGGGGCGCTGTATTTTCAGAACACGCGCATCAGACGCGAGCGCCTCCGCGAATGACGTGTGGGTGTGCCCGCAGAAGCAGCTCACACGGCCACCGGGACGCGTTGGCTCAGACGCCGAGATGTTGCTACCGCTCTGCTACCAGTCCAGCCCGAGCCAGCACGATCCAGGCGGATCATCGCTAGGCCTGTTCCCCATCGTTCTGTGGACTTAGGTCATCTTGGGTGGTAGTAGGTTGGTGGCATGGGGAACAGCTCTCTAGATCATGCTCTACGCAGCTCAGTCGTCCTACGCAGCTCAGTCGGGGCCGGTCGCGTACTCTACCGCCTGCTCCAGGGTCATTGAACCTCCGGCTTCCCAGAGCTTTGCGAAGGTCTCCACGCCGAGCGACGTCCTCGCCGTCGTGGTATCACGATTAATGTCTCCGCCGTCGGCCGGTCGAACAGGAATGCCGATCCTGGTGCGCAGCGCCGCCGCCGCCCCGAAGAGTCGCACGCCACGCCGGTGGTCGCATTGGGCGCATGCGACGGAGGCCAGGCTCTCGAGACACATCGCAGTGTCGATGTTCCTCTCCGCCTCAAAACAGAGTGCCAAGGCGTCTTGGTAGAGCGCCGCCGCCCGCGCATGTTCCTTCAACGATTGCGCGACGCAGCCGAGGTGCCAGAGGGTATTGGCGATGCCAATCCTGTTACCCAGCTCACGATCGATCGCCAAGCTTTCCTCGTACCGCCCGCGCGCCACCGCGTAGTCGCCGCGGTGGTAGGCGAGGAGCCCGAAATTGCCGAGTGCCATTGCAGTGCCTCGTCTGTCTCCTAGTTCGCGGGACAGCCCGAGGCTCTCTTCACACAACGCGATGGCCCTTTCGTGATCGCCGAGTTCCCAGGCGATCCCGACCAGGTTATTGAGCGTTTCTGCAACCTCACGTCGGTCTCCAAGCTCCCTCTTCAGCGCCAGGCTCTCCTCGCACAGGGCCATGGCTGCAGCGCCGTCTCCCTGGCTCTGCTGCAACAACCCCAGATTGTTCAGCACCGAAGCGACCCGCCGTCGGTCGCCGAGTTCACGCCACAGCGCCAGGCCTTCTTCCCAGCGACAAGCCGCCTGCTGATGGTCGCCCTGCCGATACGCGAGATTGCCAGCGGCCACAAGCGCCCCGGCCCGAAGCGACGCTGAGGCACTGCCCGCACGTCGCAGCGCATCCTCGAGCCATGCCCGACCCTCACTCAGGTAGCCCTGCACATCCCAGAATCGCCATGAGGCGGTTGCGAGGCGCAATCGAGCCTCTCCATCCGCTTCTGGGTTTCCCCGCTCGAGAGCAGCGCGGAGGTTGTCGTGTTCAGCGTCCAGCCGATCGAGCCACGCGCCTGCGTTTGTCCCTCGCAGCTCTGGCTCGGCACGCGTCATCAGCTCGAGCATCCAGTCGCGGTGGCGCGCCCGCACGTGGCCGACTTCGCCGGCGTCGTGTAGCTTGTGCGCTCCGTACTCCCGGAGGGTCTCGAGCACCTGGTAGTGCGCTGCGCCCTCGCGATTCATCAACACCAGCGATTTGCCCACGAGCTGAGACACCAAGTCTGGCACTTCATTGGGGTTTACAGCGTCACCGGCCCCCACCGTCTGAGCGGCGTCGATCGTAAAGCCGCCGGCGAACACCGAGAGGCGCCGGAACAGGGCTTGCTCACTGGCCTCCAGCAGCTCATAGCTCCAGTCGAGAGCCGCGCGCAGGGTCTGATGGCGCGGCAGTGCGGTGCGATTCCCCCTTGTCAACAGCCTCAGGCGCTCGTCGAGCCGTGCCGCGATCTGCTCGATTGTTAGGCTGTTGAGCCGCGCTGCCGCAAGCTCGATCGCCAGCGGAATGCCATCCAACCGCCGACACACTGTCGCCACCGTCGCGGCATTCGCATCGGTCACCGTGAAGCCCGGTACCACCGCTGCTGCCCGTTCGACGAACAGCCTCACGGCATCGTGGCGTAGCACCTCCGCGGCCCGCGGCTGGCGGCGCCTCTCGGGGACTGAGAGTGACGGCACCACCCACGTTGTCTCGCCCGCCATTCCGAGAGCCTCACGGCTTGTCGCCAGCACCGTCAGGTTCGGCAAGGAGCGCAGCAACGAGTCGATCAGCGCGGCGCACGCCGGAATGAGATGTTCGCAGTTGTCGAACACCAACAGCATCCGTTTTGTTCGAATACAATCGACAATCGCCTCGATCAGTGTCCGTCCCGGCTCTTCGCGCACCTTTAGCACCGCCGCGGCAGCCTGGGGGACGAGAGCCGGATCAACGAGGCCTGCCAGCTCGATTAACCAGATGCCGTCGTCAAAGCCCGAGGCTAGGCACGCCGCCACCTCAAGGACCAGGCGAGTCTTGCCGCTACCGCCCGTCCCGGTGACGGTGAGCAGACGCGTGGTCCCAAGCAATCCCTTGAGGATGAACATCTCTCGTTCGCGTCCCACAAACTTCGTCAGCTGCACGGGCAGGTTGTTAGGGATGACGTCGAGCGCGCTGGTCGCAGGGAGGTTGCTCGCCAGATCGGGCGCGGCCAGCAGGAAGACTTGCTCGGAGCGGGCGAAGCCTTTCAAGCGTCGGTTCCCCAAATCGCGCAGTTCGACCCGCGGAGGCAGCTGATCACGCACCAGTTCCTCCGTCACCTGCGACACGAGTATTTGACTACCATGCGCGGCAGAGAGTAGGCGCGCCGTGCGGCTCAGCGTGAGTCCTGAGACATACTCACCGGATTTGTATTCGCCCGCGTGAGTGTCGGCCGGCCCCGTGTGCAACGCCATCCTGACGCGGATCGGACCGACCTCGTTCCACGACTCACCGACGATCGCACGTTGCGCGGCGAGCGCGGCCGCGACGCCGTCGGAGGCCGTCTGGAATGCCGCACAAAAGCCATCGCCGACGATCTGGAAGACATAGCCTCTATTCGCTTCGATCGCGTGCTGGAGAAGCGCGTGATGGCGCTCGAGTGCGATCTTCATCGCATCAGGATTCTGCTGCCAGAGCTTCGTGCTGCCCTCGATGTCGGTGAAGAGGAACGTGACCGTGCCTATCGGGGGAGGCGACATGACCGGTTATCGTGCTGGCCGAAACCGTGCCGCGAGTCGCAGCCGTGAAGCCGAAGCCTGTGTTCCATATCTGCGGTCCTCGCTCCGCGGACCTTTCTAGGGATGACTCTCAGTTGAGGATAGTCGATTTTTAGGATACTGACGCTCGAAGCCGCCCGGTGGGCCTCGGGGTTCATTCGTCCATCGACCACAATGCTGGAAGGTCAGAGCGGCTGGGGACATCAACCCGCTTATGCGCTGAGCTATTGCATCGAAGAGGCCGCCGAAAAGGATTCAGTTCGCTCATAGGCTCCGGTGAGTGGGGAATCGTACTTGACAGAGTTGAGTGGTCATGGTACATGCTTCGGTCGCGTCTCCGGGCCCGACCGGAATTTGCGTGAGGCTGTGGGAGTGAAAGCCAACAAAGGTTTCCTTTCGCAGATAGTCATTTCTCCGCCAATAAGCGCAACTTGCGCCATCAGACGTAAGTCCGTTATTAGACCACTCGCGGTTCCGAGCACCAGCAGCAGACGTCGTCCCTCCCGGCCAAAAGGAGATCACCATGCCACGCATCGTCCTTAAACACCTGAGCGGGTCCAAGGCCAACCAGGAGCAGACCTTCTCGCTCGAAGAGCATCCCGAGCTTGTCTTCGGACGCGATCCGTCATCGCAGATCGCCTTCGATCCGGACCGGGACGATGTGGTCAGCCGCCGCCACGCCAAGATCACTCGAGACGGGGCGGATCAGGGGCGCTTCATTTTCACGGACCTCGGGAGTCGCAACGGCGTGCTCATCAACAACAAGAGGATCCACGGTGCCGCGCCCGTCATGCATGGCGACGTCATCCAGCTGGGGGAGGGCGGCCCACGCCTGCGCTTCGAGCTCGATCCGGCTCCCACGGCTCCGCTGAATGCGACGCGCATCGTCGCACCGGCCACCCGCGAGGTCGCGTCATCGCGCGAGCCCGGGCCGGGGGCGAGCATGCCCGAGCAGGTGTCGACGGCGGGCTCCGGCGCCCGACCCATCGGACGAGGGACCGTGGAGCGCCTCATCAGCTTGAGCCAGAGCCAGTCACGAAAGTCCCTGGTCACCGCCGCGGCCGCGGTCCTGGGTGTCGTCGTCCTAGTGGGCGGCTTCTTTGCCTACAACGCGGTGAGCACGCGACGGACGCTCAGCACACAGGCCGCGGCCACCAGCAAGGAGATGGAGCGCCTACGGAACGCGATGACTCCGACGAAGGTCGCGGAAATGTACGGTCCGGCCACCGTATTACTGGAGGTCAGTTGGAAGCTCATCGACACTTACACTGGGCGGCAGGTGTACCACCGGTACCACTACGTGACGAAGGACGGTGCACGTCGTTCGGTCCCCGACTACGTTGTTTTGAGTGTAGATCCGCCCCAAACCGAGCCCTTCCTCGTGACTAGCGAGAAAAACTGGGAAGGAGGCGGTGCTGACAACATACCGATTGGAGGCGTGCATACCGGTTCTGGCTTCGCGATCGATGCCAGCGGATTTATTCTGACTAATCGGCATGTTTCCGCCACTTGGCTCTCGAGGGGCCTTCTGAACTTGCCGTTGGGGGAGTCGGGATCAGGGGCCCTCTACCGTTGCCCCGGCGGCGAAGCGGTCAAAACGGACGATGGGAAGCCGCTCGTTATGGATGAACGCTTCGTTCGCAGCGCCATGCTTCACTGGATTCCCGCGCGAAGCACGATGCTGGACTGCAAGAAGGTCAGAACAGACCAACTGGCAGGACGCAACGATCGCCTCGACGTGACGTTTGCCGGAACGAGTCAGCGCATACATGCCACGCGTGCGCAGGAGTCCGACAGGCACGACGTCGCCCTGATCAAGGTGGAGACTCCGGGCAACGTCACGAGTGTCGCGTTGGCGCCCGAAGGCAACGACGCCAGCGTCAAGGCCGGCGACCCCGTCACGATCCTGGGATATCCCGGTGTCTCCCCGCAACAGTTTGTTCGGACCACATCTCGGGACATGTTGGCCCCGTTACCGACAGAGAGGAGTGTGCCGGGTCCCACGGTGACCACTGGATCTGTCGGCAGAGTGTTCAGAGGAACCCAGGACGTGGTGGGTGGCGACGCAGCAGACTACTTGAGCCTGTGTGGTGACTGCTACCAGCTGACCGCTAATGCGACCGGCAGCGGCAACAGTGGGGGGCCTGTCTTCGACCAAAGCGGCCACGCCATTGCGATTTTCTATGCCGGCGGAACCAGAGGCGGAGCCACTGTCACGTTCGCCGTGCCGCTGAAGTTCGCTCGCGAGCTCATGAGCGTGTCGAAGGCCTTCAAGTAGCGGGCGCAGGGAACACATCGGCGCGGCGCGGGTGCAAATCAGGAACCTGCCGCATCGCCCTGCGCGCCAGTCAAACACGGCGGGGCGCGGGAGCTTCTTGTGACCAGCAGGCGGTTGAATTCGTTCATCGGCGAATACCGTCTCGTCGATTTCATCGGTGCGGGTGGAATGGGAGAAGTCTATCGAGCCGTCCACGCTCAGATCGGCCGAGTGGTCGCCATCAAGGTACTCAGCCAGATCGAGTCCGGCTCCCGATTGAGCGAGCGCTTCTTGAACGAGGCTCGCATCCAGGCCGGCCTCCGGCACCCCGGCATCGCCACGCTCTATGACTTTCTCGAAGTGGATGGGCAGCCGTGCATCATCATGGAGTACGTCGAGGGCCGAACCCTTGACGAGCGGATCAGGGCGCGCGGTCGTCTGCCGACTCCAGAAGCGCTGTCGATCTTCGTAGCCGTCGTGGACGCCGTGGCCTACCTTCACGACCTCGGGATCGAGCACCGTGACATCAAATCCAGCAACATCCGCGTCGGACCCTCCGGCGCGGTGAAGCTGCTGGATTTCGGGATCGCGCGAGACGCCTCCTCCCGGCGGCTCACGCAAACGGGTCACCAGATCGGCACGCTGGGCTATCTCTCCCCCGAACAGATCGCGGGCGATCGTTCGGACGCCCGCTCTGACGTCTGGGCGCTTGGGGTGCTGCTCTACGAGATGGTGACGGGCCGACTGCCCTTCGAAGCCGACGTGATCCCGGCCATCGCCGACAAGATCAGCAAGGGGGCCTATGAGGCACCATCGGTCCTAGATCCGAGCGTACCCGGCGAGGTCGATGCGATTGCGTCGCGGTGTCCCAGAAAACGGCCCTCCGAGCGCTATCGCTCTGCCCGAGACTTGCTACACGATCTGCAGCTGGCACCGGCCCTCGAACGTCAGTCGCGGCCCGACAGCCGTCCCGGAAGCGCGGCGAAAGCCTGGTCGGAGTCGTTGCGGTTGGGGCCGCGGAGGTGGCTGCTCGCGGGCGGCCTGATGGGTCTCCTGGGCGTGGCCACCATTCTCTATTTTCCGTTCGGCCGTCCCGGCCAGGCGACACTAGCCCCCGCCGTGCCCCCGCCGGTCGGGAAGCCGGAGCAACCCAAGAAGGAGTCTCTGGTCCACATCCGGATCGAGACATATGACGGACCGGCAGAGGTGTACGAAGGTGGCGTGCGGGTGGGTGGGACTCCCTACGAGAGAGACTACCCGCTTGGAGCAGTCAACCTGGAGCTGAGACGTCATGGGTACAAGAACAGGCCCGTCAATCTCACGCTGGTTAGCGTCGCTCAGCGCACGTTTCACTATGCCCTCGAAAGAAACGACTAGGACAATGCGGCCCCCGCTTGTCGAGTCGTACCGTATCGAAGCATGCATGCTCAGCGACGTCGGAAATCATCGTGAACACAATGAAGACCGCGTCCTCTATGTCACTCCGGGTGATGCCGCCCAGCTCGAACGGAGGGGGATGCTCGCCATCGTAGCCGACGGCATGGGGGGCCATCAGGCGGGAGAGGTGGCTAGTCAGATGGCCATCGACACGATCAACCAGACGTACTACCGATCTGAGGCCGACGATCCTCTTCGTGCCTTGCGGAACGCATTTAGCGCGGCGAATCGGGCTATTCACGAGGCCTCCCTGGCAGCACCCGATCTTCACGGCATGGGAACGACCGGCACTGCCCTCGCACTGCAAGGTGGTCAGGCGTATTTTGCGCACGTCGGCGACAGCCGCCTCTATCAGGTGCGCAACAGCGAACTGACGCTGCTCTCCGACGATCAGACGCTCGTGATGGAACTTGTCAGAGCAGGCGCCCTAAGCCTCGAGCAGGCCCGGAACCATCCGAAGAAACACGTCATCCTGCGCGCACTGGGCACGCAGCCCAGTATCAGCGTTTCCGCCGCGCGAGTGGAGAATCCGCCGCAACCGGGAGACCGCTTCATCTTATGCTCGGACGGTTTGCACGACGTCGTCGCGGACGACGAGCTGCGGGAGGCGGTGGTGTCCTTGGCGCCGGAGGCCGCCTGTGCCAAGCTCGTCGCTCTCGCCCGCGCCCGCGACAGCGATGACAACATCTCCATCGGTGTGTTGGCGATCAGCGAAACGGTGCCGCGCACCGCGCCTCTCCCGATCACGGGTGTCCACCCGGCGGTCACATGATCGGCCAAGTGGTCGGCAACTTCCGGATCCTCGAGAAGCTCGGCGAAGGTGGCATGGGCGAGGTCTTCCGGGCCCTCGACTTGATCCTCGAACGCGAGGTGGCCCTCAAAGCCTTACGTTTGGAACTGGCGAGCCAGCACGACATCGCCGAGCGCTTCCGGACGGAGGCCGTCGTGCTGGCCAGACTGAATCACCCCAACATCGCGACCCTGTATAGCGTCTTTCCTCACGCGGAACGGCTCTTCATGGTGCTCGAGTTCGTCCGCGGCGAAGCGCTGGATGCCCAGATCGTCCGTCGCCGAGCCATCCCCTGGCGAGAAGCGATCGGGTTGATCCAGCAAGCCCTCGACGGCCTCGAGCACGCGCACCGGATGGGTGTCGTCCACCGCGACATCAAGCCGGCCAACGTGATGATCAGCGACGGCGGCGCTCTGAAGCTCATGGATTTCGGGATCGCACGCATCCTCGATCGTTCGCGCGTGACAAAGACCGGTCACGCCGTCGGCACGCTCCATTACATGTCGCCGGAACAGCTCCAGGGCCGCAAAGTCGACCTCCGCTCGGATCTCTATTCCATCGGTGTGGTGCTGTACGAGACGGTCACGGGCTCTGTCCCCTTCGACAAGCCCAGCGAGTACGACGTCATCAAAGCGCAAGTCGAGGCGCCGCCCCCACCCCCGCGGACACTGATGCCCGGTCTCCCCGAACGCCTGGAGCAGATCATCCTGCGGGCCCTCGCCAAAGACCCGGGGGAGCGCTTTCAGCATGCCGCGGACTTTCGTATCGCGCTGGAGCCCCTCGCTGAGCGCACACCTTCTTCTCCCTTGCCGCTTCCCGCCGCCAGCGACCGCCTCCGAGAAACCCGATGGTCGGGTGCGGCGCTCGACGCGATCAACTCTGTGCAGCGCGGCGGCGGACTCTCCGGTAAGGCTTCGAACCGACTCCGGCGCGTCGCAAATACGGCTATCGACTCGCTTCGCGGCGTCAAATGGAGGGGGGCTCTCGTGCTGTCGACCCTCCTTGCGATCTCCGTTGCGCTGTTGATCGTCGTGACGAGGCAGAATGTGCCACCGGCCCCCGGCGACAGCGGCCTCGCGCGCGCTCCGGGCGCAGGAGCGTCGCAAACGTCAACCTTGCCGGGACAAGGGCCGCCCCCCGGGATGCCGACCGGGGATGTTGTATCCCCGGGTGTCGCCGCTTCGGAGCAGCGGGCGCCCGCGCCCGCACCGCAGGCGGCGTCGATCGCACGCGGCCCCGAGCAAGCCTTGAGCCCGACTCACGACGCCACACCACCGCCGGTGGCGGGAGAGGAGCAGCGTCGCGCGCAACGCAAGGCAGAGCCCGACGCGGTCTCGGCCAAACAGAAGCGGAGGCAAGAGGCGGCGCGGATTGGGCCGAACGGGCAGGAGCGGGTCCCTGCAGAGGAAGAAGCTCGTCAGCGAACGCAAGACGAAAGACGAACGCGCCCGCGGGAGGACGCCCGAGTCAAGACGAACGAAGATTCGCAGATCAAGCCTGACCAAGAACCAGCAATCTCGGGCGAGAGTACGCGCACGCCCGCCGCCGCAAGCCGGTCCTACGCGGCCCCGGCGAATCGCGTGTGGACCGTAAGCGAATCCGTCCTACGGATCTTAGGCTGGGACATTGATAAACGCGATCACGGCCAAGGTTACATTCTCACGGAGTCCAGATCCCTGGACAAGGACAACTTCGGCGTCTTCGAGAAAAGCCTCCGCCAGCGCCTGCGGGTTCACATCACGGCAACCAGCAGTGGACACACCGTCGTCACTGTGGAGCGTATGGTATTCAAGCGTCAACGCGTGATGTGGGTCACTACGGACGAGCCTGTCGAGGCTGATCCCAGCGCAGGTCACAAAGTTGAGGAAGCAGTTCTGGCGGCCATCGCACGATCACTGTGACGGCGGGGCCAAAGCAGGGACGTCGCGGCAGTGAGTGGGAGACGATGCTCGGGAGGCCGTCTATATCTACAAAGGACCTCGACATCTTCGAGCGGCCTCCGTGCGAAGGCATCCCGGCGCTGATTGTCGAGCAGTATGCTGCCTCTGACTCGGATGTCACACTGAAACCGACCAGCCGACGAGGAGCAGAGCAATGCAAATGTAGCTGACGATCGTGACCCTCGGCGTGTCTGTCCTCGCGCTGACCGAGAGGAGTCACGCGGTTCCGCCAAACTCGTTGCCCGCCGACATCGTCCAGACGTTGAAGGCCTGACCTTCGCCAAAACCTCGTCCGGCAGCCAAGTGGTTGATCAGTCGCCTCTGATGCGGCCATCCTTTCAGCTCGATGATCTCTCTCCTACTCCACCTGCTTCGGCGTCTCCCCTTCCTCTTTGGCGGCCACCGCCAGTTGGCCCTCGAGAATCTGGCCTTGCGTCAGCAGCTCGCCGTGTACAAACGAACGGTGACGCGGCCGTCCCTCCGCAGAATTGATCGCCTCTTCTGGGTCGGGCTGGCCAGAGTCTCGGCCGGGTGGAAGCAGTCCCTCGTAATCGTGACTCCGGACACTGTCTTGCGATGGCAGCGGCGTCGTTTTCGCGAGTACTGGACCCAACTCTCTCGCCGCTAGTGTGTCAGGATCAGAGCCGACAGATCAACGACTTGCCCGGCGGCCGAGGTTTTGGCGAAGGACAGGCCTCACAGCCTGGGAGCGATCATATCGTAGGACTCTTGAATGAGTATCGCGCGGCTTGGGCGCTCATCCGTCAATTGACAGGTCACGACCCGGCGATTGCCCAGCGTGAAGAACAGATCAAACGGCTCGAGCGCTTGGTATGGAACGCAATCTACGCACTGCAGAAAGCTGGGCGAGACCAGGAGGCTCACAGACTTCGACGAGCGCCGAGGCGAGATTAGCAGGCGATAGCGAGAGTGCGTCCGTAGAGTCCTGCTTTGGTCGTAAGAATGCCCAAGCGGGCAAAGCGACGATCGTATTTTTCAAGTCGGCCCGGAGACCTCTCAAGTCCCTTCGTGGCGCGGCGCCATGAAATCAGCAGGCTTCCGAGTAACACGACCCATTCAGGGAAATCTGGAACTTGGTGTTTCGGATCGAAGAGTACAACGAGGATCGTTCCTGTCTCCCCAAGGGCTATGCCCGCGGCGCAGACGGTGACCAACAGCCGAACAAAGCGCCGCCTATCTAGCCGCCACAATAGTCCCGGGCTCGGTCCGGAAAGCGACAAAAGCGAAGCGGCGTATTTTATCCAAGCTCATTCAACGCCCCCCTGACGGTTTCCTCCGCCGCGTGAGTGTACCGGACCGACATCCTGGGATCCCGGTGGCCCAGGATCGACATGATGACTCGCTGGGACTGGCGGTTTGTGCGGCACCTCCCGGACGCGTCGCCGTCGGTTCGCTTAGTCTCAGCGAGCGACAAACTCTTCAACGCTCGGGCGATCCTCAGGGACTACCGAACAATCGGCGAGCCGCTCTGGGGTCGATTTAACGCACCAAAGGGTGAAATCCTCTGGTACTACCGTGCGCTGGTTCAGGCTTTCCGAAAGGCAGGGGCGACGCCTCTAGTTGAGGAACTCGACCAGGTCGTCTCAGAACTGGAGCGGGTCGCCATCAATGCATAGAGCCGCCCAACCTCGGTGTACGTCGACACCAGGATCTTTGCCCATTTCGGCGACGATGGTTCTTCGCACTGCGATATTGCCCGAAGTCAGAAACCCAGCTTGAAGAACCAGCCCTCAGGCGTCAACCGCCTTCCGACTTAGAGGGGCTGGGTGTCGCGCGACTTTCTACCGGAGCCAGCACGCGCTCGCTGACCCTTCCTCACGGCAGCAGGTCGAGCAAACAGCTGTAGTCCTGGCTCCCTGTCGCTGCTTGGCTTCCCGGCGGCGGATTTCGCAAGATGCGGTACACGAGGTGTTCGGTACCTCTGCGAAAGGCGACTTCGAAAAGCGTCTCCCCAACCTTAGAGACAGTATTGTTATCGCCAAACGAGTATTTCCCAAGCGCACCCAAACCAAGAGTCACACCTAGATTCGCACCCCCGAAGCTTTTCACCACAACGCCGCCTAGAGCAAGCCCTCCCTCGCCCGCAAGCCCTGAGGCGCACTGCATGCCTTTTACCTTCTTCACAGTGAACTTTGCGTCAGTGTCGATCGCGCTTCGCACTCTTGCGGTTACCGCGGTTGGTTCCTTGTTGTCGACCGTGATGTATTGATGGGTCGCTGCATCTTGGAAGACTGGGGTTGGCAGCAACCAATCAGCGAAGAATTCGAGAAGGACGGTCTCGGCCGATCCGATGGTTTCATTGCCAACTCCATTGTTGAACTTTGGCTTCGCGATCAGCGCTCCCGTATCGGCCCGGTATTCGCCCTGAACGTACGCGTTAAAGTACACGCCGAATGCTTTCCAGAAATCAGCGTTGGTCGTCGCGGTGACATTTCTCGCCTTGAAGGTCTTCGGGTTCATGACCGATTTAACAACTCGGGTGAAGCGATCAAAATCCTTCGCGTCCACAGACTGCTCCGATAAACCGATATCCACGGCAATCACACCCTTGCTCGTATGCACCGCGAGACTCTTACTCAGAGCAACTACCAAAGAATGAGTCACTGGCTCCGCAGCGAGTTCTCTAGGGAGAAGCCCCTCCTTTGTTGGGCTCTTCAGCTGCGTGACGACAAGGGTGAACCGGTCTAGCGCAACTGCGTCGGCGGCCAAGATCTGCTGGGCTTCTGCTGTCACCTCCAGCCGCCGCATCTCAGGCAGCTCCTTGCCGCTCGCTAAGACCTTCGCGTCGGCGAGGCTGATCGATGCGAGCGGACTTTGTCCCGGGTCTCCTGGGAGTGACTGTCCTAGTTCCGAGCTTAACGTTAAGCTGGGTGCGCTCCATCCTGTGAGAGTCGAGGACAGTGATGCACACCCGCCCACGAAAAGGCCGAGACAAGCGACCACGACAACCTTGGACAGACGAGTCATTGAGTGCGCTCCTCTACACGACGCTGATGGTGAGTTTGGAAGGCAGCTGCATGGTGTCGACCAAATGCCTTGTCCGAGGACATCCGGCGGACGCGCAGCATGACGACCGTCCTCGCCCGTGCAATTCCAATCCCACGTTCCGAAAGGATGACGCCTTGCACCTTAAGTGCCCAATCTCGTTACGATTGAGACGGAGTCGCCCCGGCGGAACCGCCCAGAATGTGTGCGGCCCGCCCACCGATTGGGCGCCCACCCACTGGGCGTTTGTTGACGCGTACAGTGGGCCTAGTTCAACAATGCGAAGTGGAACAAATTGAGACTCGGCATCCCGGGGCGTGATCCAGCGCTCAAACACCACGCCGCACGGGCACGCCACTGTGAGCCAGTAGCCGTTCCACGCAGGCTCCGTAGCGTCGGCGGTCAGGGGAGCAAGCCTGCCATCCTGAAACGAAGAGGCCTGGAGTTTCGGCGAGTTCACGATCGTTCCCGTTGGTAGACACGTTATTCTGTGTGCCCCGCGGTCGCCTTGAGCTCAGGCAGGGAGGCACTGCGAGCCGGTAGCCAGCCCGAATGCGCTGCTCAAACAACCTCGCTACTAAGGCTTCCTGACTGTCGGTCACTGTGCACCAGATCTACTGTTGAGGATTTGTACAAGCGCCAAGACAGCCGACAGGAGCTCGAACCGATCTTCAGATGTCGCGTTCGGCACCCAAGACAACGAACCTGGTCCCTCCGACGCGGACTCGTATCTTCTCCATGGCGCTGTGGCGGGAGGGAAATCGGTTGTCGGCGTGACGAGAAGATCCAACTCATTCTTCTGGCGGAGCGTGAAAGGGTCGCCGAGTTCTCGTATAGTCGCAGGCAAGGGCCGTCGAGTAATACTCGCAAGCGCCGACGTGGATAAGCTGACAAGAATCAAGGACCGCTGTTCTCCGACGAGGGCACAGGCGGGCCATTCGTAAATACGCCACGCCGAGCCCCTCTTCCGCCGGGGCTCGACCGCCCTCTTGGCTTTCTCAAGCGAGAGCTCCCAGGTTTCGGCAAATCCTCCGCCTGGCCTGCCCCAATCGTTTCGACACTGCTCGATCCCAAATATCCGAACAAGGCAGGCAGTGCGAATAACATCGTCTTCCATTTCAGATAGTTCAGAGCGGTTGAGTAGCCTCTTCATCAAGCCACCTCGCCACCTCTGTCTTATGCTGCTAAATCTATGCGAACGGACTGCGCCGCCAGAGTGAGGAGATCCCTCCTGAGCCTGAAGTCATTCACGCCGGCTTGTTGAGAGCATAAGAAATATTAGCCCTAGAACGGTGTGATCTAGGTTCACTCATAGCGCATCTACAGGTCTTGGACCGACGATTGATTCGCCTCTCACAGCAAGGACCTCCTTTAGCCCGACTCACCCGATCTTCGATCCGACGTCGCCCCTCCTACTGATGGATTTGGATGTTGCCGCTGCGGAGCGTGCCACCCTCCGCCGGAGTAAAGTTGATGGAAATAGTGAACGCGTCGTTGGTCCCCGGCTCACCGTTGTCCTGGACTTGGACCGTGAAGGTGCATGCCACCTTGTTGATGGTGCAGGTACCCGTGAAAGCCGCGGTGTTGCCAGCGATCACCATCGAGTCGAACATCACGCTGTGCACCTTGTCGCCAGTCGCGTGATTCACGTACTGAAGGTCCCCGTGGATCGAAGAGTCAGACGCCTGTCGCTGCGCGATCAAGCCGAACGTGCCGATGCCGTTCGGGACGTTGATGGAGCCACCGCCGGTCACCTTGCCGACGGTCGGGCCTGGCGGAAGCACGACGTCGGTGATCTTTGCTACAAAGGCATCGAACCTACCTCCGTTGTACGTCGTGTCGAACGCTCCTATAGTCGTAGGAAAATCAACGGAGTTGGTGTTGCCCGTCACGTAGGCGTTCGGATTCGGTAAGGTGTCCAGGGCGATCCCGGATCCTTGGTCAGCTCCACTGCCGCCCAGATAGGTTGAATAAACCAGTCCAGTGCCGAAGGGATTCAACTTCGTGATGAAGGCGTCCGTGCTCCCGGCATTGCTCGTCTGAAAGGCGCCAACGGTCGTCGGGAAGTCGGTCGACGAAGTCCCACCAGCCACATACGCGTTGCCCATTGGGTCAAGGGCCACTGCGTTCGCCTGGTCATTGGCACTGCCGCCCAGGTAGGTGGAGAAGATGAGCCCAGTCCCGAGGGGATTCAGCTTTGTCACGAAGGCGTCCACGCCGCCGGCAAGCGCAGTCTGGAAAGCGCCCGAAGTCGTCGGGAAATTCGACGACAAAGTTCCACCACTTACATACGCGTTGCCTGCAGCGTCTACGGCGATGCCATCAGCACCGTCACTGCCGCTGCCCCCAAGGTAAGTGGCGTACCCGAGCCCGCTACCTGCCGGATTGAGCTTCACCACGAACGCGTCATTACCGCCGCCCCCATGGGAGGGCTGGAAGGCGCCCAGAGTCGTCGGGAGGTTCGTCAGAGGAGTTATGCCGGTTACGTACGCGCTGCCGACGGCATCTATCGCGAGGCCGAGGATGCCATTGGTCCCGCGAAGGTAGGTCGAGTAGACGAGCCCAGTGCCGGCGGGGTTCAGCTTCGTCACAAAGCCTTCCTGGAAATTTACCCTCGTGGTCTGGAAGGCCCCGGACGTTGTCGGGAAGTTGGACGAGGTGGTGGCGCCTGCGACGTAGGCGCTGCCGGCCGCGTCCACTACGATGCCGAAGGCCCCATCTCCGCTACTGCCGCCTAGGTATGTGGAGTAAAGCAGGGCGGATCCGCTGGGATCCAGCTTGGTCACAAAGGCGTCGGCGGGGCCAGCGAGAGTACTCTGGAAGGCCCCCGACGTCGTCGGGAAGTCAGGCGAATCGGTGGCGCCCGCCACGTAGGCGCTGCCGGCAGCGTCTACTGCGATTTGGCCGCCGGTGCGGGTGTCCTCACTACCACTGCCGCCGAGGTAGGTCGAGTAGACGAGCCCGCTGCCAGTTGGGTTCAGCTTCGTCACGAAGACGTCCAGCGCCCCTCCGCCGAAGGAAGTGTCGAAGGACCCTGCCACAGTCGGGAAGTTGATCGAATCAGTAGTGCCGGTGACATAGGCGTTGCCAGCGGCGTCCACCGCTATGCTTGTGCCTTCGTCGTCGCCACTGCCGCCGAGATAGGTGGAGTAGAAGAGCACCGGATCGATGATCAACGGTCGACTGGCGTCATATGCAGCGACTTGGAAGCCAACCTGGCGGGCGTTTTTTAGGACGTAGCCACCGGCGACCTCCCGCCGAAGCCCGTTGACTTCCTGGTAGATGAACGGCTTGCGCTGACGGAGCGTGCTGCTCGTTGTGTATAGTAAGAGGTCGCCCTGGGGATCCACTTCGAGGCTGTCAACCCCCTGGAAGCCAAGAGCGATGAGACCAGGATCGGCTCCGGGGTTCACGACGAAGTCGTACTCGAGCTGCCGCTGGTTGTCGTAGTAAAGGAGGTCGATGTTGGGGTAGAGATCTTGGTAGTGCACCTTGGCGAAGGTGGGCACATTAGTCCGCCACTTCGCCGGGTCGTTGCCGATGAAGTAGTTGGCCTTGCCGGGCAATGGAGTGCACCCCAAAGTTCTGCTCAGGTGGGGAGCTTAAGTTAACTGCTCGTCCGGGCCGACTCAAACCCGATTTTCGGGGGGTACC
>Ga0207684_10002512_pt1 | contig 18443 bp, 29 predicted proteins | sample KBSK5501metaG_FD_184342 | JGI IMG/M metagenome (GOLD analysis project Ga0207684, IMG submission 184342) | Corn, switchgrass and miscanthus rhizosphere microbial communities from Kellogg Biological Station, Michigan, USA - KBS K5-50-1 metaG... | ecosystem: Host-associated > Plants > Roots >...
GCGGATCAGCTAGCTGCACTTTGGCCCGAACTCTCAACCTGTGCAGGGCGTCGTCTCGCTTCGCCTTCCTCATCCACGCTCATGCAGTAGCCTGCCAAACCGTTCTTCAATCGAACCAAACCTCACCGACCGGTCGGATAGTCCCGTACCGCGCTTGTCAAACGTAACAAGCCGCCCAAAACGAATGAGTCGCTGTAGCCCGTGTCGATATGGAGGCGCATCCCAGTTCTCCTCGACATGTGAAACAAAGCCGGGAACGAACACCAACGGCAGCCCCTGGCCGGCCATCTGATACGCAATGCTCACGTCGCCGCTTTTGGCGTAGCCTGTTTTAACTTTGTTCATAGGGCCCGATCGCACGAAGGTCGGCGTGTGGCCAGTGAGACATCACGAATTCGCTCAAGTCCGTGAGGGCCGACAGATCGATCATTTGATCACCTGATCCCCCGCAGCAGCAGCGACGGCGGGATCGTCAGGCCGTGGTGCGAGCGATCGTCTTGATGACCCAGCCGAGTTGAGCGTCGCTGCGCTTCAGAATCGTGAACACTTACTCGCGGCGCTTCCGCTCCAGCAGGGTGACCGCCTGTCGAGCGACGTCCGCCACCAGGCGTCCCATCTTCGGATGCTCCGGGTGCAGGTCGGGCTCAACGCCGTGCTCCTGGAGGGCTGCGCTCGTGATCGGACCGATTGAGGCCACAAGCATGCTGCGTCGCAAGGCCTCTCGTAGCGCGTCCGCCATCCCCATCTCGTCCGCGACGCGAAACACATTCTCCACCTGCGTCGCACTAGTGAACAGCGCGACCTCCACCTCGTGCGACACGACTCGCGTGATTGCCGCCCGGAGCGGTGCCGTATCCTCCGGCAGCGCCCAGCCGTACACGGGAACCGTGGTGAGGTCAGCGCCTCGTTGCCTGAGCCCGGCCAGAAGCTCCGCATTACGCACTCCATACTCCTGGACGGCCACCCGCTTTGCCGCTACCGGCAGCTTCCGGTCCAACTCTGCGAGCAGGTCGCGCCACGTGTTCGGCTCAGGGACCGTGAGCGTCGGCACGAGCGCGACTTCCTTGAGCGCCGCGGTCGGCTTCGGCCCGCGGCACACGAGGGTGAGGCGACCCAGCGCCGCCACCACTTCGTCCCGCGGCCAGCGCGTGGAAAGCGCGCTAATTAGCATTCGGGTGCCGACTCCGGTCAGGAGGATAAGAATGTCGCAGTGGCCGGCCAGGAGTGCCTCGCCGAAGACGAGCGCCTCGTGCTGGTCGGCCAAGGCGACCTCGCGCATCGCCGGCGCTTGAATCGGCTCACCGCCGTAGTTGTGGATCAACTCGGCCATCTCGACCGAGCGGCGGCTTTCGAAGCTCACCACCCGGAGCCCGTTCAGCCTTAGCGGCATCACTTCCCGATCACCCCCATTGAACTCCGTGCTGAAGACGCGTCTGCCGTCCGCCTTCCGCCGGTGTTCGCCCCATCAGCGGGAGGCCACTACATCTTATGTCCCCACGGTGAGCAGTCGAAACTGGGTGCATTCCACCTGTAACCTCAACCCTCAGCTTGGTGAGGTTCCGCTTCGTGTGAAATCCCGGGCGCGGATCGCGCTCGGGATCGTTCGCGTGGCGTGTTTGGCAGCAAGTGGCGCCTGCGCACCACTTGCCACAATGACGTCGACCTTCAGCTGGACCAGGTCGGCCGCGAGGCGGCCAAGCACGTCGAGCAGGTGCAGGTCGCGCTCTCTGGGTGGTGAGCACGACGACAGTGCGCGCCCCCTAGTCGTCCATCAGGCGCGGAGGCGGGTCCCGTCAACACGAGGTCGCGAAGAGTGAACTGCAGAGACACGCCGCACGCCGTCTCGCCGCGGTCATCAGGCATCGAAGCGTCAGCAGAGCGACCTTGGATACCCGAGGCGGCGGACGACCTCGAGCTCCGAAAGGCCCGACATGAGGACCGCGACGGCGTTCGCGATTTGCAGAAACCGCACGAGCGCCGTGCGCACCTCGGACGAGGCGCTGGCTGATCCCGCCACTCGAGAAGCCGCCATTGCCGAGTTTCGCCGCGTACTGACTCGCAGCAAGTCCGTCGTGGCTGGGCTTGAGTTCGTGGCCAAGGTCAACCGCGAAATCGGTGCCGGTAGCGGTCAGCCCGAGCCCGGCGGTGTAACGATCATCTTTCAGTCGAACGTGGATCCGATGAAACTCCGCGCGGCCGCGTCGAGAGCATTACCACTAGCAGATGGGACATGCTTGAGCCAGCAGATGGGACATGCTTGAGCCAGCAGATGGGACATGCTTGAGCCAGCAGATGGGACATGCTTGAGCCCCAAGACGCTCCGCTGACCGACCATGCCGGTCCTGGCACTGATGAGTGAGCCGGCCTGCCAGGACGATATCATTCCTACTATGGATTTCGCGGCGAGGGTGAACTGCGAGATCGGCCTCGCGGGTAGCGAGTTGACGGGCGGAGTGACGATTGTGATGAACACCAGCTTCGATCCTCGCAAGCTGGCGGCCGCGCGACAGCGGGCGTTGCCCTGCGGAACAGAGTCGCCGTGAGCCACGGCGCGCTCGAGCCGCTGCTGCCGGTGGTCGACTCTCGAGCGACACGAGTGGCCCGCGCGGCCGTCCGGTATATCGCGTTGATGTGGACGATCCAAGTGTCGAGTGTCCGTATGAACGCCGTGGACGTTTCAAGCGGGTATATCGCGTTGATGTGGACCGGCGCGTTACGCCATCCGATCTCGCCATCGTCCACGCCTTGCCGTCGAGGCTGGTTCGTGGGCGACGCCATGGTCACTGATAGTTGATGTCGTCGACGCCGAGGTCCCAGCCCGACGTAAAGCTCACCGTGACCGTCGTGGATGGCCTCGTCCAGCCCGTCGTCACCGTCTGCATCGAGTCAGGAACCACGGTTTGTGTCAGCGTCTGGCCGAGGTCATCGCTGAGAGTCAGCGTGCCGGCGCTGAGGGCGAAGACCTGCATGCCGGTCAATATTTGGGGCGCGGGAGAAAAGGCGAACGACCGGCTGGTGCCAGCCGAGGAGTCAAAGTAGATGTGGTTCGTCGCATCCGCGGCATACCCCGTTTCCCACCGCCACTGGCCGGTCCCAAAGTCGATACCCTGGAACGGGCCGCTCAACAGGTCGCCAGATGCACCCAGCGGCGCCGGGCCGTCGAAGGTAATCGTGACAGCGCTGGGCCCTGCCGGTGTCGTGTCGGTTGGGCTGGAGCCGGGCGAGGTAACCGTCGACGGAGTGTTATTAATCCCGGTCCCGGTGCCGGTCGGGCTCACGGCGAAATCGCTTCGGGCGATAGCGCCCATGACGGTCGAGCAAGCGCTCTCGTTCCCCGTGGCATCCACAGCCGTGACCGCCGCGTAGTAAAGCGAGCCGGGAACGAGCCCAGTGAGCGTAGCCGTGACGGATTGATTCTGTCCGGGACCCGTGGTCGGCGATGGAACCGAAAGGAACGTGGAGCCGGGACACGGAGGATTGGTCGGTCCATAGTAGATGCGGTACAAAGCAAGGTCTGTCAGTGCGGTTCCGTCGGCGTTCGTGGTGGGCGCGGTCCAGGAAGCATCGAGGATTCCGGCGGTTCCCGGGCTCGGCCCCAGCAGAACTCCGCCCAGGAGAAAACCCAATCCGGCGCCAATCCGCGCTTTCCTCGAAAGCATCGTGGTCGCTCCTCCTCGCCGGGAGACCACCATGTTCCCGAGGTACCTCGCACCCTTCCTTCGGTAGCTCGGCCGTCAGCGCCGACTCGCGGTCGCGGAACAGGATCGTGCCCGTCCCCAGACTCGCAGTCGGTAGACTCGCAGTCGGTCTGACCCGCGGCTTTGCGTTCCTGCCTCGCGGCGGGTTTGCCTTTATCGAGAAGGGGTCTTCCCGCTAAGAGGCCGGTGCAGTGCGGATGCCAGGGGCCGGTCGGGTCGGAGCCGAAGCGTCCAAATATCCGGAACTTGGAATAATCGGGCGGTTCACACGAAATCGATCAGCATACGTAGGGTCGCCGACCGATGACACTCTGGGATCACGTTGGACAGCAAAGCGTTCCGATCCTGACGTCTCAGTTCTGAGAGGCGTCTAGTCTTGAAATGTCTGACCGGCGCTCGCCGGTCCCAGACGCAGAACGTGAAGAGTTTCTCGCGATGAGAGACCCGGTCTGATAGAGTTCCGCCCGGACGATCGCGCTGTCGCCGTGGCGCCGTAACGAGTAGCGCACACGCATCCTCGGTCCGCTCTTCGTCGCTCCGCGCTTCGGTGGGCGTGAGATGTATCGCGCGAACCACAGAAAGTCTTCGCGGGTCAGCCGCGAACGCTGCGGGCGACGAATCCAGCGCCGAAACCGAATCAGCGCGCCTGCTCGTCACGATGCCGGTTCGCACTGTGGAAGACAGCCCGCAACGCTGATGCCGCCGACGTGTCAGACAGGCGACCGCCCTCCTCCAGCAGGTGGTCGCACTACTCTCCGGCGCGGCTGATCGCATCGCACCCGGAAGGTCGCGGCGATCTTGTGCGTGCCCGACGGTTCGCCGGTCTCGTCGTCGTTCAACGCGAGGAGAAGGAAGGCGGTGGCGTGATTGGCCAAAGCGCCGGCCGCCACCGCACTGTGCTCGTGGCTCAACTCCCGGCACAGCCGGTCGCGTGCCTATCGAGTGCCTGTCGACTTCTCCCTCGCCCGGATCGCGGCGGCGAGGTCACCACTGGACAAAGTCTGCGCATCAGGAGCCGGCGAGCAATCCTCGATGGGGACGTTCACGGGCGGCCCGGAATAGATGCGCTCCCAGGTTCGGGTGAAGTTTGCGCGAAGGACAGCGTTGGCCGGGTTGCGCAATTCTGTGACGTACAGGTGAAAATGGTATGCGATCTGCCGGAAGAAGAGCTCAGGGTTGACGATGATCGATGCGATTACGCCGGGTTGATCGCATGCAATAGCCAGCGGGCTTCTGGACGGACGAATGACGACCTGCCTTCGGGACATCGCATCGTGGAACAGCCCGCAGCGCAACTGGTCGTAAAGCGTGTCCGTGATGATCTTCTCATCTCCCGCACGACGGTACGCCCAATTGACCGAGGGGAACACGGACCAGAATCCGCGGGCGAAGAATTCCTTCGATCGATTGTGGCTGTCCTCTCCCGAGGCCCACTGCTCCCATCCCTCGAAGTAGCTCAGCGACAAATGGAGCACGGCGAACCCCGTGTTCGGCATCTCGAGCAGCTTCTGAGCCGGCAGCAACAAAAACCCGTTGACGCGATCCTCGTGCACGTCGATCAGATCCTCGATCGCACCGGATGCGACTTTATCCGCCGTGTAGCGCGGGCTGATTCGCAAGTTCGAAGGCTCAGGCACCGTTGTAGCTCCTCCAACCCATCACTCTACACCTGGCGAAAGGAGCGCTGCCTCTCGGGCCGGGAGAAAAGGGATCCGTCGGATTTCGATGCTGCTGCGGGCGGATCAGGTCACACGTCATCGGGTGGCTTCACGAGCGCGGTCCGGCGGGCGAGCATCGCTCCTTCATCATCCGAGAGTTGCGAACGATGACCGGCGTAGATCGCGTCCCGTGCGCCGATAACCTCGCCGAGGAACAGCTACTTCGTTGGCTAGAAGCCGAAGAGTGGATGCGACGACAGACGTAAAACAGCCTCGCGCCTGCCAGCGCCCTGGGGGCAGGCCTCGCCCATCATGTGGAGGCGACGACGATGAGCACCGCCCAAGGTAAACACGCGTGCCTACGCCGCCTCGTGTCCCCTCATCCGAGCGTAGAAATGACGGTAGCAGAAACGGCAGTGATAGAGCCGCCAGCCGAAAAGGCGTGCAATCCGATGCCGGAGGCGGGGTGGAATCCGCCAAATACGGTCGACGCTACGAGACCGACAGGTCGGACATCTGAGGTCGCGAGTTACATCTGACATCGTGCAACCGCTCTTTCTGTTACATCAACCCCGCTGCGGCTGGCACTGCGGGGCCTTGGCTCATCACCATCACGAAAAGCGAACGACCACGCACGCCGTCCAACACATGCGCGATGAGACGGCCCAAGTCGCCGGGCCGCGTCGTCCGGCGTATCACCAGGCCGGAATGCCGAGTTGCCCGGCGTGTCGCGCCCACGCACAGGGCTGTGTCTCTAGAGGGCCCCACGGAACAGTTGCGGAGTACGTACCGGCCGCCGAGCAGTCCGACGAGTCAGAAGCCGCGTAGGCGCTTAAGTCACTCGATGTAGCTACCGTCCCTGCCGCGCTTCCCGATCGTCGACAAGCGACCACTGGTTGCTCTGTCGTGCCCAACATTGATCTAGAATCACGACGCCGCCACCGCGCCTGACCGGCACGTGCGTGCGCGCGGTCCGACCGTCGGGGCTGAGGATCACGACGGTGTCGGAGATGATGCTGTCGTCGGCGAGACCCGACGAGGCGAGCCGTATGCTCAGCGCCTGACGCACCTGCTCCTGCAATTGCACCCAATCCGCTGACGCTGTGGCGGGAACGATTCGCTGCGGTGGCGTCTTACGCGCGTTGGCGACCGGCCGCGACGCCGCAGGTCCAGATGGAGAGGCGGGCGTTTCCAGCATCGATGACGACGAGGGGACTCGAGATGCTTCGGATGTTCCGGGCGCGGCGGTCGCACGCGAAGACGGCGACGATACGATCGCGGGCGGAGGTGACGCGGGTTCCGTCGGTGAGGAAATGGCGGCCGCCGGCGACGTGAGCGCAGGCGACGGCGGCGCCGGTGATGCCGGGGGCGCAGATGATGGCGTCGCGGCTGACGAGGGTGCCGGCAGTGGCGACGGCGCCGATGTGACACGCGTCACAGGCGCGACACGGGCAGTCGATAAGATCGAGTAGTGCGTCACCACGGGGTACCCGAACAGGCCGGTGATGAATCCGGCGGCGACCGCGATGATGTAGCCACCGGCGCGCCTCCGGCGCTGACGGGTGCCATGTTTGCGTAACAGTTCGATTGCGGCCCCATCTTCCTCCGAGCGACGCGGTAGGACCACGCGCTTGGTGACCGCAGAATCGGTAGATGTCTCCGTTAGCGGCGGCCCACTGAACTCCGCGTCAATCTCGCGGCGGTAATCGTCGAGTGTCTTTCGAGGCCCGTCGAACGTCATCGCGACCATCCGGTTGTCGGTCCTCGTAGAGGGCCCGAGAATATCACCGACCGCGCCAGGACAACGATGAATGCCCGGCGGAGGTACGAATTCCCTCAAATCGGCGAGCAGCGACGGCTGCTCGATCAGTTAATGACCTGATCCGCCCGCAGCAGGAGCGAGGGCGGGATTGTGAGGTCGAGAGCCTTGGCGGTCTTCATATTAATGACCAACTCGAATTTCGTGGGCTGCTCGACGGGGAGGTCGGCGGGTTTAGCTCCGTTCAAGATCTTGCCGACATAAGTGGCGGCGCGCCGGACCATGTCAGGAACGCTTACCCCGTAGGACATGAGGCCCCCGGCCTCCACATTTTCCTTTCCCTGGAACATCGCCGGCAGCCGCCGTTTTGCCGCTAAGTCTGTGATCCGTGTTCGGTGTTGAAAGAACATCCCATCCGCCAGCACAAGAAGCGCGCCGGCCTGCTTTCTGGTCATAGCGGTGAAGGTGGCGTCGAACTCCTCGGGATTGCGCGCGTCCAGGATTTGAAGCTGCACTCCCAGCGCCCTGCGAACAGCGTCCGCCCCCCTCAACATGAGGGGGTGGCTTTGATTGCCCGGGTTCCGGAGGACGGCCACCCGGGAGACCTCAGGGATGGCTTCTTTGAGTAGCTCCAGTTGTTTGCCGACTACTTCGTTGGCAATGCTAGCCAGCCCGGTGATGTTCGCGCCGGGCTGCGAGAGGCTGGCAACGAATCCAGCCCCGACCGGATCCGAAACTAACGTCATGACGATAGGGATTTCCTTGGTCGCGTTCTTGGCAGCCAGGGTGGCCGGCGTACCCGCCGCAATGATGACGTCGACCTTGAGCCGGACCAACTCGGCGGCCGCCTCGGGGTACGCCTCTTGCCTCCCCTGGGGATCGCGCCATTCAATTGCGATGTTCTCGCCCTCCACGTAGCCGAACTCACGAAGGCCTTCACGGAGGGCACCAGCGAGGGACACCGGAGCGGGGCCGGCCCCCAGTACACCGATCTGCGGCGCCTTCCGCGCCTGCTGTGCCTCGGCGGCGAGCGGCGCGGCGAGCACGGCTCCGAGGCCAGTGACGAAGGCGCGACGGTTCACTATTCGATGACTTGATCCGCCCGGAGCAGCAGCGACGGCTGGATGGTGAGGCCGAGCGCCTTGGCGGTCTTGAGGTTGATCACCAACTCGAACTTCGTGGGCTGCTCGACCGGGAGGTCAGCAGGCTTTGCGCCCTTGAGGATCTTATCCACGTAACTGGCAGCCTGCCGCATCATGTCGGCGAGGTTTGCCCCAAAGCTCATCAGGCCGCCTGCTTCCGTCCATTCTCGGGACGCAAAAATCGCGGGAAGGCGATTCTGTATCGCGAGCTAGGCGATCTGCGTCCGGTCGCGGAAGGTGATGGAGCTGGTGACGACAAAGACAGCGCCGACATTTTCCTTGACGGTCACGGCGAACGCTCCAGGCAAATCGGACGCGGTACTGCGGAGCTCTAGCGGTTGAACACCGAGGCCGAGGGATTGTGCGGCAACTTCCGGGCCCTCAACTGGTCAGCTGCCGAAGCGTCCCCAGAGGATAGCCACCCGGGCCAGCTTTGGCAGCGCAGCTTTTAGCAACTCCATTCGCTTGGTGCTCAATTGAGGCTGCTGCAGAGAGACTCCAGTAACGTTCCCGCCTGGTCGCGCGAGACTCGCCACATAGCCGTGGGCCACAGGATCGAAATCGATGGCGACCATGACCACAGGGATCGTTGCGGATGCCTGACGGGCAGCCCTGACCGGCGCTTCGGACACGGCCGCGAATATGATGTCTACCCCCATCTTGACTAGTTCGACGGCAAGGGCCGGGTGGCGGTCGTAGTCTCCCTCGGCGCTCCGAAAATCGAGGGCGAGATTCTGCCCTCGATGTAGCCGAGCTTGCGTAGCTGATCGACGAAGTCGTCATAGACACGCGGATTCGCGGTCACTAAGATGCCTATCCGCGGCACCTTCCCCGTTTGCTGCGCCTCGGCGGCGAGCGGCGCGGCGAGCACGGCTGATAGGCCAGCAACGAAGGCGCGACGGTTCATCCCTCGGACCTCCGGCTGGCGGGATCGTAGCGCCCGCCTGGATGGAGGGCAACGTTGGCGATAGCGCGATCCGAGCGTGCTTGAGACGCTGTGGCCGGGTAGCGAGGGTGGGAGAGGTGGGCAGGGAAAGGGATATCTCTTCTGTGCGTGAGAACCACTCAGTACCGTTACCTAGAAGAAGTACCGCCCGAGACGCCCCTCGCCCACCTTCTCGACCCGGTGGCAGCAGCCTTGCTCCATGCGCCCTCCTAAGGAGGGCACTATGAACAAGAACGAAATCAAAGGGAAAGTCCAACGCGCCAAGGGAGCCGTGAAGGAGAAGGCCGGTCAGGTCGCCAACAACCCCAATCTCGAAGCCGAGGGCGCCGCGGAGCACGATGAAGGAGCGGTACGCGAGGCTGCTGGCAAGGCGCAGCGCAAAGTAGGAGAGGCAGTCAAGGACGTCGGGAAGAAGATCAAGAACGCGTAACGAGGATGACCGCCGGTTCGCACGCTGGACGGTGGCTTCGGACGCGGCACGGGGGCCGAGGCTGCTGCTATGCCGTTTCGCGGCGGTCGATCCAATATTGCGCGCTGACGAGTGCGGCCGTCTCCGCGGCGTCGGCGGTCGTCTTTCGGCAGTTCCGGCGTGTGGGAAGTCAATTACGGCCAATATCCGGAAGCGACCTCCAAAATGGGTCGAAAATACGGATAGCGTACCGAGCGCTCGCGCGCCGAATTTCGTGGCGGCGCCACGAAATTACGTCTCGCCGGCTGGAATTTCGTAGCGAGCCTGCAACGAAATTCCACGCGCGGCGGCGCCAGCCGGCAGGAACGCGCCCTCGTTCACCGCCGTCGCCATGAGCAGCGCCGACTCGAACGCGACGTCGAACTGGAAGGCGAAGAGGTCCGTGACGCCGGTGATGTCGACGTCGAGCGTGAAGCTCTGCCCTACGTTCACCGTGAGCGTCGCAGGCTGAATGGCGACCACAGGGACCGCACCCGTCGGCGCCGGAGCCAGCGCAAGCAGTATCGCCAGCACGGTCAAGGTGCCCACCGATAGTCTTGCCGCGAGCGGTGCCATCGTCGTCATCCTCCTCATGGGCACGTCGTTCCGGCGGGAAGCTGCCGGGCCACGGTGGCGAGATCCACGACGTTCACCACGCCATCGTGATTCACGTCGGCGCGCGCATCGTAGCCCGGCTGGCCCAGCCGCTTGCCGAAGGCGGCCTTCACGATGGCCAGGTCGGCACAGTTCACCACGCCATCTCCATTGACGTCGCCCGCCACAACGGCCGCGGCCACCTGAGTGCTAACCTCCGCCGAGGACAGCTTGCTCTCGACGTTCCCCACGAGGTCGCGCGCCACGCTGAAGAACCCGTATGCCTTGCCGCGCTCGCCCGTGAACGTCGCCGAGGTCGCCGCCGTGTTCGTCACGAACGGCTCGAATGGCCCGCCGTTCTGCGACACGAAGACCGTGAAGTCCTGGATGCCGGAACCTATGTCGTCGCCCGACCACCGCACGGTGAAGTTTGCGGACGCCTGGCTGGGGGGCCAGTGCCAATACTCGACTAGTGGGCGTGCTGTTGTCGACTGCATTGACCCATTCTGGAGTGGGAATCGGCGGGTTGGCATCGAACACAATACTCGCCCGGTTGCGGATCTGAGTGTTCGTTGGAAGGCCTGTCTTTGGCATGACCGTAAAGAGAAGGCTGCCTTCCCCCTCGGGCTGGTTGATATTCGGAGGCAGAAACCCGCCTTGAGGGTCATCGGGAGGTTGGCCGGTGACCGGGTCGAGTGAGGTAAACCGCCATGTAACAACTCCCTTTGTAGGATCAAGTCGCGCGTCAATGTCGACAATGAGATTTTTCTTCGGCCGGAGATCCAGGCGGGTCGCGAACGCCGTTAAACCCGCGTCGGGAGTGATCAGCTGATCCCCAAAAGCTAGCGGACCGAAGCTGAAAGTGCTGAGGTCCAGCTGCGTCGGATCAAGCTCATCTGTGATGATGACCTGGCGTGCCGGTGCCGTCGCCGCCGACTCATTTTCAAAGAAGACCGCGTAGCGTAACGGCTCCTCCGCGGAGACATACCGCACGACTCCTGATCCCAATGATCCTACCTTCTCATTGGGATCACGGGAGCGCACGACTTGCAAACATCTCTCTCTTTTTATCGATTCGGCAGCCTTCTTTAGCGCTTCGAATTCGTTAATGTGCAGGCCACCTTCGAACAACACTAAGAGTACGGCAGCTACCGGAAAGCCGAACTCGAGAATAACGGCGTACGTCACCAAGACACCGACGAAAATGCCTAAGGAATATGAGTACGGATTGAGCTCATGGTTTAGAACGGTGCTTATCTTGGCTTGAGTTTGTAAATGAGATTCGAGGCCCACCTGGGAAAGCAGACAGTCGTTCGTATCGCAACCTGGTCCAGGCGGAGGTGACGACCCGGCGCCAGGCCCACACTGCGCGAGGATTAGAGAAAAAGCCGCATCTTCAAAGTCCGACAGACTCGCATTAAGTCCGAATAAATCTAAACTAGCAGGCATCAGCCGGGGAGAGCTGTGAAGACGATGTTGGGCCCGCCAGTTGCCGGGATCGACGTTGGCCAGATGCAGCCGATAGCCCTGCCGCGCCATCCCGGTCGCGATGAGGCCGACACGCGGCCAAGAGCTCGCCGCCGCGGTCGCGATCGCGCTACTTACCCGGCGTGCGCCTCTGTGTCAGGACTGCGATGCCGCCCACCGCTAGTACGCCGAACCCTACGAGAGCTGCGGTGCTTGGCTCGGGCACCTTTCCAACGAGAGGCCTGCCAAAGGCGTCGTCCACGATCGCGTCGCCGAAGGTAAGCGCTGTCATCCCCGAGGTCAGACCGCCGAAGGACAGCGTCGCCAGCGAAAAACTTGCTGGCTGCAGCGCGGCTAGCGCCTCGGGGGAGAGGAGAGAAACAGCAGCAAACTCCACATGCCCCGTACCGACGCGAACATCGGTCAACACGTCAAAAAGCGCTGGATCCCCCAACAACGTTGAAAAGCTGACGCCAACCACTGTCAATTTTGTCGGATCGAATCTCACATCAATATCAAATGAGCCAACTGCCTGTTCTGCGGTTAAGCCTAAAACTGCGACGTCGCTGGTGACTATCCCACCGGGCAAGATCGTTAGCTCTGGCGGAATTAGTTCGATGGACACGGCAATCGCGACAGTCGGTGTCCACCCCAAGAGAAAACTCCCTATCATGGTTAGCATCGTTATGTATCTGCCGAGTGTCGTTGCGTCCCTATAAGACTTCATGCCCATCTCCGACGTCGTGAGATCCGTTGCACCGACGAACGTCTGCACGGCGCGTTTGCGCGCTGACTACTTGCAAGTTATTGTGTGCGTCGTCGTCGTCCCGTCGAAATTGATGGTTAGCGTGACGGTGCCTGCCGCGAGACAGTGCACGATCACACCCCCAGCGCCGTTCAAATTGCTCGGTTTACATGTGGCGCTCGCGGCAGGCGCGGCGGTGCAGCTATTAACCCTCGTCTGAAATCCCGTCGACACGCGGGTTGGCTTGCACACGTCGAACGTGCTCTGAACCGCGACAATTCGCGCGTCGTTCGCCGTTATAAAGCCGTCGACGTCGATGTCCCGAAAGTCGCGAGGTCCAGCTGGTGTGCCGCGCGCGTTAAAGATCAGCGCGACGTCCGCGGCGTCGATGATTCCATCACCATTGATATCGCCAATCATGAAGCTCATCGGACAGTCGCTGGGAACCTTGCGCAATCTGTCATTCACCCCCGTGCTGTCGCCGAGGAAAAAGCGAAGCGCACCGTCAAGCTCACCTTCCGGAGCGAACGCCACGGTCAGAACCTGAGTGAACTCTAGGAGATCGACGCTGGGATCGGGCGTAAACTCGTCTGTTTCAAAGCCAACCCATTGCAGAGAGGGATTCGGTGGGGACAGCAATCCCGCTGCCTTTGCGGAGACTGCTGCTGATTGAACCCACGTAATTGGAGTTCCATTGAAGATCAGCGGATTGCTATCGGCGTCCAATGTAAATGTATTGATGCCGGACCAGCTCAGAGGCAGGAGCAAGGCAAATTGCGCACGAGTCGGTCCCGCTACAGTCGTAAGACTTCCGCGAAGTCCGAGGTCAAAGCTGAAGCGGCGACCGCCTCCGTCGTCCAGAATACAGGCAGCACTCGTGCCGACGCCGTAAGTCCTTGGCACGATCGACTGGGCCCCAGCAGCGGGGAGCCTTCCCAAGATTGCAAGGACGGTCACGACTCCTACAGTGATTTTCTGTACCGATAGTCGCGCCATAGCAGGCCTCCACGGCATTCCGCTCGGGCAGCTCACCAACGGTTTGAAAGGGCCATCGCTGAGGCCGAGACACGCACCACCGCCGCCGAGTAACTTGCAATCGCGGGATTCGCCACGGGCGAGCCTGAAAGTGCAACATTGGTCTCATTGCCGCGATGTGCCGTGGCGGAGGGGCGTCTTTAGGTTTTCACAGACGCGTTGCGGCATGCGACGCCTTTCCAGCTCGGACGCCTAAGGGTGGTGAGAGTACCCACGCCGACGCTCACGTGTCAAGGGGCAAGATGCCATGGCTGTGAGTCGCATCGACTTGAAGCTTTAGGGAGTCAGCGCCTGGCATCGGCCACTGCTCGCCCATTGCGTCGACAGCATCGAGCGGATGGCGACGTTCAGGCAAGGCCAGAGATGCGGATACATGGTCGCGGCGAGTTTTAGCATCCGCAGTCGCCCTTAACGGCGAGGCCCGCTTCTTCAAGCCGGAACACCTGCCACCCGTCAAATGAAACAACCCCGGCGCACGAGCAAAGAAAAACCGCATAGCTAGGCGCACGCCTCGACGACACGAAACGGAGGCGGCGCCGTTGTCATCGCCGGTTCTTTTAACTCGGCCGCCCACGCCCTCCCGCAATAAGGCGAAGCCCTCCGCGCTGCTTCACCTTCTAGCCGCTATTTCATTGGAAATACATAGGCGGCGATGAAATACGGGGCAAATACGGTGGACCCAATCAGACCCGGCGCGCCGAATTTCGTGGCACTTCGCCACGAAATTCCATCGGGACCAATCGAATTCCGTGGCGCAGCCACGAAATCCGGCAACGGGCGACTGCGGTGGCTCCGGAAGTGAGTTCCGATGCCTGCGTGGGAATGGCGATCAGAGCCGCAGACCGAAGGTGCGCGTACGCTTGGCGCCCGCAACGTCTCTTCTAGGCATGCGCCTGCCCGCCTCACCGAGGTCGCCGCTCAGTGTATTGAGCGACTAGCGAATACGGGCGTAAAGACGGCGGACCCCATCACACTCCACGCGCGCAATTTCGTGGCAGCTTCGCCACGAAATTCGATCAGCCCCCTCCCCGTTGCACTGTGATTTCTCCCGGCCCTTCCAGCGGGTCGCAGCCGCGCGTTACGAGCGCTCCGGAACTGCCCAAGCAGGTGGTTACCGTCGAGCAGGCACGTGCCGTGAAGCACCGACCGGAAGGCGGTCACGATGCGGGTTCCGCGTGTAGCGTCGAATAACGTTGCGGCGCGCATCGTCTGGGGCTAGGTTCATCCTCCTCCGGGAGGACCCAGTGCCGAAATCGCTGGCCGACCTAGTGCGGAAGAAGGTCAACGCCGGCGTACTGCCGCTCGACGCCCCCGTGAAGATTTGGATCTGCCTCGGAAGCGGCCGCTTGTGCGCGGCATGCGGTAAGGCCATCCATTTTACCGAGTACGAGCCGCAGTATACCGACAACCGTGCGGCCGTCCGACTCCACGTGGGATGCCACGCTTTGTGGGAAGCAGAGCGGCGCCGCCGCGGCTCTCTCCCGCCGAAGTAGGTGCCCCCCAAAGTTCGAGGTATCCCGCCATGAAGTTTTCTTCAGTCGCCCTCATCCTCAACGTCGTCTTCGCCGGCACTGCGCTCGCCGCGCCTGGTGACCCGCGCCTCATTCAGGGAGCGCTGGAATGGCCGCCCGCTCTCTCCAGTGGTGAAACTTTCATCGTCGTGCGCGGTGACGACGGGCGGTCACTGCTCGTCCCCTGATCCTTCCTTTTCTTTTCACTGTTCCATCACTGCTTACCGCACTCGCTGACCTCGAAACTGGAAAGCGCGCGTTCGTCACCAGCCCAAACCCTTTCGCCCAATCAGCAAAAGCGATTGGCCGCTGTCAATGAGCGAACAGAAAAGGCCATTCGCGCTCGCCATGTTGACATCGCTGCCTTACTGTCTCACCCGATCGATCCCGCCTCGCGTATCGCGTGAACTGAATCTTCAATATCTTCGGAGACCGCTGACCATACGCATCACGATGTGGCGCTGTCTCTGCATTGCCTCGCTGGTGCAGAAGATCCTTTTGAGACTTCCGGGCAACGAACGCTCAACCCGGAAGCAGGGCGCTCTTCCATGTGGGGGTCGTCATGTTTGCGTATGTCGCTGTCACCAGAGGCCTCTTCGCGATTGCGCTGCTGTGTGGCGCCAGCTCGCTGCTATATACGACTGTGCTGGCCGGCACGCTGGACGCCTCGTGGACGGTGCCGAGCACGAACACTGACGGAACCCCGTTAACGGATCTCGCCGGCTACCACGTCTACTACGGAACCTCGAGTCCGCCGTGTCCGGGATCGTCGTTCGTTGCCACCACGTCCGCGACGCCGACGCCCATCAGTGGTCAGACGGCGACCGCGCGAATAACCGGCCTCGTTACTGGCACTCAGTATTTCGTCTCTGTGACTGCGGTGGATTTGAAGGGGAGCGAGAGCGCGTGTTCCTCCGCACCAAGTGGAGTCGCCCGTATCGATGTGGCGGTCACTCCCGCCACCGCTGTGAACTTCGGCACGGTCAACTTGGGCGCCTCGGCAGATCAAGTATTCACGGTGCAGAACACGACAGGCGGTACGGTGTCGGGCAGCGCCTCTACGCCTTCGCCGGCGTTTCAGATCGTCTCCGGGAGCCCGTTCAGTCTTGTGGGCGCCGGAGCTACTCAGGCCGTCACCGTCCGGTTCAGCCCGACCGTGGCAGCATCAGTGAACGCGAACGTCGTCTTCGCCGAGAGCGACGGCGGCACCCTGTCGGTCGCCGTGAGCGGAACGGGCGCGTCCGCCGCGGTCGCCGATACAACGCCACCGACCGTCGCGATCACGGTGCCGACTGCTGCAGCGACGTTCACCACGACGTCGAGCTCGTTGACCTTGCAGGGCACGGCGTCCGACAACGTCGGCGTCACCTCGGTGACGTGGTCGAACGACCGAGGCGGAAGTGGAACCGCAACGGGCACGTCGAGCTGGACGGCAGGCGCGATCCCGCTTCAGGCAGGTAGCAACGTGCTGACCGTCACCGCCACGGACGCGGCGGGTAACCTTGGCACCGCGCAGCTCACCGTTACCAGCAATACGGCGACCGCGACGACCACCGATACGACGCCGCCGACCGTCGTCGTCGGCTCGTATTCCTACACGGGGCGGTCCGTCGTGACGCTGACGGGTGCGGCATCGGACAACGTTGGCGTGACCCAGGTCACCTGGACCAACAGTCGAGGTGGCAGCGGCACCGCCACTGGCACCGCGAATTGGACCGCGACGGGCATTGCTTTGCAGCGCGGCCAGAACGTTATCACCGTCACCGCGCGGGACGCCGCGGGCAACACGGCGACAGCAACCCTGACGCTCAAGGGGAACAACTGACGCACAGCTATGCTTGCCCGCAACGTCGCGCGACCGTGCCTCAGCCACAACACACGTTGTCGGTCCGAATCAGCGCCAGATGTCAGCGATGCCGCGCCGGTAGCGAAGCAGTTGTGCAGGAGCTGAAGCTTGGGCTCCGATGCGTTTGGCCCGGCGCGGCAAGGCCGCTTAGGACGCCTTCGCGAAGATCGCCCTGAGGACTCGGTGCGCCTTCCGGATATCCCCGGACCGCCGCCGGCCGGAGACGAGCGCGAAGATCCTTTCCGCGTCCTCACTCGGCACTGCGGACGGCTTGTCGGCCCGGACGTCCGTCAGCTCTCGCAGCGGGATCTCAAGTGCAACCGACACCCGGTAGAGGCTGTCGATCGAGATCGACTTCTCCCCGCGCTCGACCTCGCCGATGAACTTGCCAGACAGGCCGGCGTCATCACCCAGCCGCTCCTGGCTGAGACCCCGCTGCTTGCGGAGCGCCCGCAACCGCTGCCCTAAGAACTTCCGTACATGCTTCGCCGCGCGTTCGCTCATGATCTCGTTTGCCTCCGAGCGCCGAACCGGAACCCGACGCGATGGGTAGGTCGGCGCCCGACAGTACCGCCACCTATGATGCGTATCAATTGACCACGAAGGTCGAAGGCGCGATCCGGTGCGCTAAACCGAGGTGACCATTGTAGTGCGGTCGCGTAGAGATTCAGCATGACAGAGAACAGGCACCGCGCACCTGTGCAGCGGGCCGGCGACGACCTGATCCATCTGCGAGGCACGCGGGATAGGGCCAGGGAACACTGCGGACACGAAGGCTGATTTGATCCCGTGGCTGGCGAGTTTCTGGACTGGGGCGGTCAGATGCGGCACTACATCGTTTCCCGATATATCGGACGCTAACTCCTGAAGGGACCTTAAGGTTCTGGCTGTCCTGTCGGCATCTCTTACGCCATCGCGTAAGTCGAAATCTTGCGGCTTCAGTAAGTGTAAGAATCTCGCGACTTGTGTCTCTGGCTCGAAGCTTGCCGGGCGTGCTCGTTTAGTCGGCGCGACCAGACTCGTCTGTAAACATATCCGACGGGGAGCAGCAGCGCGACCAGATCGCCGACGCAGTTACGGATCATTTCGAAGAGGAGGACGTCTGATGCGGAAGCGACTCGTAGCGCTGAGCGTCATCGCGGTGATCACGACGACATGTGCCGGCCAGGCGCTTGCCCAATCGCAGAATCCGCTGTCCGCCATCCAGCAAGAACTGAGCAGCATCGCCAGTCAGCTGAACCAGTTCACGACGCCTCCATCTGCTGTATCAACCGGGTTCCTGTTCGCGGGGTCAGGCGATTTTGGCTCTCTGCGTCGTGCCGCTAGTCCCGATTGCGCGACACGGCATTCCCTCGTTCCTCTGCACTGAGTTTGTGGGAGCTGCGGGAGAGAAAGGAGACCCAGCGAGAAACGAGCAGGCTCATTACACCAGACCGTGCCAGGGTGCAGTGAACGAGTCGCTTTAAGTGGCGGCTCACGGAAAGAGGAGGTCCGCGACGATGATGCGGAGCTTATTCAGGCACTGCTTCAGGTTCTCGGGGTTCGCGCTGGTGGTCGTTATGATGGTGCTGCTGACCGGGAATGCCGCGTGGGC
>Ga0207684_10002513_pt1 | contig 18442 bp, 12 predicted proteins | sample KBSK5501metaG_FD_184342 | JGI IMG/M metagenome (GOLD analysis project Ga0207684, IMG submission 184342) | Corn, switchgrass and miscanthus rhizosphere microbial communities from Kellogg Biological Station, Michigan, USA - KBS K5-50-1 metaG... | ecosystem: Host-associated > Plants > Roots >...
CTCGGAAGTCGATGAACTGGTTGCGCTGGCTCGGCGCTTGCAAAAGGCGCACCAACTCCAGGTGGCGCCCGACTTCGCCAGGCAACTGGAGCAACGGATGGTACGCCGCTACGCGGAGCTCCAGCTCCAGCGTGGGAGCAGAGGACGCTCCTTCTTCTCCCTGCTGCGCGCACGCCCGGCCCTGAGTGCGGTACTGGGTATCTGCTTGCTGTTTTGCCTGTTGAGCACAAGTGTGCTGGCTCTGGCAGCCCAGGTTACCGATCCCACTAGCCCGTTCTACGGACTCAAACGCTGGGAACAACATGTCCAGCTCCAGCTCTCCGGCAGCCCGGCTGATCAGGCCTCACTCGACCTGCAATTCGCGCGTGATCGGCTCAAGACGCTCCCTTCTCTGGCGGACACGGCCCATGCAAGAGCGTATCGTCAGGCCCTGTCTGACCTGGATCAGCAGGTGAACGCCGCTGCTGCGGCCATCAATGAGCTGCCAGTAGGCGCGCAACAAACGCAACTAGCGGGCGAACTGGCCAGTCTGAAACTCGACGCCATCCACGTGTTGCGCGGTCTGCTCGCTCAACTTGCTCTGCCGGAGCAGTTGGGGACCACCAATGAACTGGCCCGCCTGGGAGATACGGTCCCGCTCGTGAGACAAGCCTCACTGACGCTGCCGGTTCATCCCAATGCACGCGCGACCATCAGCTTCACGGGTCTCGATCTTCAGCCGGGTGCGCACCTGCTGGTGGATGGCAAAGTGATCGAAGAGAACGGAACGCTCCAGCATGACCAGATGGTCTTTGTGATGGATTGGAACGGCAACCAGCATCCCCATAGCCTGGGTATTCTCAATCCGGATGGCACCGCAGCAGAGACCACTGCCATTACCATGAAAGGCGCGGGCACCAGTGATACTCCTGGTGGCAACCAGAACGGCAATGGGAACAAGCCAACGGCCACGCCAACGCCGCACGGGAACAAGCCGCCGGTGACCCCGACGCCGCACGGCAACCAGCCATCCGCGACCCCAACACCTCATCACTAAAAAGTGGGAGAGCCATCGCCACTGTAGATGCAAGAGAGAGGTAATCCAAAGGGAAATCAGCCACAGAAGCTGATCTCTCCTGGCCAATCCGGAGCAAGAGGCGGGTCAACACGTCCGGGAATGGTATCTCGCGCACCTTGCGCAGATGCGGGGCGAAATCGCCATGCTGGGACCGCTTGAGGGGGCATTTGAGCATTTTTGCCATCAAGCCTCCAACTTCGCGGCAGGGTTGTTTCAGTGCGATGACGTGGAGGGATTACCTCGCACCAACAATGAACTAGAGCTTTGCCTTGGGGTGGCGCGCGTCCATGAGCGACGTGCGACAGGCCGACATGGAGCGATTCCTTGCGTCGTAGTTCGTAGCTCGGTTCGCGTCATGGCTACCGTCGTCACGCCGCCTCTGCTCTTCTCGGCTGAGGACCTCCAACCTAAGGATTATCGGCGATGGCGCGACCTCCGGCGACAGTTACAGCAGCGGGAGGAAACTCGCAAGCAGCAGTGGCGCTTTCGCAAAAGCCCTGCTGCTTACCTGACCGCTATCGAAGCTCGCTTGCTCCAGTGAAGTTTGCCGTTCAGCGTTTTTTTGATAACGAGCAGGCAGTATATTGTCGTTTTCCTTGATGAATGGAACAACCAAGACAGACGTGTGCATCATGGGAAGTGAGTTCTTGTCAGGGAGAGCAAGAACGTTCCTCCCCTCCTGACTCACTGCACAAAACGGACGTCAAAGAACGAAGAAATTTAAGAGGCAAATTTATGAATTTTTGTCGCCGGATATCCCATGTAGCCACCACAACCTGTTGTACTGGTGTACAGCTTTATGAACGAATATCGGCGAAATAGAAAATACCAGCTGAATTGAAAAGGGACGCTCTCAGCATTTCAAGAAGGAGACGAGCCTTTTCTTGCTAGAACCACTCACAGCAAAGCCGACGATTGACAGTAACCATCGGCAAACATTAGCAAACTGCTCAGCAAAAACAACGCGCACAATAACGAGCGTCAATGAACGGCACAATAACCCGCTTGCTCCTTCGTTAAAGATCGTGTGATTACTGCTTCAATTCGTTTCTCAAACACTGCTGTACCAGAAAACGCTGTACAGCAACTCGTACAGCAACGCCGGCGAACAGCAGCGATAAAACACAACACATTACGGACAGAAGAGAGCCATTTCAAGCACACAATGGACAAGGGCGAACGCCGGCGAACAAGGCGTGTCGAGTCCCCCCTTCGAACCCTCCATACAACAACCCTAAGGCTCACCCGCATTTAAAATTAAGCCATCATAGCTGTTATAGCCTTATATGAGAAGATTTTTTCTGACAGTAGAACGTCCAAAACTGTTGTGACAAGCCGACCTGAGAGCCAAACCGTAACCCGTTTCCCCCGGGTCCATCATGCTCTCTTTCTCCGCATATCGCTCGACAGCAAAACTATCGCTTGAATTCCCTGGATCCAGTGAGAATTCCACCGTCACTCCGAAGTGAAACGAGATTCCATGCTAACTCCGAAAAAAGTAAGAAATGACCGCCTGGTTTTGCAGAATCTATAAAGAGAGTGCAAGACTATACTATCCCTTTTATTTACAGCTTCGCAATGCTTCTCAAATAAGAAACAACACGTGAAATCCCGGGTGGACTCATAGCGGCTGTGGTAGAATAGGGTGAGAACAGGAAACAGCGAACGACGGTATTATGTGAGGCTGGAGCATGCAGTTCTGCGTGGAGATATACGCATCCAGTGAGCATAGGATTGTCAAAAGGGAAAACCATTTATGACTGGGGCATACAATCAGCCAGTCGTTTGTTCTTTATTGATCGGGCGAGCAGACGAAATTGCTGTCTTTCACAAACGTATTAATGAGGTGATAAGCTGCAGCGGACAGGTCGCCTTGCTGTGCGGTGAGGCTGGCATTGGCAAATCACGCCTGGTGGCTGAGATCAAAGCCGCAGCTATCACACAGGGCTTCCAATCCTTGCAAGGTCATTGCTTCCCCGGTGACCGTTCCTGCCCCTATGCTCCAGTGCTCGATTTGCTACGCACTATCTTTCTCCACACAGACGTCTCTCAACTCGGAACATTCATAGCGCCCTTTGCCCGCGAATTGTTCCCTCTGCTGCCCGAGATCACACAGCTCTTCCCAGACGTGGCGCATCTTTCATCCTTGCCAACTCTTGACCCCGAACAGGAGAAACGACGCATTTTTGCTGTCCTGGCGCGCTTCTTCCTGAGTCAAGCGGAAGTCCGCCCCTTGCTTCTGGTCGTGGAGGATATCCATTGGGGTGATGATATCAGCCTTGAATTTCTTCTCTATCTGGCACGGCACTGCGCTGGTAAGCCGCTTCTTATCCTGTTGACCTACCGGAGCGATGAAATAAGCCCAAGCCTTTCGCACTGGCTGGCGCAAGTGGATCGAGAACGCCTGGCTCAAGAAATCGTGCTTACCCCTTTCACGCGCAGCGAAACCGACACCATGCTGCAGACCATTTTCGCTCTGCAGCGATCAATACAGGAAGAAACGCTCGACGCCATCTACACCTTGACAGAGGGGAATCCCTTCTTCATCGAAGAGAGCCTCAAAGCGCTGGTTGTGGCAGGCGAGATTTCTCCTGCACAAGTCGACTGGGATCGTAAACCGCCGGGCAAGTTGCATATTCCCCGTAGTATTGCCGATTCAGTCCAGCAACGCGCTCAACAAGTGAGCGAGTCCGCCCGATATGCATTACACCTGGCGGCGGTGGCCGGTCGTCGCTTCGATTTTGCCCTCCTGCAACAGGTCACGCAGCATGACGGGCAGCACCTGCTTGAACTGATGAAGGAGTTGATCGCGGCGCAGCTGGTGGTGGAAGAGTCAACTGGGCAATTTGCCTTTCGTCATGCGCTGACACGACAAGCCCTGTATGCAGAGTTGTTGGCGCAAGAGCGAAAGCTGCTGCACCGCACCATTGGCGAAACAATGGAGAACCTCTACGCCACTGAACTCGACACACACCTGGAGGATTTGGCCTACCACTTTTACGAGGCAGGTGTTTGGGAGAAAGCGTTCCAATACGCGCAGACTGCCGGGGAGAGGGCTCAGCGCATGTACGCTCCACGTGCCGCTCTTGAGCACTTTACGCGAGCGTGGGAGGCCGCTCATCAGCTGCACCATGCGCTACCACCAAGGTTCTATTACGAACGAGGGCAGGTTTACGATACATTAGGCAAATTTGAGCAAGCATGCAGTGATTATGAGCAGGCCTTAGCAATAGCGCATGAGTCACATAATGGTCTGGCGGAATGGCAAAGTCTGCTTGATCTCGGCTTTCTTTGGACGGGACGCGATTACCAACGAGCGGGTGACTACTACCAACAGGCACTTGCCCTGGCACGCAGCATGGATGATGCGGCAACCCTGGCCCACAGCCTCAACCGCCTGGGCAACTGGCACCTGAATGCCGAACAGCCCAGCGAAGCACTGCGCTGCCACCAGGAGGCGCTGGCCATGTTCGGCGGGCTACATGATCGGCATGGTCTCGCCGAAACGCTGGACCTCCTCGGCATAGCGAGTTACCTGAACGGCGACCTGATTCAAAGCGCATTGTATTATGAGCAAGCCATCGCGCACTTTCGAGAGCTGGACGAGCGAGAGCGTCTGCCAAACAGTCTGGCCACCCTGATGTGTTGTGGTGGCATGTATCAGACCGAGACGCTTATCCCTATGGCAATGGACTTTGCCGATGCGCGAGCTCGTGGTGAGCTCGCGGTGAAGATCGCAGGCGAGATCGGAAGCCGCTCTGACGAAGCTTACGCCTTGATTCGCATGGGCGTATACCTGGGCCCACGGGGTGAGTACGCACGTGCGCTGGAGGTGGCGCAGCGTGGCCTTGCCATCGCCCAGGATATCGAGCATCGCCAGTGGATGACTGCCGGGCACTGTGCATTGGGAGCGCTCTATCTCGACCTGCTGGCCTTCTCAGAGGCGAAACCTCACCTGGAGCAAGCGCTCGCACTCGCGCAGCAGATCGGCTCAAGGCGCTGGACCCGCATTGTCCCGGGATTCCTGGCTCGTGTCCTGCTTGCGCAACACGATGTGGCGCAGGCTGAATCTCTCCTCGACGCCGCGCTCGGACCTGATGATCCCACCCAAACGATCGGGCAGCGGATGGTCTGGTACGCGCGTGCTGAACTGGCACTGGCTCGCAACGATCCACCTCTCGCCTTGCGCATCACCGATCAGCTTCTCGCGTCCGCCGTCGGCCTCTCGAGTGAGTCGAACATTCCCCACCTCGCGACATTGCGTGGGGAGGCACTCACCAAATTGGAGCAAGCAGCAGAAGCTGAAACGATCCTGCATAGTGCGCGAACGACAGCACTCAAGCGTGGCCTGCGACCATTGCTGTGGCGCATTGCCATCGATCTCGGGAACCTGTATCATGCCCAGCGGCGTTTCGAGGAGGCGGAGCACGCCTTTGCCACCGCCGAGGAACTGATCGAGGAAATCGCAGGCACCATCCCAGACACCGAGCTCCGCGCGTATTTCCTGCAACAGGCAACAGCGCTGCTTCCCCATCGAGAGCTACTCTCGCCGCGCCGTGCCACCAAAAGAGCTTTTGGTGGACTCACCGAGCGTGAGCGTGAGGTGGCTGTACTCATTGCACAGGGCAAGTCCAATCGTGAGATTGCGGATTCGCTCACTGTCACCGAACGGACCGTCGAAACCCATGTCCGCAACATTCTCAACAAGTTAGATCTTACCTCGCGCATCCAAATTGCCCTGTGGGTCATCACGACAGGATTGACAGATAATGTCCGGTAATGGCTCGCCCTAGCAAAGATCGGCGCACGCCAGGCTCGCTCCTTCTTCTCCTACGTGCTACTACGTAGGCTAATCCAGACGCATGCACTCTCCACGTTCCTGAAATGTCAGTGCCTTCCACGATGGCAAGAAAGAGACCATATGCTACACTCACGGCCAGTGATCTACACGACATGCAATCCATGGATCAGCTTGAGAGTCCAGCAAAGAAGGAGGCAGAGCATGTTTTATCGAGTTGCAATCCAGGCGGATACGTCGACACGCTGGCGGTGGTGTTCGACTATACTGAGTTCGCTTGATGCCGTTTTTCGCTTTCTACAGCTGAATTACGCTCCACTTGAGCACCTGCTTGTGTTTTCCTCCGGCTTATACGAAGAGATAGATGAGCAGCTCGCGCGCGAAAACCAGGGAATTCCGTCCAAATCAGTCATGGCTGCTCGCTTTCTTCACGAGAGACTGATACTTTCTCTCGAGGGAACACGAGCAACGCCAGCGCGCGAGACAGCAGAGGACCAGCTGATGACCTCTATCGAGGTAGCCGCTCATTCATCGGGAAAGATCCGCGGCAGTGAAGTAGATGGTCTGGTTGGAAACGGGATGAGTGCTTTAGAGAGGAGGAGGCTCGAATTCGAGCTTGGTCCGGGTGGCGATCACGATGTCCCTTATCGTTTTGTCCTGCCTGCTGAGCTTTTGCCAGCCCTTGTTTGGATGAAGCTACTCGCCAGGATAGAGCGTGGGGAATTGCAACCATAGGTCGTCTCTGCCAACAATAACGCTTGGCACAGGAAAGATGCATCCGGGTTCGCCACGCGCGTAGTAACGTTCATTTAGTCGAAAGTGTCACTTAGAGACACAAAAGGAAGTCTTTTATGACAACGAGTGCACACCCATGGTTCATCGAAAAGTGGGCTGCCGTGTGGTCATCGTCGGCGTAGAGGACGAAGACACCAGTGGAGACTGGCACTAGTAATCCACCAGGAATCGGTGAGCTCAGCAAAGCTATCTCGCTTGGAGCAAGAGAAGTGCCGAAGAGCCTAAATCGCTCTTCGGAATGAGCTTACAGAACCGTTATAGCCTCTCACGAAAAGATTTTTTCTGACAGCAGAGTTGACAGCAGAACCGGCGGATGATAACGTATATCTACGGATATCTGTGGACGCGCCGTACGCTTTTTGAGCACAGTGCGGATGTGGGCGGACGACTATGGATGAGCATCATCGAGCCGTGGGTTCGAATCCCACCTCCTCCGTTTCCCCTCTCAATCGGCTTCACGCCTTGACAGGAGACTATCATCTTCAACAACCTGCTCGGCTGTCTGATCTCCTCCCTCGCCGCTTCTCTCAACGCGCTGCTTGATCGCTTGCAGCATCATGCGTGCCATGACGAAATCGCCAGGATAGAGCATTGGGAGGGTAATCATTCTATACAGGCGCGGTCCATAGCTGGCGCGAGTGCGCACGATCAGACGGGTCAAACCCTCCCCACCCTCTTCGAGCAAGAATACCCAGCTGAACTCACCGTAGAGCCCACCCTTTGGATTGTTGCGCACAGAGGCCGGAGCAAAAAGGAGCAAATGGGTGGTCGAATACAGGGCTAGCTCACGCTGTGGCTCCAGCGCGGCCACTGTGAAGTAGGCCGAACCGGGAGGGCCATCGGGAACGATATCGCCGATCGCGAGTCGCTGGAATTCCGGGACGATCTGGTCAGGACTCACATGAGGCTTCGCCTTCCAGAGGTACTTGTCGACCCATTGGTACCAGCGCTCGTCGGTGTACCACCAGCCCCGGTCGTAGCCCATCTGCACTAGCCAAGGCCAGATGGCAGCAGGGGAAGCGTGGATAGTAATGGCGTGCGTCGTTTCTAGCATGGGATGAGGTACGAGGTCATCGCCTGGTAGAGTCCGGTGTACCTCGTCCTCGGTTGCGCCCCAGCGTTTTCCCTGGCGGCGCAGCAGATATGCGACAGAAGCTACCGCAAGTAGTGCTACACATAACTTGTTTTTCATAGAGTGGTTCCTCCTTCTGTATTCTCAAAATGCGTGAAGAAGTCGGTCTGCCGATGGTGTAAGCTCCTCTCCCCGTCTTTCGACATCTGCATGGGCTCTCTCTGCCATCAGTTTGAGGCTGAGCATCAGCTTGCGCATCATCGGGAAGTCGCCGATCTCCATCAAGACCAGGTCGGTCATGATCGTGGGCCTGGTCCATCTATAGTGGCACTTTAGCCGGATGATGAGTCGAGTGTGCTCCTCGTCGATGGGGAGCAGCTTCCAGGCCCAGGTGCTTGCAGCCTTTTCCCACAGCATCCAACAGTTCGGTTCGAAAGCCCTCACAAGGAACGCTGTCTCCTCGGTCACCTTCCCAGACATAGGAATCCATGTGCCCACCTCGATGTGTTGCAAATCAGGGATGATGTGATCAGCACTTCGGCGGCGAAGACCTCCAGAATGTCTTGTATATGGTTCACCCACACTGACAAATGTCCCTCCTCCGGATAGAAGTGGGCCTGGCCCTTGGGGATGGCAACCGCCAGGAAGCGCCCCATCGCAATCGGGGTATCGCGGTCAGCCTCTCCATTTCATGCAGAGACACCTTTCCACTCTGCAGTGTAAAGCGGCGACTTCACAGGTAGATCACAGATAAGGCACTCATTCACACGAAGTCGTCACGATTGCGGTCCGGCCATCCGGCATAAATGTCCCTTAGCACATCACGAGCCGCTTACAAAATCCAATCTCCACCATGGAGATTGGATGGCTTTTCTCAATCTCCGGAAACGCAAGACCAGCAATAGGAGGGTCAGCAAATACATGAGGAGCAAGACATTGAGAAAGAGCCACGCGTCGGATTTGATTTGGTCAACACGAATCCATGACAATTGCTTTCCACTACTATGATGTCCGCAAGGACTGGTTTCAGTTGATGAGAACCTGGTGATTCCTGATACATCGATAATGTGATCGTTCTGTGCTTATAGCGTGACCTACTGTGACGGAAAAGTGAGTTTCAGAGACGATAATGGATTCAGGAAATGACATGCTCCATTTAGAAAATGATGTTGGTTGGAATGGAGCACCTATGCAAAGGAGAAAAGTAATGAAACATAAAGGCATACGGATCACACTCGCCGTTATTGAGGCAATGATCGGCCTGGGTGCCATCGGCGGTGGTATAGCTATGTTGACTGGCACGTTTGACCAGTGGTTCGCCGTTGCCTGGCTGCAAGGCACGCCTTTCAGCGACTACACCATTCCTGGCCTGATACTCTTGATTGTCATCGGGGGCGGGATGCTGCTCGCTGCAGCTGCGCAGTTTATCCAGCGCGAGTGGGCGGTGCTCCTCTCGGTGGTAATGGGCTTTGTGATGCTCGGCTGGACAGCCTTTGAGGTCGTGATCATCGACCGTTATACGCAAGCTGTCGTTCCCAGCACGGTGGTGCAGCAGATCCTCTTCCCAATGCTTGGACTGGTGATGATTGGATTGGCAGCCTACCTGTGGAAGATGGAGTATGCTGGTCATAGCTTCCTTACGAGGCAAATCAGGCACGTCTAAAAGCATTATGGGAGTTATCAAGTGTCATCGTGCGTTGTTTGTGATGCGCAGCTCCGTAAGTGAGAACATCCTGTGATGCTAAAGAGCTATACTTAGTGAGTAAAGAGTGAGGAACACAGGAAATGAGGCAAACGCACGATGCTTGATATACACAACCATCACAAACCTACTCCACCCGCTTCCTCTCCTATTTTAAGAGGGCAGGCATCTTCAGATGCTCCCTCTGCTAAACCGGACAACCCTTACTCTTGCGCATGTGGGGCACAGTGAAGCGCTATCCCATTCCTTTCGTATCACTCGCGCTCCTGGCGGCGAGCCTTGTCCTCTGGCTCACTGGGCATGGCGCTGTAACTCATTGGACGCTGCTGGCGATAGTGCTCATGGGAGGTCTTCCGCTGCTGTGGGAGACGTTCCAGCAGATCCTCCACAAGGAGTTCAGCGTTGACGTGATCGCCATCCTCGCCATCGCGGGGTCGCTCTTGCTAGGAGAGTACCTGGCAGGCGCGTTAGTTGTGTTGATGCTTTCTGGCGGTGAAGCCCTGGAGGCCTACGCACTGCGACGTGCGCGCTCCTCCCTCTCGGCGCTGGCAGAGCGCGCCCCACGTACCGCGCATATCTGGCGCGGGGACGAACTCGCCAGCGTTCCGGCTGAGCAGATTGAGGTCGGGATGGAGATCGTGGTCAAACCGGGTGAGTTGATGCCCGTCGATGGCGTCGTGACCGCTGGCTCTTCCAGCGTGAGCGAGGCGGACCTGACGGGTGAACCCATTCCGGTGCACAAAACCCCCGGTGCGCTTGTCCTTTCGGGCAGTGTCAACCTGGATGGCGTGTTGGAGGTGTGTGCTAGCAAGCGCAGCGCGGAGAGCAAATACGCACAGATCGTGCGCCTGGTTGCAGAAGCACAGTCGCAAAAGGCTCCCATCCATCGCCTGGCCGACCGCTACAGCATCGGCTTTACCATCGCGGCGGTGGCCATAGCCGGGCTGGCGTGGGCGCTCTCTGGCGATAGCGTCTACGCGCTGGCGGTGATGGTCGTTGCCACTCCCTGCCCGCTGATCCTGGCCACGCCGATTGCCATTATGTCAGGCATCGACCTGGCGGCGCGTAACGGCATTATCGCCAAGAGCGGTGCAGCCATCGAGCAGCTCGGAGAGGTGGATATCGCCATATTTGATAAGACCGGCACGCTCACTCTGGGCAAGCCAAAGGTGACAGCCGTCCTTTTAGCGGAGCAGGATGAGCGCGGTACTGTGGAAATTGACGAGGAGAGCCACGAAATGAGTCGTACCGCCGCAACGTATGACGAGGATACACTTCTGCGTTTCGCAGCCTCGGTCGAGCAGCTTTCCACGCACATCCTGGCGCGCGCCGTAGTGGAAGCGGCCCAGGAACGCGCGCTTCCGCTCAGTTCCGCGGTTGGCTTCGAGGAGATCTTCGGCAAGGGGGTGCGTGGGCGCGTGCAAGTGGTTGCAGAAGATCGACAGGTGGAACGACAGAGCATGAACGGGTTGGTTGAGGTGGCAGTCGGTAACCGCACCTTCATGAAGCACCTTGGTATTCCTGTCCCGCGTTCCCTGTTGAGTGAACGCGAGCGTCGTGTAGAGGTCGGACAAATCTGTAGCTTCGTTGCAGTGGAGAAGCAGGTTGCGGGGCTGCTGGTGCTCGAGGACGTCCCGCGCGCTGAACTCGCACATCTCTCGGAGGATTTGCGAGCGGCCGGCATCAAAGCAACCATCCTGCTGACGGGCGATAGCGAAGTGGTGGCTCAACAGATCGGGCAGATTGCCCAGGTCGACCGCGTGGTTTCGCGCTGCCTACCGGAAGATAAAGTGTGCGCCGTCACAGAACTGGTCGAGCAAGGACACCACGTCCTGATGGTGGGTGATGGCATCAACGATGCCCCGGCGCTGGCAAGCGCTACGGTAGGCATGGCGCTTGGCTCGCAAGGTCTCACAGCCGCAGCCACAGCCGCCGATACGGTGCTGCTCTCAACAGATATCTTGCGCGTAGGGCGCGCAGTCTTCCTGGGTCGCCGGGTTATGCGTGTGGCGCTCCAGGGGATCTGGGTAGGCATGGCTCTGAGCTGCGTTGCCATGATCTTCGCCGCGTTCGGCTTCATTCCCCCAGCAGCAGGAGCTGTTTTGCAGGAGTTCATCGACGTGATTGTCATCCTGAATGCCTTGCGGGCAGGGAGGATCAACTTCTAATCAAAAGAAAAGCCGAGGCAAGCGTTCAGGCACATACCACACTTTGTGTTCGTGATACTGTGCTGCTCTATCAAGACAGTGGGCAAACGCATGCGCTTCTTGTGGAGTCGCCGGAGTGGTATCAGTGGCTGGAGACAGCCAGCACCTTCGCGTTTGAGAGTAGCCAGGGATCTTTCACTGCCCGCAAAGAACGATCTGGCAATAAGCGCGGCGGCTGGCACTGGAAAGCCTATCGCAGACGCGGCGGAAAACTCTACCGTGCCTATCTGGGTCAATCGGCAGCATTGACGCTCTCTCATTTACATGCCGTCGCAGCACAACTTGCTGCACAGGACGAAGAATCTACAGTCAAGTCATTGCCAGCCCTCCAAGATGAGGCGCACTTCTCGTACGCGCAGTTCCCACGCGAACACCTGTTCCTGGGCGACCGATCAACAGGAGAAAGCAGCGCAGATATGAACAGGACCGTGAAGGTTCCCCCTAGACAGCGGCTCTCTGCGGAGCGGATCCGCCGCCGCTGGTCGCAACTGGAAGTTGCCGACCAATTGGGGACCACCCCGGGCAATGTGAGTCGCTGGGAACGGGGTATCACCTCGCCTGGTACCTACTTTCGTAACAAGCTCTGCGAGCTGTTTGGCAGCAGTGCCCAAGAACTGGGCTTGACCTGGGGCGAGTCCGACGATTCCCCTGGCCACACCCTGGCACGGCTTGAGCACATCGCGGGGATACTGAGTGCTCAGAGTGAGGACCAGGTACTACTTCCTGCCTCTCTGGCAGCAGGTACGGATGGTGAGTTAAAACAGTACAGCCTCCTCTGCTTGCCCAACGGGATCCTCTGATTCATCCCTCGCTGGCAACCAAACCCCATATGCCACATCCGCGGCCACACCTGGTCCCCCGTACTCAACTCGTCGAACGTCTCCAGCGGGGCATGGATCGAGCGCTCACGCTGATCTCAGCCCCTGCCGGGTTTGGCAAAACGACGTTGCTTGCCAAGTGGCTTGCCGAGAGCGGTCTGCCCGTCGCCTGGCTCTCCTTGGAAGCGGAGGACAACGACCCCACGCGCTTTCTCTCCTACCTGATTGCCGCCCTACAGACGCTTGATCCACAGACCGGCACGACTGCCCTCGCGCTGCTGGACACACCGCAGCCGCCATCGTCCAAGACCGTACTGGCCGTGCTGACCAATGACCTCGTGGACCATGGTGGAGGTGATTTTGCGCTCGTGCTGAATGACTACCACGTCATCAGCGCCGAGTCCATTCAGCGCGGCATGACCTTCCTGCTGGAGCACCTGCCACCGCAGTTGCATCTCGTCCTGGCCACCCGCGTTGATCCACCACTCCCATCTGCCCGGTTGCGTGCTCAAGGAGAGCTCTGCGAAATACGGACTGCTGACTTACGCTTTGGCTTCGCCGAAGCGGGTACATTTCTGCAGACTGTAATGGGGCTGGACCTGGAAGTTTCGGCCATTGCGACCCTGGAGCAGCGCACGGAAGGCTGGATTGCCGGGCTGCAGCTGGCCGCGCTCTCGCTGCAGGGCAGAGCCGATATCTCCGGATTTTTAGCAGCCTTCACTGGCAGTCATCGCTCTGTGCTCGACTGCCTCTCCGACGAGGTACTCGCACGGCAGCCTGCTCCAGTGCAGACGTTTCTCTTGCACACCTGTATTCTGGACCGTCTCAGCGGGCCGCTCTGTGATGCGGTGACAGAGCAGGAGGGGAGCCAGGCGATGCTGGGAGGGCTCGAGCGGGCGAACCTGTTTGTGGTTGCCCTCGACGACGAGCGGCGCTGGTACCGCTACCACCACCTGTTTGCCGAAGTACTACGTAGCCACCTGCAGCAAGCAGAGCCGATGTTGGTCCCCGTCTTGCATCGTCGTGCCAGCACCTGGTACGAGCAGCACGAGCTGCCGATCGAAGCGGTGCAGCACGCGCTTGCCGCTCCCGATATCGCGCTCGCTGCCCGCTTGATCGAACCGATCGCGCTCCCTGTTGCGCTCCATGGTCAGCTCTCCACGGTGCTCGGGTGGATGCATGCCCTTCCCGAGGCACTGGTGCGCACACGCCCTTTCCTGTGTGTGTCCTACGCCTTATTACTCACAGTCACCAACCAGTTGGAGGCAGCCGAGGCTCGCCTGCAGGAGGCCGAACGCAATGTCCAGGAGGAGATGGCTGCTGAGCAAGCACAGATCATCATGGGCTACGTGCTCACCATCCGTGGGGACATCGCCCTTTTCTCTGGCGATATTCCGCAGGGGCTCTCCCTAAAACAGCAGGCGCTAGAGTTGTTGCCGGAAGCGGAGGTAATTCCTCGTGCGGCTGCACTGGTGAGCACGATCCGCGCCTACCTGGTAAGTGGGGATGTGACCCCCGCCAGCGAACGCGAGGTCGCAGCGGTTGCGTTGATAGGCACCTCCGACAACCCGTTTGCAGCTGTGAGCGGTATCTGCCTGTTGGCGCGCCTGCACGTCCTGCAAGGCAGGCTGCGCCAGGCCGCCACCACGTATGCTCAAGTGGTGCAGGCGGTCCCAAGACCGGAGGTGTTGCAAACTGCGCCCAGCAGCGTCTTCTACTATTTTGGACTGAGCGACCTGCTACGCGAGTGGAACGACCTGGATGCGGCTGAACGGCACCTGGCGCTAGGCATGGCGCTGGTCAACGAGATCCTGACGGTTGAGCCTTTTTTGGCGGTGCTCGGCTACACCACCCTGGCCCGCCTACAGCAGGCGCGTGGCAACATTCCTGCAGCCCTCGCGACCCTGGACGCTCTGGGGCAAGTGGCCGAGGGGCAGCACTTTGCTCCCCACCTGCTGACCCAGGGGGTGGCAGTACGGGCGCAGCTCGAGCTTGCGCAGGGGAACGTGGCGGAGGCCATCGACTGGGCAGACGCCAGCGGGCTGTCTACTGAGGATGTCGATCTGCGCTATCTTCGCGAGAGTGAGTACCTGGTCCTGGTGCGGGTACGCATCGCCCAGGCGAAAGACAATCCGGCAAGTCCGTTCCTCCATGACGCCCTGCGCCTCTTGGATCGCCTGCTCCAGGATGCCGAGCCCAAAGCAAGCATGAGCAGCGTGCTAGAAATTCTCATGTTGCGTGCTTTGGCCCTGCAGGCACAAGGGGATCGGACGAGCGCTCCGTCCACCCTGGAACGAGCGCTCGTGCTCGCCGAGCCAGAGGGCTACATCCGTCTCTTCGTCGATGAGGGCCAACCGGTACTGGCCTTGCTGCGCCACGCCTACATGCGCAGTAGCACACCTCGGATCTTCCTCTTCCCGCCGCTCACCCCAATGGGCTTCTGGAACCACTCAGCGGGCGCGAGCGTGAAGTGTTGCGGTTGCTGCTTGAAGGAGCCTCCAACCGTGAGATCGCCCGCCGCCTCATTCTGAGTGTGAACACAGTCAAGCGGCACGTCTACAACCTCTGTGGCAAACTTGGGGTGCAGAGCCGCGCGCAGGCGATCGTCCGTGCCAGGACTCTCAAACTCCTGTAACCCATGACTCCCCACCTCTGTTCCCGGCAACACTTACTCCACAGCTACAATTTTTGTGTGCGGGATCTCACCCGTCCTGCCAGCTACACTACTATCATCTCTGAAGAAACGGCCTGGCGATCACACGATGATCAGCAAATTGACGAGCAAAATGCTCAGCGTGCTCTTCTCTCACAGTTTCCGCGTCACCTATACTTGGCCTATCAGAGATGTACCATGCCTCATCACCGCTCACGTCTAGAGACGACGTGCAATTCGTCTCAACACCAATTACAGTCTATTTGTTTACTCAATGCTTGTGGGAGCCACCACCCGGCACGAAGAAGGAGTGTTCACCATGTCAGGTCAATTTGCACAAGGGTTTACAACGTTGGAGCAGGAAATAACCTGTGACCGCTTGCCTGTAGAAAGGAAAGTGCCCACATGGCTGTCCGGCAGCCTGCTGCGTAATGGCCCGGCACAGTTCGAAGTGGGGCAACACAACTATCGTCACTGGTTTGACGGTCTGGCAATGTTGCACCGTTTCTCTTTCAAGAACGGCGAGGTCTCGTATGCCAACAAATTCTTGCGGAGTCCCGCCTATACAAAGGCGAAGGAGACTGGCAAGATCAGTTCTGCCGAGTATGCCACCGATCCCTGCCGTTCCATTTTCAAGCGCGTCACGTCCGCCTTTTCGCCTCCTGAACTGGGGAGGAATGCCAACGTCAATATCAGCAAGCTCGGCGAGCGCTTTGTGGCCTTCACCGAGACGCCACTGCCCATCGAGTTCGATCAAGAGACACTGCAAACAGTAGGGGTCATCCAGTTCAATGACGGACTGGAGGGGCTGCACTCCACACCACACCCGCACTACGACCCGCAGCGCAAGGCAGCGATCAACTCGATTGTCCATTTCTCGGCCAAGAGCAGCTATCACAGCTACATGATCAACGACGGCGAGACCAGGCGCACCCTGATTGGCAGCATCCCCGTCCAGGAGCCAGCCTACATGCATAGCTTCGGTATGACGCAGCAGTATCTCGTGCTGGTCGAATTCCCTCTGGTCGTGAATCCGCTGCAGCTGCTGGTGAGTGGGAAACCGTTTAGTGAGAATTATCACTGGAAGCCGGAGCGCGGCACCCGCTTCCTGGTGATCGATAAGCACGACGGTCAGGTCATCCACACCGCTAAGAGCGAGGCGTTCTTTTCCTTCCATCACATCAACGCCTTTGAACGAGACGGGGAGGTGATTGTCGATCTGGCCACCATGCCTGATGCATCGTTGATTGACAGTTTCTACCTGCAGAAACTGACCGCGCCACAGGCGACCATTCCCGTTTCGATGCTGACGCGCTACGCGCTCCCGCTGAACGGTGCAGCGCTCACCTCGACGGTGGTCTCCGCTACAGGGATTGAACTGCCCCGCATCAACTATGAGCGCAAGAACGGCAGAGACTACCAGTTCGCCTACGGCGTCGGGTTCCACGAGCAGCACAGGGATAGCCTGAAGCGGCTCTACAGCGATGACTGGTACAATCAACTCGTCAAAGTCGATGTGCGCGAAGGGACAGTCCGCACCTGGTACGAGGACAAACTTGGCCAGAGCTCTCTTCACACATACCGGCACTCGCATCTGGCGGCCCACTCCGCTTGTCTGGACAAGGGAGAGGAAATCAGCTCACATTGGGATCTAAGTGGCTTGGAGCAAACCACGCCAGCTGATGCTTGAGAAAAATGTGATGTGAACATAGCACCGCTCGCTTGCCAATTCCCACCAAAATGCTAGCGATAAGAGAGAGAGACCTTGTAAGTGTAGGTTGCTGCCCGTTTCAAATGTTGAGGCCCACTTCTTCCCCACAGCGCAGGGGAAGAAGTGGGAGCGGATACCTACGCATCAGTATGTGGTGTACGTCGTTGTGCGTCCTTGCGCAACCACAATGAGACATGGGCGGGCTGCATCGTCTCCTGCACTACGGCAATTAACTGCTCGCGCAACTGGTTAAGATCGACCTCATTCCTCAATATGGTGCTGAAGGCGACGAGCGTCTTCTCCGCATCATACTTCTTCCGGTAGAAGCGACGGTCAATCAGTGCCTGAATGTTCTTGCGCACTGGCTGAAACAATGCGTAAATTGCCAGGGTGGAAATCACCAGTGCCACCGGCTGCCCTGACGCCTGGCCGGTAATCGCCCCTGCCAGGCTTTCCAAACCAATGATGAGACCCGCGTACAGCGCGCCAAGGATGCCTGTCAGCAAGCCATAGACGAGTGCTCGGTTGATCACGATATCAATATCGTAGAGCCGCGAGCGCAGGATAGCAATGGCAATCGATATCGGGATCAGTAGCAGGAGGCTAGTAATGATGGTTCCGACCACCAACGTCCTGAGCACACTCGATTGCGGGAGTATTGGACGGAGAAAGGCGTTCCCAAGGGTGAGGAACAGCACAAAGCCAACAATACCGATGGAGAAGCCAAAGACAACCCACTTGGTCTGCTGGCGCTCTCTGGAGGTGGACACGCGACGGTAGCGATAGACCTGAGCACCCACAATACAGAGCAGCAAGGCGAAAAAAACAAGATTGGACCAGGAACTCGGGCTGTAGAGACTGTTGGAGAGGAAGATCGTATAGATCCAATAGAGGACGACACAGAGGGCAACCCAACGAGACCAACGGGGCACAAACCGGCCACTGGGAAAGAGTAAAAAGAAGATCATGAAGCTGGACTGTCCAAGTAGATCAAGTGTGCCGATCAGCGCAAACCAGGCAGGAGAAAGCGGCGCCAATGTATCCTGAAGAATAGAGGTAAAGCCAGCGCCACCAAAGAGCACCAGCATAAAGGCGCAAAAGAGCGCCATCCGGTCAGAAGACTTGCGCCAGAAGATCAGCGCGCCCAATACGCAACAAACCAGGACCGAGACGGTATCTAATATAACCTGATAGGCTGCCACGAAATGGAGCGAGAGGCCAAACTGATGCAGCAACTGCCGGTCATATGCGGTCAACTGGAGGGCAAAGCACGTCGAGCCAGGCTGACAGTGGGCTTGTAATACGGCATAGTACTTCGGAATCATGACCACGTTGAGCGACAGGATGAGCAGTGTCAAGACAATCCAGCCCACGCGAGCAAGGATCAGCCAGCGCCCTTGCAGGCGCGTCACCGATTCGCTGCGCGCGCTGAGGGGTTCAACGGTGCTTGTTGGGCTCTGTTGCCGGTTCATAGATGCTCCTGATAGCTGCCTCCACGAGAACTGTCTGTGCATGCAGGCTCTACTTTCCTGCCAAGTATCATACCATATAATCGTCTCGCAATCGTTACGAAAAGCGTTACGGACTGCTGGGGTCCGGTTTCCTCCGCCCCACTCAGATTCCTGTTTT
>Ga0207684_10002514_pt1 | contig 18442 bp, 17 predicted proteins | sample KBSK5501metaG_FD_184342 | JGI IMG/M metagenome (GOLD analysis project Ga0207684, IMG submission 184342) | Corn, switchgrass and miscanthus rhizosphere microbial communities from Kellogg Biological Station, Michigan, USA - KBS K5-50-1 metaG... | ecosystem: Host-associated > Plants > Roots >...
ACGGGCAAGCTGGGCCGAATCAGTGCAATAGCGGATCCACGAGATGGCCCCATCGGTCCGCGCTTTTAATTGCAAAAGTTGATCGCGCTCTGGCCCATCGCCGATAACCAGGAGATGAAAATCGCCAGGCCGGCGCTGGTGTAAAAGATCAAAGGCTTGAAACAACATTTTCGTGTTCTTTTCCTGGGCCAGCCGGCCAACGGACAAGAGAAGTTTTTGGTCGCTGGCTATGCCTAAAGACACGCGCGTGCCGGCGCCATCTCGTGGCGTGCGCTTGAAGACGTCGGTGTTCACGCCAAGCTCCACCACTTGTAGGTTGCGGACGCCCCAATCGCGCAACACCTGCGCAAGATACTCCGCCGAAACAAGTGTCGTCTCGAACCGATTATACAGATTTCGCACGTAACGCGCGGCCAAGTTCATGACTGCATCGCTGGCAATCTCGCCCAGATATTTGGCGGCACTGCGCAAATATGCTTCCACAAAATGTGAGTGATAGAATCCGATCACCGGTATGCCGAGCGCGCGACCGATCCGGATTGATTTCGAGCCGACTTGGTATGGATCGCCCGATTCGATGATGTCTGGCCGCTCACGCTCCAGAATTTGTTCGACCACGCGCAGGTTCAGCAGCGCGCGGTATCGCGAGGTGCGTGAGAGAAGCGGTGAGTGAATCGTATAGATTCGTGACCTTGCATTCGAAATAACTTCCGTTTTCCCGCCCGGGACGATCAACACGTGCTCGTCGCCGGGCCGGCATTTCTCAATGTAGTCAATCTTCTCGTGAAGATAACGCTTCACTCCGCCGCTAACCGGAGAATAAAACTGGGTCAGGTCGCAAATCCTCACCGAATTGCCGACTTCCGATTGGCAATTGCCGATTTTCGCGAAGCGGCCATGATGGCGACGAGCTCGTTGGCTTCCTGCAATAATGGCTCGATTTGTTGCTTCCGACGAACCCCCGAATCAATAATCAATGCCAGCCAAAAGGCAGTTTCATCAGCTTCTTCCTCAACAACACCAATTTTTGAAATGAATTCTGCCTTAGACTGGGCCTGACAGGCACTGCGGTAATTCGCTCCGACTGAAGTTGCACTACGCATGAGTTGGTTCGCTATCACGCGGCCTTTCATCGTATTCGGCAACGCATCGATCAATGCCATCACTCGCAAGGCAAACCGCTTTGTTCTCGCTTTTAGTTCGTTAGTCGTCATTCCTCAATTGGCACTCGCCATTCGGCAATTGGCAATAAGTTAATGCTCGATACTGCTTAAGTACTTCTCCGCCTCCATGGCGGCAGCACAGCCCGAACCGGCGGCGGTTACAGCCTGCTTGTAAACGCGATCGGCCACGTCCCCCGCGATGAAAACTCCGGGATGCTTGCTTTCGACCAAGTGCTTCGCCAGTAAATAGCCATCCGGATCCGTCTCAAGTTTTCCGGCGTAAGCTTTCGTATTCGGATCGTGACCGATGGCAATGAACACGCAGGCGACCGGCAACTCACGTTCCTGCTGCGTCTTTATATTTCGCAACCGGACCGCCCGCATCTCGCCGTTTTTGTCGGGAATATATTTGGTAACAACCGTATCCCAGATCGGCTCGATCTTTTTGTTGGCCAGAACGCGATCGGCCATGATCTTCGACGCCCGCAGCGTGTTGCGCCGATGAATCAGATAAACCTTTGAAGCGAACCGGGTCAAAAAAAGCGCTTCCTCCGCAGCGGAATCGCCCCCGCCCACCACGCAAACCGGCACGTGCTTGTAAAAAGCACCATCGCAGGTCGCACACGACGTCAAACCGTGGCCGATCAGCTTCTCTTCGTTTTCCAGGCCTAACCAGCGCGCCGAAGCGCCACTGGCCACGATCAGCGCCTGTGTTTCGAGCCATTCATCGTCTGCCTTGACCCGAATATGATTGTTTTGTGGGTCGAAATCGGTGATTTCTGCATAAGAAAAGCGCGCGCCGAATTTTTCCGCCTGCTGATGCATGTTTAGGATAAGTTGCGGCCCATCGATCCCATCGGGAAAGCCGGGGAAGTTTTCCACCAATGTTGTCGTAGAAAGCTGCCCGCCAGGTTGGCGCCCTTCCAGCACCAACGGGCTCAAATTGGCACGGCCCGCGTAAATTGCCGCAGTCAAACCGGCGCAGCCGCTTCCGGCTATGATCACCTTTTCCATGAGTAAATTTAGCACGGCGCGCAAGTGCGCCAAGATCGTACGCGCGCGCAAGGTTTACGGTTCCGGGGAGCGCGGGCTGCCAGCCCGCACATGTTTTCGCGTTAACGGTACGACAACCATGGCCTCGGCAAACTGCCGAGACCTACAGGCCAGCGGCCGGTGCTCCCAGGAATCAGCATGGCAGCTCATTGAATCTTCGAGGCGACTGCGCCCTGCTGCGCCACCAAATTACACACGGGAAGGTGGCGGTTCGGTGAACCGCCGCTACCTTCTCTCCGCCATGCCCGAATTGGCCGAGGTAGAATGGTATCGCAAACAGTGGGATGCCGGCCTGGGCGATAAAATTGTTGCAGTCGCGCTGCACCCACGGAAACGGGTCTTCCGAGGGACAGACACAAGAGGGTTTCAGCAGCGATTAACCGGCGAAAAATTGCTAGGGTCAAGCGCCCGCGGCAAGCGCATGCTCTTCCAATTCTCGGGCGACAATTGGCTTGGTCTTCACCTGGGCATGACCGGGACATTGCGCGTCGAACCTCCGGAGTTTCACGGCGACAAACATGATCATTTCGTGTTGCGGCAGCGACAACGTGCCCTCGTCTATCGCGATAGCCGGCAATTTGGCCGCATTCGCTTTCACCACGGCCGAAGCGACCCGGATTGGTGGAACACCGCCGCGCCGGAGATTACTGGTCCTGAATTCGATCGCAAGTTTGTCGATCAATTTTTAGACCGACATCGCAAAGCACCGATCAAAGCCGTGCTGCTTTTGCAAAACGGATTTTCCGGAATCGGAAACTGGATGGCCGACGAAATTTTGTGGCACGCGAAGATTTTGCCGTCGAAGCAGAGCGGAAAATTAACAGCGCGCGAGCGGGCCGCGATTTTCCGCGCCACTAAGTTCGTTGTGCGAAAATCGTTGCAAACTTTGGGCAAAGATTTCTCCGACCCGCCACAGAATTGGCTAATCCACCAAAAATGGAAACGCGACGGCGTTTGCCCGCGTCATCGCACCCAGTTGCGCCACGCCATTATTGGCGGCCGGACCACGGCATGGTGTCCGAAGTGCCAAAGATGATTGGGAGGGACCACCTCTGTGTCATCCCGATAATTGCCCAGCATGTGAACGCCGCCGGCGTGTCGGCGGTTTCTCCGCCAAGCGGCCGTATTCGGCCTATTGGGAGAACACACTAACGACTCAAATTTTCGCCACAGACGCCGTGGTGAGCGCAGTCGAATCCATGGACACAGATAAACACCGATGATGAGGAATGGCTCCTCACCCGCCTTGTTTTCTTCGGAAGGCACGAGGAGGACAACCAGGCCTTAGATTTTCCGATCTGTGAAAATCTGTGTTAATCGGTGGCTAAAATCGTCCCTCTCTTGTCTTATGCTGCGGTCTAGCGCGAAAGCGCACGGTCAAAACCAAAACATTCCTGTGTCGTTTGATAAAAATAATCGGACGCGACAGAGCATGTCCCTCCCCAGCAAGTCACGCCAAGACGTGCACGACAATCTTGTGAAAACCGGTTACGCCTGAGAACGGGCTGCGATCTTCTTCCCACTCCTGCACCTCACCTTCCCCATCGGTGGCGCGAACAACAATCGTATAATCGCCGGGGTCTTCCGGCAGCCAGCCGTCGTGCGCGCTCCAGAGCGACCATGCCAGATCTCCGCCGGCGTAGTAAATGTCGGCGTCATCCCAGGTTTTGCCATCGTCGAAACTCAGTTCAACCCGCGAAATGCCGCGGTCGCCGCCAAAAGCGATGCCTCTGATGTCGATCGGTTGGTTGAGCTTGCCTAACGAGAACTGCGAATTGTGGTCCGGCAAGTCGATGCGCGAACGGGTCGGCACGATGAAATCCGGGCCCCAGCCCTGGGTCTCATAAAATCCTTTGGCCTCGTTGGTCGTGACCTCGATTCGGGTAAGCCATTTCACATGTTTCTCGCCAAAATATCCGGGAACAATCACACGTGCGGGATAGCCATGTTTGTGCGGTAAAGGTTGACCATTCATCTCGTAGGCGACCAGCGTGGTCGCATCCATCGCCTTTTCGAGCGGGAAGGTGTCGGTGTAATTATCGACGCCATACAAGCGAACTTTGGCCGCGTTGGAAAGCGGCGCCGCCGCCTCGAGCAAGTCGCGCATGGGGGTACCTTTCCAAACCGCGTTGCTCATCAGACCAGCATCAAGTCCATTGCTGATGCACATCAGCGTGGTCTCCTGCTCAACAGGCAGGATCGCTTTCAAATCCTCGAAGCGATAAGTGCGCGGGTTTTCCACCAATCCATTTACCTCCAAGTGCCAGAGCGAAACATTAACCCGCGGATCGATAACGTTTTTCGTCACGCAATAGAATTGCTCGTTAGGCGTAATTGGCTGGACTATTCGCCCTTTGTATTGCGTGCCATCGTAACTAAATGTGGCCGCGCGATAAAGTTTCCGAAGCAGCCCGGTGCCGCCCCCGGCCACCAGCAAACCTAATCCGCTCAAGATGAGAGCGCGCCGGCCGATGGGCGGGCTAAATTCTTCAGCTCGGCGTTGCTTCGGCGGCCGGGTGAGAAATCGAAAACTGCCAACCAGGGTGCGTTCAAAAACGAACACGCTGAGCGCGAACCCCACCAGCGTAACGAACCGGGCGGCAGCAATGGGTAATCCGCGATAACTCGTTCCCAAAACTGGCCAGAGGGCGATGGCAAAGACGATAATTGGCAGCAGCACAAAAACTACGAGGGTCGCGACCGTGGCCTTTCGCGCGGGGTTGCGGCGGATCGCTAGTCCAAAAATCGCTCCGCCGAGCGCGCTGACCACCAGTTGTCCGGCCATGGTCGATCCGACACCGAGCTGTTTCAGATGGTTATACCCGCCCACGCGTCCCATCAGGGCAAGGAACGGCCCCGGGGGAATAAAGACCGACAGCCGGTCGCCGATTATGGCAATGGGTGTCGCCACTCCAAAGCAAGCCAGCAATAGCATCACCACAGTCATGGCGATGCCGGCAATGACCCCAGCGAGCAATCCGGCGAAAAACGCCCTCGTTCTGCTCATCATTTGATGGTCGATATTACAAGGTCGCCCTTGCAAAGAAATCTAATTCCGGACCTCTGCTTCTAGTGAGGCCACAGACGCCGTGGTGAGCAAAGCCGAATCCATTGACGCAGACGAAACACGATACGAACAAGAGTTTTCGGCGGTGGGTTCGCGCAAGACCGGCTCGACCAGAACCCGCTGACCGATCCGGGATGCCTCGACGGACGGCACTTCATCCCCTGTTTCCCGGTTACCTCGCGCCGACGCCTGCCCGCTTCACGTTGCCCAGCTGGGCAAGTCCGAGCACGAATATCAGCAGCACGGAAAGCAGGTTGATGTAGTTGAAAGACCAGGGCGCGTCCGGCGAACGCGGCCAGACAAGATTGACCGTCATCACGATGCCGAACGCGAGCGCCAGAACATTGACGAGCATTCCCCACCCGCCCAGCGTGAAGGAGCCCGCCGGCTTCCAACCCTTCAAGCGGGCGTAGAGCGCCCCGCCGGTCACCATGTGAAACGATGTGTAGATCCCGGCGGTCGCGAAGCTGATCACCTGCGTGATCGCATCGCTGGAGAAGATGCCGATGAGAATGATAAGGCAGGGAACGACGGTGGCCGTCAGAATCGCGCCGTTGGGCAACCCCCGCCGTTCATCGATTTTCGACAGGATCGCATGGCCGAATATGAGCCGGTCGCGGGCCATGGAGAAAAGCAGCCGGCTGGTCGAGGCCATGATGGCGGCGGCGGCACTTACAATGATGACGATGATAATGATGATGCCGAGTTTCGCGCCAACTGGCCCGAAGTTGGCGAGCAAGACCGCCGCCGCCGGATTCGCCACGTTGCCGCTGACGGCGCCGACCATGTCGGGCACGGCCAAGGTCATTCCGAGCGCGATGATGAGCGTGCTGGCACCCCCCGCCCACATGGTTAACATCATGGCCCGTGGAACCTTGCGCGAGGCTTCCTGAACTTCCTCACTCAGGTCGCCGCAGGCTTCGAAGCCGAAAATGATCCAGATCCCGATCAGGCTGGCGGCAAACAGGGCCGAGATGTAATTGCCCGCCCCGGCGCCGAAATTGTCGAACAGCACGCCGACCGGCTGCACGCGACCGAAGAGCAGGAGATAGATCCCGGCGAATGCCAAGCCGATGAGCCCTGCCCAAACACCGGCTTCCACGCCCTTGGCGAGGACCTTCGTTCCGGCGAAGTTGATCAGGGCCGCCACGACGATCATGCCAATAGCACCGGCGGCATTGGCGACCGGCGTTGCCTCGAAGCCGAACAAGGCCGCCAGATAGGGCGCGCCGCCATAAGCCAGACCGGCATTTGTGGCCAGCAGAGCCAGCAGATACATGAACGCGGTCAAAAAGCCCCAGCAGGGGCCGACGAGGTGGCGGGCCCACTGATAGACGCCGCCGGCGATGGGATATTGCGAGGCAGCCTCGGCAAACACGAGGGCCACCAATATCTGGCCGAACAGAATCGCCGGGATCGTCCAGAAATAGGCCGGCCCCGCCGTCGTCAGGGCATAGGCGAACAGCGCATAGAATCCGGCGAGCGGGCTCATATAGGAATAGCCCAGCGAAAAATCTCCAAACAAACCCAAGACGCGCTTGAATTGCGGCTTATAGCCGAATCCCACAATCAGCCCGTCTTCGGCATCCATCGGTTTCTCGGCCATGTAGTCCCCTTGTTTCTGGCAGTTTCACGCAGGTAGCGTCTCTCAACCCTTTGCGAACCATCCGTTGTCGACATAGAGAGCGGCACCGTTGATGAAGCTCGCATTCGTCGGAGGCGAGAAATAGGGCGGCCGCCGCGGCTTCCTCTGGTTCGCAGATGCGAACCTGGGCCGCCCTCAGATCCGCATCGCTCCACTTCTGGCCGAGGCCATCCAGTTCCTCGATCTCGCGCAGGCCATGCGTCGTCTTCACGAAGCCTTACTTCACTTTCGAATATCTCCGTCAATGGATTCGACTGGCGCTCACCACGGCGTCCGTGGCTTCTGCTCGGCTGCGACCCTTATTAGTGTCGCGAGGATCCGTGATCCCGCGACGAACGTGCCCCGGATCGTGCCGGAAACTTTCGAGTGACCGCCGGTGCGACGACGGTGATTCACCGGGATTTCCAGAATTCGCAATCCAGCTCTTGCCGCGCGCATCTGCATCTCGAGATTCCAGCCATAGGTCTGTTCACGCATACCCAGCGCATCGAGCGCGTTGCGCCGGATGGCACGAAACGGTGACATATCGGTATAGCGAACGCCGTAAAGCAGACGCAGGATGAATCCGACGATGCGTCCGGAAAGGATTTGCTGCAAATTCATGCTGCCGGGTTCGCGCTGCCCTCGTGTGCGCGACCCGATGACAAAATCGTGTGTCCCACGCGCAATTGGCTCGACCAGTTCGTTCATAAACTCAGGACAATCGCTGCCGTCCCCGTCGAGAAACACAACGATGGTGCATTCCGGTGAAAGGGCATGCACTCCAGCCATGCAAGCTCGGCCGTACCCCTGATGTGGTTGGGCGATTACTCGCGCGCCCGCTTCCCGAGCGCGCGCGGCTGTCCGATCCGTGCTGCCGTTATCTACTATGATGATTTCAGCCGGAATGTTTGTCGCGGCGACACTGCACACAACATCGCCGATCGGTTCCTCTTCGTTCAACGCCGGAATAATGACGGAAACAAAAGGCATGTGTAACGCAAGCGTCTCGTTTGCCACCTATCGATTCGCAAGCTGGGAGCTTGCGTTACTTTCTTCGGGCTTCATCCAAGGGCGATCCAAGCGCTGGTGAAGTAAAACAGGAGGGCAAAAAAATCGGCGAGGGCAAGCGTGACCGGCCCAGCTGCAATTTTCGGATCCAACTTTAACCAATGCAAAAGCGAGGGCACACCGAGTCCAAACAAGCATGCGGTGACGAGCGAGAGCGCAATGCTGCCACCGATTACGCCGGCGGCGCGCGCATCGCTGCGCCAAAGCCAAACGATGGCTGCTACTAGTCCGCCGCAGGCCAGCCCAAGCAGCAGGGCGGTAACAAGTTCACGCCGGAATGCTACTCTGAACCAGCGCCAGGTCGGTCGTGCCGAGCGCAGTGCCTGAATGGTCACGCTCATCGATTGCGTGCTGACGCTTTCGTTTAAACCCAACACCATCGTCAAAAAAAATGCGATGACCAAGCTGCGTGCCAGCGTGACCTCGAATGCGCCGGCCAGCAGCGCGCAGGCGGTCCCGGCGGCAACGGTGGCTAAAAGCCAGGGAAACCGATACCGAAAGACGCGCCAAGGTGATGCGTCGCGCACTTGGGCGAGGTGAAACCCAAGCTCCTCAAAAAAATCGTAGCGCGCACCTTCGCCTGTTGCTTCCTCCGTCTGCAGAACGCTCTGCATAAACACGTCTGCATCGACGACGCCAATCACATGACGCTCCGCGTCCACCACGGGAAAGGCGAGAAGTTTGTAGAGAACAAAAAACTCGCACGCCTCGAGAACGGTTGCCTCGGCCGGCAAGGCGATCACGCGTGGCACCATGATCTCTCGCAGAGCGGTCGCCGGCGCGGCCGTAAGTAAACGACGCGTCGGAACAACGCCGACTAGCCGGCCACGCTCATCAACGGCGTAGAAATAAATTACCCGTTCGCCGATTCCTTCACGCCGAATCGTCTCAAGCGCTTTCTCCACGCTGGCCCCGGCTTGGAGAAGCGGAAAATCCTTGCGCGCGTACTCCAACGCCAGCGCGTTGAAATCGGCCGCGCCCGAAAGCTCCATCACCGTCCTTCTCTCACTTTGTGCACGATGCCTTTATCGCGCAAAACCTTGGCCGCTTCGGCAAAATAATCACGCACATCCGATTGAGCGCGGATCCAGTCGAGATAGCGAACCAGGCCGTTAGGCAAATCGACCCGGGGCTCATAGCCGGCCGCGCGAGCTCGAGTCGTGTCGCTCGTTAAGTGCCGCATCTCGCCCGGACGAAATTCCCCGCTCACTTCGGGTGCAATGTGAATATCGAGCGCGTCGGAAATCTGGCTGGCAATTTCACGAATCGGCACTCCGCGACCGCTCCCGATGTTCACCGGCAAACCGTCGAGCTTATCGCTCTGCGCCGCGAGCAAGTTTGCGCGAGCGATGTCCTCCACAAACGAGAAGTCACGTGTTTGCTGGCCATCTTCGTAGAACACTGGCGGCAGATTGTTCAGCAGCCGCGTACAAAAAATTGCGATAACCCCCGTGTAAGGGTTGAAGATCGATTGGCGCGGCCCGTAGGTGCAGGAATAACGGAGCGCAACTGTCGGTATGCCGATCTGTTTCCCCCAAAGCAGCACAAGTTTTTCCTGATCCACTTTAGTCAAACCGTAGACCGTCTCACCGCCAATGGGTGCGTTCTCCGACGTGGGCGCGCTCGTTGTGACAGCCTTACAAATCGGGCAACGAACCGACCAATCGCCCGTCCGCAGTTGCTCTAACGGCCGGACGTTAGGGAATACCAGGCCGTGCTGCGGGCAGATCCCGGCGCCCTCGCTGTAAACCGCTTGCGAGCTCGCCACAATAATCTTCCGGACCGGCAGGTTTTTTTCCCGAATGACCTCAAGCATTTGGGCCGTGCCTAACGAATTAACGTGCACATACTTTGTGATTTCGGGCATGTAACCACCGTAGGCGGCCTCATGAAAAATGACGTCTATATGATCGAGCGCAGCGCTGATCGTCTCGCGGTCGCGCAAGTCCCCTTGGACGAATTCCACCTTGTCTGAAATCCACGCCGGTTTGCCGTGCCGGTGGGTTTGCGGTTCGAGGTTGTCCAAAACCCGGACCTTCCAGCCCTCGTACACCAGCAAGTCGGCCACGTGAGAGCCGATAAGGCCAGCACCTCCTGTAACGAGTGCTCGTTGTCCGTTTTTTGGCACCATTCTTTTGTAGAGGCGCGTCTCCTCGCGCGCAAACGACTTCGGCTCCGAGCGACGTCATGTGCGACCTCAAAATGTTCTGTTAGACGCGCTCCGGCCAGCACATGGTACAATAATTATCCCGTCACCGTGCGACCCTCGAGATTGTCATCCCGAGCGAGAGGGAAGGATCTCACAATCGAAGCGAGTGTTACTCGGGGAGAAAGAGCGTGATGAAAAATCGGCTTTTGAGAGATCCTACACTCCGTTCAGGATGACACAGCGATGCTGCCAGCCCGGGTAGAAGATACCATCAGCTCGCAATCGTTCCTCCAGTGTCATCCCGACCGAAGGGAGGGATCTCACAGTCGGAGCGAGCGTCACTCTGGCTGAACTAGCGTGAGCGATGGAGCTTTTGGGAGATCCTTCGCTCCGTTCAGGATGACATCGCAGCATGCTCCGCGTGAATATACCGTTGGGATGCGATACTCTCTGCGCCTAACAACCGGCGCCCTACAATCGCGGCCAAATTCTATCGCGACCTTCGCATTTGATGATTGCGCTTAAGAATCTGCGCGTCTCAGGTGCGACATCGCTACTCGCGTTTGGGTCCCGCGCAAAAAGTTCTTCGCAGAGACGACGCAGCGTTGCTTGATCATCAATATCCATTCCGGATGGAAGCTCATGGACGTTAACCCCGATCTGTGCAGCGCGCTGCCGCGTCTGAGCTAACACGCTACTCGTACTCCAATCGATGTCGGCAAAGGCCCGCCGGTGCATCTGTTTGAGGCCAATCAAGTAATAACCACCGTCGTCTGACGGCCCGAGCACGATCCGGTCACCCGCTTTCGCAAGTTCGTTTGCTGCTTCGGTAAAGTTCGATGCCGGAACCGTGGGGCTGTCGGAATTAATCAGACATACCGATTCAAATCCCGCTTTGAACAAATCTTCCGCTGCGTAAACCAGGCGATCGCCAAACCGATCGCCGCGTTGCGCAAGCAAAAAGAAGTCGTCTGGCAAAATGCCTTCATACGCAGACGCGGCGCCGACAGGAGTGTAAACTCCAATTCCCTGTGCCGGCGACTGCAGCGAAGCCTTGGAAATCGATCGGCCGAGATCGCGCAAAAAACAGATATTTAATTCCGCAGCTTCCTCTGCCGTAAGTGGTGGGGTGAGGCGCGTCTTCACTTTGCCGGCTTGAGGTGCTTTGGTCATGATACCAAGCGCACACACTTTGCGCGTAAGTTGTGGTGTCCCGGCGGGATTAAGAATTTGGTGTCGGCTCATGACGCGGTAAGCGAGTTTTTCGCATGTCTTAAGAATTCTATTCAATTAGGAAAACATTCTTTCTTCACCTTCTAGCGGAGAATAACTCACCAGAAACAACGTTTGCCGACGCGAACATTACCGAAACTGGCTGTGAACAAGGAACCAGTTCACTTCGAAGAAATCGCCGATACTTCGAGGACGGGTGTTGTTATTAAGAGTTGTTGGAAGTTGTTGGCTTCTTGCTGAGCATTTCGTTAACAGTCGCGCCATGAGACTCAACGTTATCGGTGCTCTTTTGCTTTCCGCGAATTGTCTTGCTGCCGGAGCAGATTCGCTTTGGCCAATCCAACAGCAGCTCGCTAGCAGAAAGTTTGTCGATTTGACACATGAGTTTGCGCCCGGCATTCCGCACTGGCCCGGATTTCCGGATGAAACGCGCCGAACAATCTATTGGTACGAGAAACGCCCTGACACGATGGGCACGGGTTTTTTCTCCGAGGTGTTCACGCATGTCGGTCAATGGGGCACGCACGTCGATCCGCCGGCGCATTTCGTAAAAGGATTGCGCACGGTGGACCAAATCGATCCCAAGGAAATGCTCTTGCCGCTGGTTCTTATCGACGTCCACAAAGAGGTGGCGAAGAATCCCGATTACACGTTGGCTCTGGAGCGAGTGAGAAAATGGGAAAGCGATCATGGACAAATTCCCGCTGGTGCATTTGTGACCATGCGGACCGATTGGTCCAAGCGTTGGCCGGACGCGGCGCGCATGAAGAACAAAGACGCCAAAGGTGTAGCCCATTACCCTGGATGGAGCTTACCTGCGCTGAAGTACCTCTACGAGGAACGCAAGATCACGGCGTCGGGGCACGAAACCACCGACACAGATCCGGGTGTGGCGACGACGAAAGACGATTATTCGCTGGAGACCTACATCCTCAGCACGAATCACTATCAGATCGAGCTGCTTACAAATCTCGACCAGGTTCCGGAGTCTGGCGCAATTGTCGTGGTAAGTTTCCCGAAACCCAAAGGCGGCTCGGGCTTTCCGGCGCGGGTATTTGCCATTGTGCCTTAGCCAGTGCTTGGGTTGCCGCTTATTCTCAAACGAGAAGCGAGACCGAACCCCCTCCGTGGTCGAAAATGTGCTTGGTCAGTTGACCGAAAGTCGAGAGAGGTACGAAGATAGGCGCTGAATTCACCCCGTGAGATAAGAGATATGCCAAGGTACTGTTACGTATATGTTTTGCGTTCCCTCGCAGATCATCAATTCTATGTTGGCTTAACGAGAGAATTGCGAGCGCGCTTCCACTCGCATAATAAAGGACTCATCGCTTCAACGAAAAGACGGATACCGTTCGAGCTTGTCTATTGGGAGGGCTGTTTGAATCACAGTGATGCCGCTCAACGCGAGAAATATCTAAAGACTGCTTGGGGAAAGCGGTACATCAAAACGAGATTACGGAGGTATCTCACCGGGTTCACCCCGTGAGATAAATAAGATAAATAATACTGTTGGGTGAATAGGAAGTATCTCACGGGGTAAATGCACATCACCGAAATCATGCAGGGTGATCCTCCCACGTTTTCGTTCGAGTTCTTTCCTCCGAAAACGCCGGAGGCGGCCGAGATTCTATATCAAACGATTCGCGATCTCGAATCGTACATGCCGCACTTCGTCAGCGTTACTTATGGGGCCGGCGGCTCAACGCGAGATTTGACCCATGATCTGGTCGAGCGCATTCAGACCACGACAAAACTGGATCCGATCCCGCACCTGACGTGCGTTTGCCACAAGGAAGACGAGATCGAATCGATTCTGATTCGATATGCGAAAACCTGCATCGGAAATATCCTTGCGCTCGGCGGCGATCCGCCGCGAGGAGGCAGCTACGATAAGTCTGGCGATGCTTTCCAACACGCGATCGATTTGGTGAAGTTCATTCGCAGATTCAACGAATCGGGCCGGCATCCGGATCGCCGCGGTTTCGGGATCGGCGTGGCCGGTTTTCCCGAAGGACATCCAGCGACGCCGAATCGATTAGTCGAAATGGATCACCTCAAAGCGAAAGTCGACGCCGGCGCCGACTACATCGTCACACAACTATTTTTCGATAATCGCGACTTCCTCGATTTCCGCGAACGCTGTGTGCTCGCCGACATCCACATCCCCATCATCGCCGGCATTATGCCGATTACCTCCATGAGTGGATTCAAACGCATGGCCGAGCTCGCCGGCGGCACACGCTTCCCGGCCAAGCTTTTGCGTGCTCTACAGCGATGCGAAAACGATCCTGAAATGGTCAGCCGCGTCGGTGTTCACTTCGCCTTGGAACAATGTCACGATCTCTTGGATAACAACGTTGCCGGCATTCACTTCTACACACTCAATCGTTCCGATGCCACGCGGATAATTTTTGACAGCCTCGGCATTCCGCGTCGGCGGAAGGCACAGGCCCCGACCGTTTAGTCGAAATTTGCGCGGAGCCTGTGCCGCACGCACAATCTTTGGATGTTCAAGGTCCGCCGCGCGATTTACTTGCAGCTCGGGGGATTGATCCTGGCAGTTTTGGTGCTTTCCGTGCTTTCGCGGTTCTTCCCGATTGTCGATCTTGTCGAGGCGGTGCAAGCGCGCGTCATGGGATGGGGCGCATGGGCGGCGGTTTGTTATCCGCTCCTTTTTGCTGCTTGTAACATCCTCCTGCTTCCGGGCGGCGTCCTGGCGGTGGGCGGCGGTTTCTTTTTTGGACTGTGGTGGGGATTTCTCATCGTGTTCGCAGGCAATGTAATTGGCGCAGCAATTTCATTTGCCTTTAGTCGCTGGATTGCCGGGCGATGGTTCCGGCAAAAGCTTTCGCGAACGCCAACGCTGGGTGCATTGGAAGCGGCCCTAGAGCGCGAGAGCTGGAAGATCATTGTCTTAAGCCAGTTGCATCCGCTGTTTCCGACGAGCCTGCTGAATTATTTTTATGGCCTAACGAGAATTCGATTCGGCACTTACATGCTGTGGGCTTCGATCGGACGGATCCCCGGGCTTTTTTTGTATGTATATGTTGGGACCTTGGGCCAATTTGGGCTTAAGATGGCCCGCGGGCGGACTCATCCGCGCCTGATCGAGTACTGGACGTGGGGGGGCGCGTTCTTAACGACAGCGTTGCTCTTATTCGTGTTGACCCGGATTGCGGCAAAAGCGGTAAGAACGGCACAAGCGGCGTCGGCACTGCCGCGAGGCCAAGTAGGCGGTCAGGCAGAAAACGTTGGCCATCAGGTTATATTATAAGTTGTTTAATATAAGAGTATTATGTCACGCAAATCCTTGATCGATGCTGCGTCAAGAGCACGCGTCCGCGCTTATGCGCCGTACTCGAAATTCTTCGTGGGCGCGGCCTTGCTGACCAAGTCGGGAAAGATCTTTGCAGGATGCAATGTGGAGAACATTTCGCTTGGCCTAACCATTTGCGCGGAACGAGCGGCCGTGGCGGCTGCGGTTGCCGATGGGGAGAAAGAATTTGCCGCCATAGCCGTGGTGACCGACTTCCGTGAGCCCGTGTTTCCGTGTGGTGCCTGCCGCCAAGTCTTAGCGGAATTTAACCCCGAGCTCGAAGTCGTTACGGCGACGACGCAAGGGCGAAGCGAAACCGTTTCGCTTGCGGAGTTGCTGCCGCGCTCCAGCCAAAAGATATTGGAGCCAGTCCGAAATGTTTAAGCTGCCGACAGAATACGAGATCTTGGTGGTCGGAAGCGGCCATGCCGGAATAGAGGCCGCATTGGCCGCGGCCCGCATCGGTTGCCGCACTTTGATGCTCACCCAGAATTTGGACACGATTGGTCAAATGTCGTGCAATCCAGCAATCGGAGGTCTGGCCAAGGGGCATATCGTGCGGGAGATCGACGCCATGGGCGGTGCAATGGGTCTGAATGCAGACGCTACTGGTATTCAATTTAGAATGCTGAATCGGACGAAGGGTCCCTCGGTCCGGTCGCCGCGCGTACAATGCGACAAGAAAGCTTACCAGTTCCGCATGAAAGCTGTGCTTGAGCGAGCTTCAAACTTGGACCTTAAACAGGCCACAGTGTCAAAGGTCATAGTCGAGAATGGATGCGTAGTGGGTGTAGAAACCGACATAGGCGTGCAGATCTCGGCGCGTGCGGTGGTAATCACTTCTGGAACTTTTCTGCGCGGCTTGCTGCACGTGGGAGCGAATCAGAAGCCGGGTGGCCGCATGGCCGACGCCAGCTCGAGTTTGAGCGAGAATCTTCGGGGACTCGGTTTTGAGGTCGGCCGCTTCAAGACTGGGACGCCGTGTCGGCTCAATGGCCGCTCGATCGATTTTTCGCGCTGTGAAATCCAATTGGGCGATGATCCGCCCCCGCGTTTTGCCTTTTATGATGGGGAGGCCAAGCGTCGCAATGACCTTTTCAGCCTAAATTACGACAGCGGAGGCGAGTTCCACGTGGAACAAATCGCCTGTTGGATCACTCATTCGATCCCGGAAACGCACGAAATTATTAGGCAAAATCTCCATCTTTCGCCCCTTTACGCGGGTCGGATAAAAGGCGTCGGGCCCCGCTATTGCCCTTCCATTGAAGACAAGGTGGTAAAATTTTCTGAAAAAACCGCGCACCAGCTGTTTCTCGAGCCTGAAGGCCGCCATACTGAGGAGTTCTATGTCAATGGGATTTCGACCAGCTTGCCATATGGTGTACAACTCGAATTTGTCCGCTCAATTCCTGGATTGGAACAGGCCGAAATCATGCGGCCCGGCTATGCTGTGGAGTATGACTATTTTCCTCCCACTCAGCTTCACCACACACTGGAAACTAAATTGGTGGATGGTCTCTTTTTCGCCGGCCAAGTCAATGGAACATCAGGTTACGAAGAAGCGGCTGCCCAGGGCCTCGTTGCCGGAGCAAATGCTGCGCTCAAGATCAAAGGCCAGGAGTCGCTGACGATTGATCGCGGCGAAGCTTACATCGGAGTTTTGATTGACGATCTCGTGACAAAAGGCACGGAAGAGCCGTACCGTATGTTTACTAGTCGCGCTGAAAACCGGCTGCTGTTGCGGCAGGACAATGCCGACCAGCGGCTGACGCCGCGTGCGTTCACGTCGGGTTTGATAGACCAGGCTCGGTGGGCTGTTTTTCAGCGCAAAATGCAGCTGCTGGAAGACGCGCGGATTTTTGCAAGGGAAAAAACAATCGACGGCGCTTCCTTGGCTCAACTGCTGAAGCGGCCCGATTACCGCTGTACCGATTTGCCAGAAGTAGCGCGCGCGTTGGCATCTCTGGACATTTGGGAATTGATCGAGACGGAGCTTAAGTATGAAGGTTACGCTGCCAGGCAGTCGGAGCAAAACCGAATGGTGGCCTTGCGGAATTTGCAAAGCATCCCCGCAGGTCTGGACTTCGGGAAGATCGCCGGGTTGCGTTCCGAGACTCGACAAAAGCTCAGTGCGATTAGGCCGACTTCTCTCGGCCAGGCGGCACGAGTGAGTGGGATCACTCCGGCCGACATTGCCATAATATCTATCTGGTTGACTAGCAAGCACTTAGATAGAGCAAGCGACTCCTGAAAGATAGGCGTGGATCTGTGTTTCTGTTTATTAGCATCGCCTTACTGAGCTATTTTATCGGCTCTATTCCATCCGGATACTTAGCCGGCCGGATAGCCGGAATCGATATACGCAAAACCGGGAGTGGAAACATCGGAGCGACCAATGTCACCCGGGAGTTAGGAAAGCGTTACGGGTACCCGGTTTTCCTGGCGGACTTCATTAAGGGCCTAACCACGGTGGGTATAGCAACGCTGGTTGGCAGTCACTACAAACTGGCAAACTCGGACCAGGCTTTGCAACTTGTGGCGGCTATTTTTTGCGTTATCGGAAACACGTTTCCAGTATGGCTGGGATTCAAAGGCGGAAAAGGAGTTGCCACTTCCGCCGGTGCGCTCTTTGGTTTGGCCCCGCTGGCAACCTTGGTAGCCGTGGTCGTGTGGGTGGTTACATTTCAAATCACGCGCTACGTTTCGGTGGCCTCAATGGTAGCTGCAATCGCGCTCCCGTTTGCCGTCCTGGTGATGACGCAACTCAACCCGGCCCATGGATTTTTGCTTTTCTATTTTTCAATTTGTCTCGCCGCGCTTGTGGTTTTACGGCATCGCTCGAACCTCTTGCGATTGATGCGCGGAACCGAGCAACGTTTTGACCGCAGTGAAAATTGAAACAACAGCAATCCTCGGTGCCGGCAGCTGGGGCACGGCATTAGCCGCCCTATGGGGAAAAAATCAGCGAGACATTCTGCTTTGGGGAAATAATCCAGCACGCGTCGAGCGGTTACGCGAGACACGCGAGAACAGCGATTATCTTCCAGGATTTAAGTTGCCAGATTCAGTGCGCGTCACGAATGAAATGAGCGATTGCGCAGACTGTGCGCTCGTCGTTTTTGTAATTCCGTCAACCGCGTTTCGAGCAATTGCCAGGCGGTTTTCGCAAGTGAGCGGAAACAAGAATTCAATTCTGCTCAGTTGCACGAAAGGGATCGAGCATGGCACCGGGATGCGGATGAGTCAGGTTCTGGACGAGCTTCTTCCCAACCATGTGGTGGCGGTTCTTTCGGGCCCGAATTTGGCTTTGGAAGTTGCGCGCGAACTTCCCACCGCCACCGTGATCGGCTGCAAAGACAGCGAATGCGCGGCCGAATTACAAAATTATTTAGGCAGCTCACGTTTTCGCATTTACACCAGCGATGAACTGGTGGGCATTGAGCTCGGTGGCGCCCTCAAGAATGTTTTCGCGCTCCCGGCCGGCGTGAGCGATGGCTTTGGATTGGGCGATAACTCCAAGGCGGCGCTGGTAACACGATCGCTGGCCGAGCTGTTGCGGCTGGGCACAGCCATGGGTGGAAACCCGAGAACGTTTTACGGGTTAAGCGGAGCGGGCGATCTGATCGCGACCTGCTTTAGCAAGCACAGCCGAAACCGCACGGTTGGCGAGAGATTGGGGCGTGGTGAGTCGTTAGGCCAGATCACATCATCGATGCAGATGGTGGCCGAAGGAATTCCGACGACAAAGAGCGCTTACGAGTGCGCG
>Ga0207684_10002515_pt1 | contig 18440 bp, 16 predicted proteins | sample KBSK5501metaG_FD_184342 | JGI IMG/M metagenome (GOLD analysis project Ga0207684, IMG submission 184342) | Corn, switchgrass and miscanthus rhizosphere microbial communities from Kellogg Biological Station, Michigan, USA - KBS K5-50-1 metaG... | ecosystem: Host-associated > Plants > Roots >...
AAGCGCCAGCGTAAAACACTGAAGTTGTGGTCGAGATTGCAAATGCGCATGACCATTTCGTATGTAGGACTAACTGTAGTCATCGCCCTGCTGCTGGAACTTCTACTGATCCTGCTTTTCTTTGTGGTACTCTCTCCTTTTATAGACCAGTATTTCCAGGGCATAGTCAAAAAGACTGCTCAGGATTATGCTAAGGTAGCGGCTGCCAAGGGTCGTGGGGTTGCTCTTGATCCTCAATCCACATTTCAGCAAGGTAAGCCTTCTTCACTCGTTTTGCCAAAAGAAGATGACTCAGATCAGGTGACTTACATCGAGGGTTCCTCTACTCCTCCAATGGGGGAGTTTGCGCTGCTGCTTGCTCCCAATGGTATGATACTCGCCAGTTCTTACCCGGTGTATTACCCCGTCTCAGCATCTGCCGCTCACTTGCTGCCGGATCAGAAACAGCTCATACTCAACGCGCTGTCAGGTAGAGAGGGAATCACGATCAAAACTACTGCACAAGGTCGCATCATTTCCGCTGCCGAGCCTGTCTTGAGCTACGAAAGGAAACCGATTGGAGCGATTTATATACAAGGGATGTCACCGGTAGCATTAAATGGAGACTTCCTCACGATAATAGTGTTTTTGCTCTTTACTGCTCTATTCTGGCTCATCATCACAGCACCTATCGGTGCCATTTTTGGCGTGTTGACCACACGTGGCCTGGTACGACGGCTCCACCGCCTGGTTGGTGCCACGGCACAGTTCGCCAATGGCGACTACACCCAACGAGTCAGGATTACAAAGCAAGACGAAATCGGGCAACTGGAACGGCAATTCAATCAGATGGCGGAACAACTGGTCGAGAATATGGCGCAGCGCCAGGTACTGATCGAGCAGAATGCGCGCCTGGAAGAACGTACCCGTATTGAGCAAGAAATGCGTACCGCGCGGCTGATCCAGCACTCCCTCCTGCCTAAAGAGGTGCCCGCGCTTGCAGGATGGCAGATTGCGACATACTATCAGTCGGCAAGGGAGGTCGGGGGAGACCTGTACGATTTTCTCACCTTTGAAGATGGTCGCCTGGGGTTAGTGATCGGCGACGTTGCGGATAAGGGTGTGCCAGCTGCTCTGGTGATGGCTAGCACACGCAGTATGTTGCGAGCTGCTGCTCAGGTGACGGATTCTCCAGGTGAGGTCCTGGCGAGAGTCAACGATCTACTTTATGCCGATATCCCTCCAAACATGTTTGTGACCTGCTTCTACGCGGTGCTTGATCTGGGCAGCGGCACGCTTCGCTATGCCAACGCAGGACACGATCTCCCCTATCAACGGGATGCTGGTCAAGTGCGCGAATTACGTGCTACTGGCATGCCACTCGGCTTAATGCCAGAAATGCGTTATGAAGAGCAAGAAGTGATCGTAGCTCCTGATGAAAGCATTCTGTTCTACAGTGATGGCCTGGTGGAAGCGCATAACCCCGAGCGTGAGATGTTCGGCTTTCCACGCCTGCAGGCATTGCTCAAAGAGCCTGCTGATGGGGCATCATTGATCGACTTCTTGCTGAGCGAACTCAAACGCTTTACAGGCGAGGGGTGGGAGCAAGAGGATGACATGACCATGTTGACCCTGCAAAGAAGACTTGAAAATTAGGGAATCAGTATATATTTAATTGGAGTATTATAATGACACTTAATCCCAAGCAACGTAGCAGCATTATCACGGATGGGCGTGACCGTGCCGGTGCGCGAGCTATGCTCAAAGGCATTGGCTTTACTGACGAAGACCTCACTCGCCCGATTATCGGCGTAGCCAATACGTGGACTGAGACTATGCCCTGTAACTACCACCTGCGTCGCCTGGCGGTCAAAGTGAAAGAGGGTATTCGGGCGGCTGGCGGAACGCCGATGGAGTTCAACACTATAGCTATTAGCGATGGCGTGACAATGGGCACCGAGGGTATGAAAGCCTCCCTGGTGAGTCGCGAAGTTATCGCCGATTCCATCGAGTTAGTCGGTCGGGGCCACATGTTTGATGCCGTGATTGCCCTGGTGGGATGCGACAAAACCATCCCTGGAGCAGCTCTTGCGCTGATCAGGCTGAATGTGCCCGGTCTAATCCTGTACGGCGGTTCTATTGCGCCTGGACGCTTTAGAGGGAAGGACGTAACAGTTGGTGATGTCTACGAAGCGATCGGCGCAAATGCAGCAGGCAAGATGAGCGATGCCGACTTGCGCGATTTAGAGAACGTAGCCTGTCCCGGAGCAGGAGCATGTGGTGGGCAATTTACTGCAAATACCATGGCAATGGCTCTTGAGTTTATTGGTCTCTCACCTATGGGTACAGCGAGCATACCGGCCACCGACCCGCGCAAAGATCAAGTAGCGATTCGCTGCGGCCAATTAGTGATGGACATCCTACGGCGAGGAGTAACGCCTCGTGATATTTTGAAACGTCAGGCTTTTGAGAATGCCATTACTGGTGTGGCCGCGTCGGGTGGCTCGACCAATGCAGTGCTGCACCTGCTTGCAATGGCCCGCGAAGCAGGCGTTCCCCTCACCATCGATGATTTTGATACGATCAGTAAGCGCACACCACTGCTAGCTGACCTGAAGCCTGGTGGGCGATATGTAGCGGTGGACCTGGATCGTGCCGGAGGAGTGCCTGTGTTGGTGCAACGGCTTGCCTCTGCCGGACTCGTCGATGGGAAGCAGATGACTCCCAGTGGACGGACTCTCGGCGAAGAAGCAAGTACAGTGGTGGAGACACCAGGGCAGGATGTGGTACGTCCGTTTACTGACCCCATTAAGCCGAATGGAGGCTTAGTAATCCTCAAAGGAAACATTGCGCCGGAAGGGAGTGTAGTAAAGATCGCGGGTCACGAGCGGCTCTATCACCGGGGACCAGCAAGGGTCTTCGACCGCGAGGAAGATGCTATGAGCGCGGTGACGCGTGGCATGATCAAAGCAGGTGATGTCGTGGTCATTCGCTACGAAGGTCCGAGAGGAGGGCCAGGAATGCGTGAGATGCTGGGAGTCACCGGTGCCATCGTCGGCGCGGAATTAGGCGAGACTGTTGCGCTGCTCACCGATGGACGGTTTAGTGGAGCAACTCGGGGTTTGATGGTTGGGCATGTTTCGCCCGAAGCAGCACGTGGCGGTCCAATTGCCGCGTTGCAAGAAGGAGACACTATCGTCTTCGATATTGAGACGCGCCGTCTAGACGTGGAGCTTTCGGATTCCGAAATCGCTACTCGCCTGTCGAGTTGGGTGGAGCCCGCTCCGCGCTATACGAGTGGGGTCTTTGCGAAGTATGCGGTCCTGGTCTCATCAGCCTCTGAGGGAGCTATTACCCAACCTCTCAACGGGGTCTCACACCACCACCCGTTCCAATCCAGCACACTATAGTCTCGCCAGTGAGGAAATCTGATTGGGGCCCGGCCAGAAACAGCATGATTTGCGCCATATCCACAGGCTGTGCTACCCGCTGGAGGCGGGATAGTCCTTCCTGGCTGCCAACGTTTCGTGTAGCCAGGAATCTACCTGTGTATGTCGGCGCGGGAGCAATGCAGTTCACATTTACATCAAAGGGGCGGAGCTGTTCAGCCAGGCAGCGTGTATAATGTGTGATGGCTAACTTGGCAGTTGCGTAAATTATCCCGTCTGGTACGGGTATGTGCCCAGCTATTGATCCCACGTTAATGATCTTGCCAGATCGCCGCTCGCGCATGTGGATACCCGCATATTTGCAGGTGTACATGGTAGTGAGCAGGTTGCGGTCGATTACGGAACGGATGTCGTCTGGATCGATATCCAGGGCATCATTGGGATCGGGCCTGGGAGTACGAGCACCAATGTCTCCACCGGCATTGTTGACGAGTATATCAATATGGCCGAATACTTCCATGACCTGGCGCACGAGTTTTTCAGCCTGCACGGGATCGGTCAGATCAGCGGAAAAAAAGGCGGATCTACGGCCAAGGGCACGAATCTCCTCTGCCACCGCTGGTCCTGAAGGAGCTTCTCCGAACTCTGCCGCAGTGCTCTCATTCACGTCGTGAATGATCACATCGGCACCAGCCCGGGCAAGATGCAAAGCATAATAGCGACCCAAGCCCCGGCTGGATCCGGTTACCAGCGCTATTTTCCCCGTCAAAGCATTGGCTAACATGGTAGTACAACTCTCCTCATGTCTGGTAAAATGGGACTCCGATCAATGCTAGTTAGCCTCTGCGAACAGGGGCAGGATATAAGCCAGGCTGGCGATAAGTTGTTGATCCTCGAATGCGATTATCGCCTCTACTGGCTCGTTCCGCTCGAAAGGAGTTCGCCAATCTCCTGATGGCCTGGCGTTGTCCTGGACGAAACGTAATACGTGGGCAAGCTGAGCTGCCGAACGAGGTGGGTAATCGAGCCAATAGTTGTCGGCAAGCACACATACGTGTCGGGCTTCCAACGCCCCGAGTTCGATAGACATGTTTACATGCGGACATGCTTCAGATAGGATTCTAAACAGGGCAGGGAAGTCAACGATCCCCTGTCCGAGCGGGCAGCGCACAAGACGGTATCCTTCGTTGCTCAGGTAGACCTGGTAATCCTTTAAATGGACGTTTTTCACGTAGGGCGCTACTCGCCTGGCAAAGTCCAAAGGCATCTCAGCAGTAGCCAGGGGATTGCCCGTGTCCAGAGTGATACCGAACCTGTTCGACCTAATGGACTCGCACAGCCACAGCAGTTCCTCGGAGGCCAGGTCCTGGTGATTCTCAACCGCAAGGTTCACACCGACCAGTTCCGCGATGGCGGTTGCCTGTCGCAATCCCGCCAGAATCTCCTGTAAAAATGGCTGCCAGCGACCTGCCAAAGGCCGCCGGTCACCTCCGAGCTTCGCTCCTCCAACCATCGTGCGAACAGTGCTTGCACCCGATCGAACGCCTAGGTCGATGGCGCTGGCGAGTTTGCCTGGGTCATACCCCTCGGTCTCAAGAGTGATAAACAGCTCCCGCTCCTGAGCGTAATGCGCCACGGTAGTTGTATCTTCACTCTTCATCAGAGAGGTGGGCAGGTCAACTCCCTCCAGGCCAGCGGCGATGGCCTTGTCCATCAGTTGCCTTGGGGTGATCGTGGGACGCCCAGAAGCCGGGTGGATTCCCATACCAAAGGTCGTGCCGTACACAGAAAGACCAATGCGCATCAAACCCTCACTTTCTGAAAAGATGATTTGAACCTGTCTTCTATAATGATAACAAGGTGTGATGCGAACCTTACTCGGCTGTCCAGCCTCCGTCGACGACCAAGGCCGCACCGGTCATGAAGCTGGATGCATCGGAAGCCAGGAAGACAATTGCGCCCCCGAGTTCCTCTGGCCGACCCCATCGGCCCAGCGCGATGTGGTTGAGAAAGAACTGGTTAGCCTGCGGGTTGTTCATAACTGGGATGTTCAGTTCGGTTGCGAACGGACCAGGGCACAGCGCGTTCACTGTAATGTTGTGAGCAGCCCATTCCAACGCCAACACCTTGGTTAACTGGATAAGACCACCCTTGCTGGAGCAATAGGCACCTCTCTCGGGCAAGGCTACTAGACCCAGCATGGAAGATATGTTAATTACCCGGCCGCGGTGCTGCTCTTTCATATAGCGAGCCACTGCTCGAGAGCAGAGAAAAGGAGCCTTCAGATTAGTATTCTGAACGAGGTCCCAACTGGCCTCATCCAACTCTTCAACAGGTTTGCGGACGTTGATACCGGAGTTGTTAACCAGGATGTCGATGTGCCCGAATTCTTTCATTACAGAATGGACCATAGATTCGATTTGTTCCGCGTCGGTAACGTCGACTGCAAGGCCCAGAGTGTATCGTCCTGTAGTATCGGCAAGATTAGCGGCACACTCCAATGCCCTCTCCTTCTGGCGGCTTGTAACCACGACGTCTGCTCCGGCTTCGGCCAGAGCCTGGGCCATGGCAAACCCTAATCCCCGATTGCCTCCTGTGATCAACGCTACACGTCCATCCAATTTGAATACATCGAGAGACATGAAACTGTATGCTCCTTTCGTTCCAATGATTCCTATCCCGTCTCCAGTATATCACCGTGCCTAGTGGTAGATGATGGTGCATTGGATCAATGTGGTGTTGCTCAGAATATTGTAACTGAGAATGCGTAGTAGCATAAATCACTCCTTATGAGGTCAAATGTTACTCTGATCGGACGAGAGCATCGCGGGGACTTATTTCAGCAACAGCCTGCAAGAATGCTATGATGATTGGATGCGTTACATCTGTGAATGCGGAGAGTTCCGGTTGAAAGAGTGTGCCGATGAAAAAAGGATGATGAGCCAGTTCTATAACTCGTGCTGCGCCGTCGCTGTCTACTCCCGTAATGTGCATCTCACTTTGCTCAAGCAGTGACTTGAAAGTGGAGTTGAAACCGTAGCTGCAAAAATAACGTTCTACTGTCTCACTGCTCCCATAAATTGCGGCGATACGTGAGTTCGGAAGCAATAGGACTGAGCCCTGCGCTTCCACAAGGGAACAAGCGAGAGGGGAGATAATGGGGATCGCGGCGGTTGGATTTGATTCCGTGTGATCAGCTTCTGTCAGGCCTAGTACATTTCGGGCATATTCGATAATCGCATGCTGGAAACCGGCGCATGTACCCAGGTAAGGGTATTTATGTTCGCGGGCAAAGCGAATAGCATTAAGCGCGCCATTCATACTTGCATATGGGCTGCCGGGAACGCACCAGAATGCATCGTATAAGGAAAGATCCTCTTCTGCATTGCTCTCAAGAAGTGGTGTCGGAAGCCAGAACATCTCGACATCGTACCCTTTGGTCTGCGATGCCAGTGCTACTGCTCTAGGGATAGCAAGATGCGCTTTCACTTCGGTGTTGTAGTCGCCAATAAGCCCGATACGAAAACTTTTTGTCATGGTCTTTTTTCCTCCGTAAAGAAATAGGTCGAATGCTCATCGACCAGGCATACCTTTGAAGATCACCTTCGCAATTGTACTGGGTGCGAGTCCCCGGTAGACATTTTGATTTTCAACGGCAATATTCATGAATAAGTTCATTAGCTGTTCGCTACGTGAGACTGCTCGCACGACCTGGTTGACAAAGAGAGGATTGAGGTATAACAGCCTTAATCGATCACTTAGCACGAAAAGGTGTTGATAGCGCTGGCGTAGTAGTTTATCGAAGGCAGCAAGCTGTTTGACTGAGAAATCGCCGATAGCAAACATATGAGATAGATGCTCGGCTGCCATCTTCCCAGACTCCATTCCATAGTCAATCCCCTCACCAGTGACTGGATTAACCAGCCCTGCTGCCTCCCCTACAATCATAGTTCGTTCACCAAATGTAAGTGAGCGGGCGAAGTCTACGCGTATAGGAAATCCTTTGATTGGGCCTGCTTGCCTGGCCCCCGCAAGCAGTTTTTGGAGCGGTGGGCTTTGAATAAAGGTGTCAAATGCGCTACGTGCATTCTTTGGCATCCACCGGGATGCCAGACCTGTACGGAACAGACCTATTCCTACGTTGACGGATGTATCGGATACAGGAAATATCCAGCCATAGCCTGGAAGTGGAACGTTGTCTAATCGACATTGAGCTGCATCGACGGTGCTCGTGATACCATCATAGTAGGTTCGAGCAGTCAACACCATTTGTGGCATCTTCTTGAGAAGGCCCGTATTGAGAAGCAATTTTGTATTTGCGCCGGTGGCATGTATGACCATGCGTGCTCGAAATGTGATAGCCTTATCTCGCTGCTCACCTTTGACAAGCATGGTATTGCCCTCTTGTTCAATGCCTGTCACACGGACAGGCGCCTGGAAGTTCGTTCCACTAGTCAGGGCACGTTCGAGAATGATGTTATCAAGAATGAGTCTGGGAACAACCAGCAGATAATCGCACAAATTCTCTTTCTTCGGAAGCAGTGCTGAAGCTGTGTGACCTTTCGGAGCAATTAACTCAAGCTTATTACTACGGTAGCCAACTTGATTTACCGTGTCCAGTATACCCATGTCATCCAGAATGTGTAGAGCACGAGGTGTCAAGCCATCACCACACGTTTTATCACGAGGAAAGTTGAATTTGTCCACGAGCAGTACGTTGAATCCTTCTTTAGCGAGATAATGCGCAGTGGTCGATCCACTGGGACCAGCTCCCACAATCGCTACATCAAAGATTTCTTGCATAAATCATCACCTTTGTCATTTGATAAAATGTAGAAGCAATGCCTTGCTACTCAAGTATTATTGGTATCTTGTATGATCTGGAGTACAGCTTCACGGCTGAGTTTGGCTTCGCCACGTTTAAGTGCATCGAGTGTGGCATAAGCCAGGGCCAGCGGAATCTTAATAAAATACATGGTGGAATCTGAAACAAGGGTTCTTGTGTATGCCTCGGCTAATGAGAGTTGCCGGTAAGCATAGTGATACATTTGCTCCCAGGTCCAGCCAACCGGGAAAAAATCGACGCCTCGTGCCAGGTCATCAACACGATTGCGCAGGATATTAACGGCTTGCAGACCGCGCCCAAAATGAAGAGCATGTGAGCGGCTGAGTTGCTCTCCAGCAAACCATGCCCAGATGTCGCAGAGTAACAAGCCAATTGAGCCTGCAACGCTATACGTATAGCTATCCAGGTCAGCTTCCGTTCTGATTTTCCAGTTTTTGGCAACCCAGTATGCCATGCGTTCGGCCATAGCTGCTGTTGTATCCCAGATACGCGGCGCTATAGATTTTGGTGCATAGCAGGCCCACTCGGCAAGCCTGAGCGTCACAGCAGGGAGCTTGTCCTGCTGTCTTGAAAATGCCGCTGAGAATTCGTTTCGCGTGAAAGTATCCACATCTGACTGCGCTTGCAACAGTTGGCTGATTGAGTGTAGTTGCCGTATCTTTACATGTTTTCCCAATTCAGCATGATCTTCAATTTCATCAATAGCACGCATACAGAGATAAGCTGAGGCTACTGCCTCTTGTAATCCTGGGGGTAAATGAAAGATTGGGATGAAGAATGTGCGACTTGTTGCTCTAAGCGTATCCATTACATCTTCATGTTGACTCATCAGGTAACTCCTTGCCAAGGAAGCCCTTGCGCGCTTTTGCGACTAAAAGCCAGATAAGGGCAACGCTCGCTTTTCAATTTATCAGTAGCTGGTCGAGAGATGTCTTATCATTATTATACCCATTCAGCTAAACAATGACCTTGATTACCTGTGCGGTATGGGATATACTTCCAACATACCCTTATTGACACATCATAGTACAGTTTGTTACGCTTTGAATGGCCATTGCCTGGGGTCAGATGGTCACTACAGTAGTAAGGACTGCCTTTTCGATTGTCCGCTTATGCTTGAACATAGAAGGGTCTGATGTTACCTCATGGAAATGCCTCAACCAGATAACCAGGAACCAAAAGATCCGAATTCACCACGTTCCCCCCAAAAAGCGACAAAGGCACGAGCCCTATTGTTGCGTTTTGGTATCCCTGTCCTTGTTGTGCTCATGGGAGTCCTGCTCGTAGGGATTGTAGTCGCTCGTGTGGTAAGCAATAATACGAGTCACATCAATACACAGGAGAAACCGATTAGCGATGTGCTCAATCTTGCGGATCACCATGTGCTCAAGTCAGTCACAATTAGCGGAAACGATATTTTTGCTGTAGATACTAAAGGCCAACACTATCACGCCGTCAAAGAAGATGGGCAGTCCGTCACTGAAATTTTCCGGCATGATGGTGTAACCGTCAACATTGATAATGGACAGCAGAACCAATGGATGCAGGGGATTTTAGACGTCTTATTTTTAGGCGTAGTTATAGGTGTACTCTATCTCTTCCTCCGGCGTGGTGGCATCGGTGCTCAGGCGGGTACTTTTGCTCGCTCAAAAGCTAAACTCTTTAATGAGTCGCATCCATCGGTGCTTTTCAAAGATGTTGCCGGGGTAGAGGAAGCGAAAATGGAACTTCAGGAAATCGTAGAGTTCCTCAAATACCCTTCACGATTTATCTCCATGGGTGCGCGAACACCTAAAGGTGTGCTCCTGGTAGGCGCCCCTGGCACTGGAAAGACACTCATCTCACGCGCAGTTGCAGGAGAGGCGAATGTAGCTTTCTACAGTATCAGCGGATCGGAATTTGTGGAGATGTTTGTAGGTGTCGGAGCAGCACGAGTACGCGACCTCTTTAAAGAGGCAAAGGAGCACGCGCCTTGCATCATCTTTATCGATGAGATTGATGCCGTAGGCCGACATCGCAACAACTCAGGTGTGGGAGGCAATGATGAACGCGAACAGACGCTTAATCAGTTGCTGGTTGAATTAGACGGTTTTGATAAAAACACCAATGTTATAGTCATTGCCGCTACCAACCGCCCCGATGTTCTTGACCCTGCCTTGTTGCGCCCGGGTCGCTTTGATCGCCAGGTAATGCTGGATAAACCAGATATTCGTGGACGTCTAGCTATTCTTGAAGTGCATGCAAAAGGCAAGCCGCTCGCAAACGATGTCACCTTAATGGAACTGGCGCACCAGACAGTAGGATTCTCTGGTGCAGATCTCTCTAATCTCTTGAACGAGGCAGCTTTACTTGCTGCGCGTCGTCATCAAGATGAGATTTGCAAACCCGAACTGGAAGAGGCCATCCTACGTGTCATGGCAGGACCTGAGCGTAAAAGTCGTGTGATCACCGGAGCTGAAAAGAAAATTATTGCTTACCACGAAGTAGGCCATGCTATCGTAATGCGCTCTTTACCCGGCTCAGACCCTGTTCACAAAGTAACGGCTATTTCACGGGGCATGGCTCTTGGCATTACAGTGCAGGCCCCAGCGGAGGATCGCTATCTCATGCGCAAGTCGGAGTTACTCGCCAAAATGGCAGGTGCAATGGGTGGACGTGCCGCTGAAGAGATCATCTTTGGCGATATCACGACGGGAGCTAGCCAGGATATTGAGTATGTCACAAATCTAGCCCGGCGTATGGTCTGTGAATTTGGTATGAGCCCTCTTGGCCTTATTTTGTTCAAGGCTGAATCTGATGGTACTTCTCCCATTAGTCCTGAGACGGCTGCCAGGATCGACAAGGAGATTTCATTGCTGGTTGAGCAAGCATATCAAACTGCCCTGAACATTTTGCGCGAAAAGAAGGATAAACTTGTCATCATTGCGGAGCATTTGATCGAGGTCGAAACAATAGATGGCTCGGAGCTTGACACGCTGTTGTTTGCAGAATGACACGAACTTTTATTGCTCTTGAACTGAATGAAGCGCTGCAGCGCTTTCTCGGCGAAATCATAAGCTCTGCGTCACGAGAGTTACCTGACCTGCGTTGGGTCGACCCTGCAGGAATTCATCTAACACTGGCATTTCTTGGTGAATTGACAGATGAACAATTAGCTGCGGCCATACAAGCTTCTGAGGTAACAGCAGAGAAGGCTACGCCTTTTGAGTATCGTCTCAAAGGGCTGGGTATCTTTGGTTCATCTCACCAACCTCGCGTAATCTGGATGGGGATTGAAGACCTTCCTTCAGGGAAAATACAAGGCTCTCCTCTTCAGCAATTGCACCGTGTACTTACTAAAGAGCTTGAACTGCGTGGTTTCGAGACTGAAAAACGACCTTTTTCGCCTCACCTTACACTAGTGCGTATCAAGCAGTCGCTAACACCCGATGAACAGCAACGCTTACAGCGTCTGCTTCATAGTAAGCGAGCTGGTGCATCTTCACCCATATACAGGGTGAACAGATTGTGCGTCATGAAGAGCGAACTTTCACGAACAGGTGCAAAGTATACTTGTTTGAGAGAATGCTTCTTCTCGAAATCCAACCGACTCGCCTAACTCCTATTCACACATTTTCCGACAAAACTTACCGGACCTGAACAATCAAAAATGAAGCCCAGGGAACCTGGTTACCGAATTTTGCAGTTGAGAACTCTGGATGGAATGCAAAATTCAAGGTACATTCGAGATTTGTGTCGCTTTCAGAAATTCATGTGGTTACTTTTATCAGCAAACCTGCTAAAATAGAGTTGCTTCGCTCCAAGTAGAATATATTGGCGCTGGCTGTTTGAATAAAGGTACATCATAGTAAAGGATTTTCACATTGGTACTTGTACCTCTACCCACTTCTGTGGCTGTCTTAACACCTGCGACTTCGGCTAATTTAGGACCTGGATTTGATACCCTTGGACTCGCGTTGCAACTTTACAACCGTTTTGATGTTGAGGTAGTAGAGGGTGATCCCTGGACTCCACAAATAGATGTGCAGGGCATTCTGGGGAACGGGCTTTCAACGGGATCAGATAACCTTTTTTTTCAGGCTTTTGCGTTACTCTATCAACGTAAGCACGTTGACCTGCCTGCCGTGAAAATACGTATGTCCATTACTATCCCACCAGGTTGCGGTCTTGGTAGTAGTGCAACTGCAGTAGTAGGTGGATTGGTTGCGGCAAATGAGCTTTTGCGCATCAAAGATCTGGCAGTGCCGAAAGAGGAACTACTGGCGCCAGCAGTAGAGGCTGAAGCTGGCAATCACCCCGATAATGTTGCTCCAGCATTACTGGGTGGCCTAGTTGCTACTACAACTGCGGATGGAGAGATTCGGGCGGTAAAGACGCGCTTCCCGGATGCTTTGAAAGCTATCATTTTCACCCCTTCGTTTCCAATGGATACAGTGACAGGCAGGAAGTTACTCCCTGCAGAGTATTCCAGGGATGATGTCACCTTTAATACAGGACGTGTGGCACTCTTTTTAACAGCTTTACAGACAGGGCGCTATGAGCTTATCGGTGAAGCTATGCAAGATCGCCTGCACCAACCATACCGCCAGGCGCTCTTTCCCGCTATGCCAGACATTATACAGACCGCCCTTGATGCTGGAGCGCATGGCGCAAGTCTTTCTGGTGGAGGGTCATCGCTCATTGCGCTTGCCAGTTCCAACTTTCAGACAATATTGCGAGCAATGCGGGAAACTGCCCGTTCTTTAGGTGTAGATGGAACTGGTATGATTTTACGTGCAGATCAGGTTGGTGCAAGAGTAATTACAACGAGCAGAAGCAGGATACGAAAGCATAGCGATTATCACTTTCCATCCAATTCTCAGCCTTAAAACCAGACCTATCCGAAAACGAAAGGATTTCAGTACCCACTATGGGGATGAACTCTACAGACTTACAATCTAATCAATCAAACAATAGTGCGCTCAAACAACTAGCCTCCGTTATTATGTTGCGTTGCGTTGAATGTGCCTCACGCTATCCAGGAGTAAGCGCTCAACCTCGTTATCGCTGCGATTGTGGCGGTGTTCTAGATATAGAAGCAAAAATTCATTATCCAGCACAACAGGAACCTGCTTTACAAGTAGGGTTTGAAGCTCTTACGGCTTCTGAAAGTGATGTAAGGCCTCTTGCCGGACTTCAGTGGCGACAGCTTTTTGATGAACGCTCAACAAAACCCCCAATATGGTCTCTCAATATCGATAAAAAGTTACCTGACAAAAGCGGTGTATGGCGTTACCGGGAGATGATTCTACCAATTCCCGAACAATACATAGTTAGTCGTCCTGAAGGAAATACTGGGCTGTATCCTGTTGGAAGAGAAAATTGTGGTAATCATCGCGACGGGCACCGGCAAATTGGCAGCTACGCGGGACTGGACCACCTCTTCCTGAAGCATGAGGGTGAAAATCCAACAGGAAGCTTTAAAGATCGCGGAATGACCGTCGGGGTGACAATGGCCAATCTTCTCCGGGCACGTGCAGTCGCCTGTGCCTCAACAGGTAATACCTCAGCTTCATTGGCATCATATGCTGCACAGCTTGGTCTGCCATGTATCGTCTTCTTACCAGCTACAAATGTTGCGGGAGGTAAGTTGGCGCAATCTCTGGCTTATGGTGCCACAACTATCCAGATTGAAGGCGATTTCGATGACGCGATGCGTTTAGTTGAGCAAGTCTGCAACGAACTTGGCATTTACTTGCTCAATTCGCTCAATCCTTTTCGTATTGAAGGACAGAAAGCGATTGGTTTCGAGTTATTACAACAACTCGACTGGGAGGCTCCCGACTGGCTCGTATTGCCGGCAGGCAATCTGGGTAACACTTCGGCCATCGGTAAAGCATTTCGACAGGCCCATCGACTCGGTTTGATTGCTCATATGCCCCGTATAGCCGCAATTCAGGCGTCAGGAGCTAATCCTTTCTTTCGTAGTTTTATGAGTGGTTTTAGCCGTAGGGAGCATGTCCAGGCACAAACCATTGCAACCGCAATCAAAATTGGCGATCCTGTCAGTTATTCACGCGCACGGCAGGCGATTGAAGAAAGCAACGGTATTGTTGAAGAAGTTACCGACGAAGAAATTCTGGCGGCGAAATCAGTGATTGATCGTTCCGGTATTGGCTGCGAACCGGCTTCTGCTGCGACTTTAGCGGGAGCACACAAGCTGGGGGAGCGTGGTATCATCAATTGCGAGGAGCGTGTGGTCGGCATTTTGACCGGTAATTTACTGAAAGACAGCCAAACAGGTATCCCTCAAGACAAACAAGATAATGCAATTACGGCAAATATCAAGGCGGTAAAAAAAGCAATAGCAAACAAAATCTCTCTGTAGATGCACATCGTACTGTCTTTCACTACAGAAGGCATAACGGGCATTACTCTTTCAACTTATGAAAAACCCCTAGCGAGTATAACACAAGACTGATACAATACGTATTAAGGAATATAGTAATGTTAAGTGGTGTCCGAGCATGCATCAGTTTCTTTAAAGGGAACACAAGGGAGACTTTGTGAGATACTTGAGACCGAAACGCGAGCTGTTTCCGCGTTGGGATATGCCTTCTGATCCTGTGAGAGCTGTGTTCTGGTTTATGCACTGGCTTCTCAGGGTGCTAGTACGTTTTTTTTATATTCCCATTCTGGCAGCAGTCATCTATGAAAGCATTGTCAACGGTCTTGTCGGTTTTTTTGGCACTTTGCTAGTTGGCCTTGGTGTATGGGTTGGGCTTGCGTTGCTCTTATTTCTGTTTAATGTAAGTACTGGTGTCACAAAAGTCTTTACTGAAGTCAATCGCATGCAGCGAGGCTACCCTCCACGCTACCCGTTCAATAATTTCACAGAACAAGATGTAGATGGTCGGATAGTTGAGGGGACCGTGACTGACCTGGAAGAAGAACGCAGAAAACGCAGACAAGAACAATAAACACTATTGTAGGGGCGAAGTCTGCCCCCGCGCCGTAAAACTGCCCTTTAAAAAACTCCCTATCATTCAAAACCCATTCTTCACTTCCCACCCTCGCCAAACCTCATCGTCAGGTTCTGGCACGTATGAGTACAGCAAAACTCCATTACCCTCAATGCAATAAGTTCCTAGCTCTGCAGGTAATACCATTGTCTGTCCTTTAGCGAGCTTCTCATCATAATCAAAAGCTGCGCCATAGCGTACCTCTACCTCGCCTCCTATAGATGAAAGGATAATACAGCTTCCATCTGCTCCTTTTTTCATATAGTTGTAAAATATACTACTCTGGTCAAAAACTAGTTCACACGTTACGAAATATTGACAGGCTGCCAGGCAACGATCTTGAAAACCGTCTTCCTTGTGGAGAAGTAGGGGTTGCACTTTGATATGGGGCGAACAGTTGTAGTGTGAGACATCCAGGGAACGTTCCACATGTAGCTCACGGGGAGTTCCTGCGGGAGTAAGGCGCCCATAGTCGTACATTCGGTAGGTTAAGTCTGAGTATTCCTGAAGTTCATAGAGCAAAACGCCCGCGCCAATCGCGTGGACTGTGCCAGCCGGAACAAAGATAATATCTCCTGCAGAAACGCTTACTTCATTAAGCAGTTTCTCGAGGGTGACATCCTGGATGGCTTGTTGTACTTCGCCTCGTGATATAGTAGCCTTGAAACCATGTATAATGGATGCGCCTGGAGTAGCATCAAGGATGTACCAAAATTCTGTTTTACCCAGTTTGCCTTGCTCATGCAAATGTGCATATGTATCATCAGGATGTACCTGAACCGATAGTGGTGCATTCGCATCGAGAAATTTTGCGAGTAAGGGGAATCGGCGTCCAAAGAGAGCGATTACCCGCTCTCCAAGTAACTTGGAACCCAAATCTTCAACAAGTGATCCAAGAGTTCTGCCCTGATATGGTTCGTTCTGAGCGACAGTACTTATCTCTGTTTCCCATGACTCGCCAATGGTAATATTGCCAAGTGGAAGCTGTTTCCAACCTTCACCCTCTAAACGCCGTCCACCCCAGATTGTTTCATGTAACGATGCTTTCAGTTTAATAGGATGTAAAAACTGCACTAACCTCTCCAACAAGAAAGTCTCTGAAATTGAGAATACAATGGCCCGATGTCCCCCATCGCGTAATTCGCTGCTCTATGCAGTATATAACGCGATACATCGGGCCTTTAGAAACAATATGTCCGACCAATTGCTGATTGATCAGGTCGCGAGCAATGCGCCTTCGATCTGGCGACGCAGCTTGTCTCGCATTACTATGCCTTTAATGCGATTGATCTCTTGCCCATTTTTGAAGAAGATCAGAGTGGGAATGCCGTCAACATTCCACTGGCTAGTAACTGTCTCATTTGTATCAACATCCAGTTTGGCGAATGTCACACGCCCCTGGTATTCTTCGCTGATTGCCGCGAACTCTGGATTAAATATCTGGCATGAGCTGCTGCGGTCTGATGAAAAATCGACTATAACCATTTGTGGTGCATTGAGCACCTGTTCAGCAAAATCCTGGCTCGTTACATCAATGTAGCTAACCTTGTGGTCTTTCTGCTTTGCCATGCTACCCTCTTTACAGCGTTTTCATTTCGCTTGCACTTGTGTGTTAAAAGCGTATCATCCATGTGTTGTGATGTCAAGGAAATCGACTCTTTGACCTTACCTCACATCAGCATACGTACAAAACACTGGGCTATTTCAATCGTTCAAAAGGATTTCTGGCATGCGAAGTTTTCATAGCATACGCGACTTTTCTGTTACTGAATGTCCATTACAACAAGATCCACGCTTTCAATCAGTTCAGGGTTTTCTGCGCTCTTATTTGCGCAATGGTATTACCTTGCGCATCGATTCGAGGAGTATTTCACCCGCAATTCGCGTGTAGAGGACCTCACGTACCCGCCTATATACTACCAGTTGCTCTAGCATAGGTTCGCTGAGAGGCGGAAGGTCTTCCAAGGACCAATAGTGATGCCGAACGGCACCCGGGATAATCGGTCAGGTGTCTGTCATGCCGCTACACAGAATGACACCTTCATCCCAACGTAGTCCAAAATATGGCTCAGTGGTCTGAGGTGTTTCGACGAGAGGGATGCCAATTTCCTCGAGTACGTTGTGAGCGAGAGTGCGCTCCTGTGACTCTTGTATGGGAGTACTCCATATATCCCATTGCGCATGTCCTCTAAAAGTCAAGATGCTTTCTGCCATCTGAGAACGGACAGAAAGTTGCGCGCACAGGAACAAGATGCGTTTCTTCATCTACTCCTGATCTTTCTTGTACAACATTGAGCTTTCACTTCCTTTCGATACATTACTATTCTAGTATAGAGGTTGGTCTCCTTACTTCCTCAAACTAAGGATGGTGCGTACAATCTTACGATTGCTTTTTGCACTATTACCTAGTAAGTAAGACTCAAATGCTGTCTGTTGAATGCCAGTACTCATCGTCGGATAAGCATGAATAGTATTAAGTATATCATTGATAGTAAGATGGTGCTGCATAGCAAGAGCTAATTCGCCAAGCAATTCGCCAGCTTGAGCACCAACAATGTGGGCTCCTACAATTTCTCCCTTCTTGCCTACCAAAACTAACTTGATAAAGCCTGTCGTCTCGCTTTCAGCCTGTGCACGATCGATATCGACGAAAGATAAATTCACTAGACGTGTTTGCTTGTGCTGTTTCTCGGCCTCATCTGGGGTCAGGCCAACTCTGGCTATCTCTGGGTCGGTGAATATACACCAGGGTACAACACGATAATCCACTTTCTTCTTTCTAATTGGAACAAGGGCGTTGCGTACTGCAACGCCAGCTTGATATGCAGCGATATGTGTGAAGAGGTATCCACCGATAACATCCCCAATTGCCAGAATATTGGGTGTGGAAGTCTGAAGATGTTCATTCACCTGAATACCCTTGTTATTATACATGATTCTAGCAGCTTCCAGGTTCAATCCCTCGACATTTGGTCGTCGACCCAGGGTTAGTAGGATCTCATCAGCTTCGAAAGCCAGGAGACTTTCACCTTGCTTTGCTGTCACAACTTTTTTATTCCCATCGCGTTTTGCATTGATGAGCAGCGCGTTGGTAACAATGTTGATACCCTCAGACCTCAATACTTCAGTAAGGGTATCTGAAACTTCTGGATCTTCTCGTGGGAGTATGCGATCCAGACCTTCGATAATCGTTACATCTGTACCCAGGCGCCTGAAAGCTTGCCC
>Ga0207684_10002517_pt1 | contig 18426 bp, 15 predicted proteins | sample KBSK5501metaG_FD_184342 | JGI IMG/M metagenome (GOLD analysis project Ga0207684, IMG submission 184342) | Corn, switchgrass and miscanthus rhizosphere microbial communities from Kellogg Biological Station, Michigan, USA - KBS K5-50-1 metaG... | ecosystem: Host-associated > Plants > Roots >...
AAGTCGTACTTCTAAGCGAGAAAATAGGGAAGAAGCCCCACTTTCAAGGATTTTTTTCGTCATTATCTCTACCATTTTGATTAAGTTGACAATACCATCGGTGGTTCTCAGGCCCAGTGTTGCTCTCAGGTTCGCTGCCTCTTCCAGGACAGTCTGTGTGATGGGCACCATCTGTACATCAGGGGTATGCCTTAGCACCGTGCGGAACAGGGTAGCAGTGGGAGCATCACCGACTTTGCGCGGTCTGACCAGCACTGCAAGCAGAGTCAGTTCACTAGTGACGACCGTTATCTGCCCGGTGCTGACGGTTTGCCAGAGGATATCGAGCAGGGCCCCGGTACGGATCAATGCGCTCGATGCTGTAGATGAAGCCATTCGCAGCCAGGTACACGGTGCCACTGGCTGGCAGCGCTAGTGCTCCCACGCGTCTCGCTCCTCGCGTAGATAGGCATCCACTTCTTCAGCGTTCTGAAACAGTCGATGATCGGGTAAAGCCGTGAGCAGATCAATGACGTGCTGCTGCTCAACCGGCTCTTGGTCTTCCATCGTGACAACAACCGTCGCTCGTTTTCCTGGAATGAGTTCCGGCGTGCTGATCTCTATCTTGCCCCCAGGCAACACCACGGTCTCCACACGCACTTCGGTTGCCATAGTTCCCTCCCTCGTTTTCTTTCGCATCACTCATGTCCATCATGCGTGCTTCTCTTCTTATTTCAGGTATTGTCAACTTAACGAAACCCCTAAAGCAGACCGCTGAAACATATGGCATACGAGCAGTAGGGATGCAAAAACTCCAAGGCCACTCTCCACAGGCCATCGCTTTCCTCCTGAAGTCATCAGCTACTGTGTCTGGCTCTCCTACCGCTTCTCTCTCAGCTCCCGTGACAGCGAAGAGATCATGGCCGCACGAGGTATCGTGCTGACCTACGAAACGGTTGGGAAGTGGTGCTTGAAATGTGGTCAGCGATATGCCAAAGAACTGCGTCACCGACGTTCCCATCTTGGAGACAAGTGTCATCTGGATGAGGTGTTTGTCACGATCAAACGTCCAGAGCCGCCGCGACGAGAGGGCCGCTCAGAAGTTCTTGCGCAAGCTGCTCAAGGAACTCCAGTATGTTCCTCGTGTGATCATTACCGACAAACTGGCCAGGTATGCCGCCGCTAAGCGGGAGCTGCTGCCGGGCGTGGAGCATCGGCAGCACACACGACTCCACGATCGGGCAGAGAACTCGCACCACCCGACACGACAACGAGAGCGGACGAGGCGACGGTTCCAATCACCAGGGCAAGCCCAACGCTTCCTCTCAGCCTTCGGGCCCATTTCCTCGCATGTTCGACCACGACGGCATACCCTTCGAGCTGCGGACGATCGACAGGAAATGAAGCAACGCTTTGTGATCTGGGAAGAGATCTCTGGTCTTTCATCAGTTCCTTTCTTCAAAAAGCATGTCAATTTTAAAATAAGTTGACAATGTCCTGGAACAGTACGGCAGTCATCGACTTGCTGCTACGTTGAACGTTGGCGAATGCTGGCAAGACCACGACCACATCTTCTGCACTTCTAGCGGGACGTACCTCACTCAATCCATCGGAAGATGTCATTGATCCGTTGAGGGCGTTGCTGAAGAAGGCTGGTTTACCCGCTATCCGGTTTCACCATCTGTGCCACAGCGCAGGAATCCTCTTGTTGACGGAAGGTTGCCAGGAATTGCTCGGCCACCGGAACAGCTCCATGACGATAGACAGGTGATAGAGCGCATCCCTCCCAGTATACAGCAGGTTGTGATCAATCGCTTGAATACTGCTGTGGGAAATAGGAAAAAGATGGAGAGCATGAGGTGCACGTGTTGTAAGCGATCTGGTTCCTGTCACTGTTGCTGTCAAAGATGTATTTCCCCACAAGCAAAAAAGCCCCAAGCCGCTTGTAGCCTCACTTGAGTTAGGGTGGGATTCGAAGAAAATCCTCGGCATGCCGAAGGGGGGATACGGCATCGACTGTCCATGGCTGTTCGTGGCCGTCCTCCCGGTGGCCTGTAGAGCGGGGTCTTGTTTACCGACGTCCGTGATTGTCTGCTGAAGTTTGTCGGCGTTCCTGTCAACTTTCCTGTCGAAAGCTCGTGTAATGCAAACACGCTTGTGGTTTACAGCGACTCTGCTTGTGTGCACCTTTCAGGAGGAAATCTCTGCATTCGCAGCGTGTTGATCACATTGTGGGTATCGCTGTTCTCTGTGGTGTTGCCTGGCTGCTGTTTCGCACAGGCGGAGAGGAAACTGATTGGCTTGATTGGATGGCATTCATCGTGTATTGAGCATGATCAACCGGCCATAGTTGCGTGCTCTATGCAGCTTGATAGCGCCGTACGTCCACCTGCACGCCTTCATTCACGGCTTTTTCTGCAATCTGAGAAAGCCGCCTGCCCGTTGCTGCATCCACATATTCCTCTCCACAGATCGTGCAGATTTGAGCAGGGACCTCACGAATGACAATGGTTGTGTCATCTCTGGTCAGCGCGACCGTGGTGGTTCCTGGTTCAGTTTCACCGTATTGGCAGATCACACACTTCATGCGTGTTTCCTCCTGGTCTTTCTATCCGGTTCCCATTTACCGAGAGTTGGCTGATATGCTGTGATCACGATCACGAGCAGCTTACTCCTGTCTTCTGCGGCTACCACATGAATAGCGCGCCCGTTACACCATCCCAGCAATAACTTTGCTAGAAACGGGAACGCGTGTGGATAGTCTTCTATCACTTCGCCATGACGTAGGATATGCTCTACGCGCTCATCAGAAATAGAGCGCGTAAACATGGACTGGCGTGCATGAATACGATAGAGAAGGTCTCGATACTGCACCCACGCTCTCCCTCTGTGTCTTTTCTTGTACTATACCATAGAACAGAGAAGTATCACAGAGGTGAGGTGTTCACTTGCATCATCATAATGTACTCAAAGGCAGGTATCTAGCAGTCGTTTCATTTTGAAAAAACAGCGGCCACAGAACCTCCCATGTATTTGCAGGTGGGTTACTCGCAGGAGCTCAAGTTGATCGTGTATACCCTCAGTTGTCCTTGATCTCCTCGAGCATTTGTTAATGTAGAGCGCCAGAGGCAAGCATATTTGTACATGGGCAGCTCTCCATATGAGAAATAGTTAAAAACGCTGCCAATAAGCGAACAGACATTCCAAGTAGCCACTACAACGTACCGGGAGTTGTGGAATCTGTTCAACTGTTTGCATAAGCATTCCTTTCGATCTGGCCCAAAACCAGCAAGCGTATTTTCAACCGCACCGGAGAGCAGATGAGCGCGATATGGTTGTGCCTACATGGGGATGCTCCTCCAGCTCGTAGAGCAGCTGTACTGGCAATTTGGGACATCCGTTCACGAACTTGCCGCTTGCATCAGCCCGATTTTTCCTTGTCAGAGGAAAAACTACTTGTACCCCTGTGCTGGCTGCTTAGTAGGCCAAAGGGAAGGCGTTTTCCTGAGTGAAGACTCTTATTCCCCAATCCAGCATACAACGGTCTCCCCGGTAAGGAATTCTGATTGGGGTCCGGCGAGGAAGAGTATGATCTGGGCCATATCCTCAGGCTGTGCCACTCGCTGGAGACGGGATAGCCCCTCCTGGCTGCTCACGTTGCGGGTAGCCAGGAAGCGTCCTGTGTATGTTGGTGCGGGGGCGATGCAGTTCACGTTTACATCATAAGGCCGCAGCTGCTCAGCCAGGCAGCGTGTGTAATGGGTGATGGCTGTCTTGGCAGCCGCGTAAATTATCCCATCTGGTACAGGTATGTGCCCGGCTATTGATCCCACGTTAATGATCTTGCCAGATCGTCGCTCGCGCATGTGAATACCACCATATTTGCAGGTGTACATCGTGGTGAGCAGGTTACGATCGATCACGGAACGGACGTCATCTGGATCGATATCCAGCGCATCGTTGGGGTCCGGGCGAGGGGTACGAGCACCAATATCTCCACCTGCGTTATTGACGAGTATGTCAATATGACCGAATACTTCCAGAGCCCGGCACACGAGTTTTTCAGCCTGCACAGGATCAGTCAGATCAGCGGAAAAAAAGGCGCATCTACGGCCAAGGGCACGAATCTCCTCTGCCACCGCTGGTCCTGAAGGTGCTTCTCCGAACTCTGCCGCAGCGCTCTCGTTCACGTCGTGAATGATCACATCGGCACCGGCCCTGGCAAGATGCAAAGCATAATGACGACCCAGGCCCCGGCTGGATCCGGTTACCAGTGCTATTTTTCCCCTCAAGTCTATCACTATCATGGCAGCGCACCTTTCCTTGTGTTTGGTAAGATGGGACTCCAATCAACTCCGGTTGGCCTGCGTGAACAGGGGCAGGATGTAAGCCAGGCTGGCGGCCAGTTGTTGATCCTCGTACGCGATGACCGCCTCTACTGGCTCGTTCCGTTCGAAAGGGGTGCGCCAATCTCCTGCTGGCCTGGCGTTATCCAGCACGAAACGTAATACGTGAGCGAGCTGAGCTGCCGAACGAGGTGGGTAATCAGGCCAGTAGTCGTCGGCCAGCAGCCTTACATGTCTGGCTTCCAAGGCTCCCAGCTCGATCGACATGGCTATGGACGGACAAGTTGCTGACAGGATTCCAAACAAGGCTGGGAAGTCAACGACCCCCTGGCCGAGCGGGCAGCGCACAAGACGATACCCTTCGGTGCTCATATAGACCTGGTAATCCTTTAAGTGGACATTTTTCACGTAGGGGGCTACTCGCCTGGCAAAGTTTACGGGTCCCTCAGCGGTAGCCAGGGGGTTGCCTGTGTCCAGAGTGACGCCGAACCTCTGCGACCCAATGGACTCGCACAGCCACAGCATTTCCTCAGAGGTCAGGTCCTGGTGATTCTCAACCGTAAGGTTCACACCAGCCCGTTCCGCGTTGAGAGTTGCCTGCCGCAGTCCCGCCAGAATCTCCTGCAAAAATGACTGCCAGCGCCCTGCCAGGGGCCGCCGATCACCTCCGAGCCTGGCTCCTCCAACCATCGTGCGAACAGTACCTGCACCCAATCGAACGCCCAGGTCGATGGCGCTTGTGAGTTTTCCCGGGTCATACCCCTCGGTATCAAGCGTGATGAATAGCCCCCGCTCATGTGCATAATGCGCCACAGCAGTTGCGTCTTCACCCTGCATCAAGGAGGCGGGCAGTTCCACTCCCTCCAGCCCAACGGCGATGGCCTTGTCCATTAACTGGCTTGGAGTGAATGTGGGACGCCCAGAATGTAGGTCAATTCCCATACCAAAAGTCGTGCCGTACACGGAAAGACCGATGCGCATGAAGCTTTCACTTTCTGAACAGATGATTTGAACCTGTCACCTAGAGCGATGACCATATGTTATGCGAACTTTACTCGGCTGTCCAGCCCCCGTCGACGACCAGGGCCGCACCGGTCATGAAACTGGATGCGTCCGAAGCCAGGAAGACAATCACGCCCCCAAGTTCCTCTGGTCTACCGCATTACTTCACGAGAAATCGTACCCGCGGGTCGGATTTTTCCCCATTTTCTTCCCTCGCATGGGAGATCCCCACCATCATTGCCCGTTGCTTTCGCGCGCATTTCTGGCAACTGGGAAGGTCCTGCTCTTCGTGATCGGACGAGTACGATTTCTCGTGAAGCCGCGATGTTTTGCTACCCGTTTGCTTGCGTGACTGGAAGGACCACCTGCGCGTCTGATCTGCTGGGGAGGGGAGGATCTGGGCAACGGGAGCACGAAGCGAGCGCACGTACTGCTGCGCATTGGCACGCTGACGAGTCTCTTTGCTACTTCTTCTCCGATGGAAATCTGGCTGTTTGGAGGGAGGACACGCCGTTATGCCTCACCGAGTATCACGTACCTTTCAGGCCCGGCGCGCGCTGCTCAGGCATCTGGCTCCGCGCTACCAGCAGGCATCCCCGGCCCAGAAAACACTTCTGCTGGATTCATTTGTTGAATGGACGGGCTATACCCGCAAATATGCCATCGAGCTGCTCAACCATGGGGAGCACGGCCAGCAGACCATTGAGCGCCGCCGTCTGCCACAGTATCGCCTACCGGTGCAGCAGGCCCTCTTCCTGGCCTGGAAGGCGACACACTCCGAGGAAGGGCCCGCGCAGGCTGGCCACCAGGAGGGATCTGTGAGCTGCGATGAGATTCTGAACTGGCCGCGCACCACGCATGATCCCTTTGTGGGCGCCTGGGAGGAGGTTCTGGCTCTGGTCCAGGTTCACCCGGACTGGAATAGCACCCAGATCCTGCAGGAGATCGGATACCAGACTCCTGAGCGCGCAGTCTCCGCACCCATTGAGACGCTCATGCATGGCCTCGGCACGATCCATCCGCACCTGCGAGCCAACTGGGAAGAACCCTGGCCACCAGAACTCATCCAGGGAGGTCACTCGAAGCCACTCCCAACGGAGCCGCACCTCATTGAAGAAGAGGTCGCGGCTGCTGACCAGCACTCCGCGCAGGCTCAGCCCATGCACGTACCAGCCCCCGGCACGTCGAGCAGCACCACCGGGGAGCACGAGGCCGGTCATCTTGCCCTGACCACTCTTGAGCAGGCTATGGCTGCCTATTTGCAGGAGATGCGTGCCTGCGGGCCTGGTTGACCGACCTGCCCATCGCGCCATCGCCTCGGACCGGGGCGACTCGAACCGTCAATACGGTTGCGGCCTACGCGCGTTCGGCGCATGCCTTCTGCAACTGGCTAGTTCGGCAGGGGTATGTATCAGAAACGCTCTTTCCGCAAGACGCCGTACCCAAAGCCCAGCGGGGCTTGTCCCAACCGGTGGAGCCAGAGGTATTTGTCCACCTGTTGCGCGCCTGTCAGCTCCCCGGCGAGCATGGAGGGCTGAACGCAGCCATGACGGCGCGAAACCGCGCCAGCGGAACGGTGACGGTGCGCGGAAAAAGGGGACGCCTCCGCACCTTCCGCTTGTCGGCCGATGGGCAGCGCGCCGTAGGCGCCTTTCTGGATCAGGCCCGCCTCAGGCCAGCCTGGGAGCCCGCGGTGCCAGAGGTATGGGTCGGCTTTTGCTCACCGAGTGGCGGCATCCTCTGACCAAAAATAGTCTCACCCTCTTGTTTATGCGGCTGAGCCAGCGAGCGGGGTTCACCAAGACGCCCATCTGCCCGTCTATGCTACGCGATACGTACGCCATCCGCTTTTTGCAGGCAGGAGGCAGGCTGACAGCCTTGCGGGAACAGCTCGGGGTCGCTGGTCTTGCATCCGTGAAACGGTATCAGCACTTCTGCGAGCAGCGGAAAGAGGAACGACAGGCCCAGGCGTGTCCAGAGGAGTCGATGCCCACACGGCAATCCCAGAGAGGCAAGCGCAGACGCCGTCAGGAGCGGAGGCCAGGAAGAGGTAGTAGGCTCTCTCAGCGATGAAGAGTGCCATTTTGGGGGAACCCATGAACTGAACTTGACTCGCTTTTGTGGAGTCGACGAACGTAGAAGCTCACTTGACTTGCTGCCCGTATTGGAAGGTTTCGTAGACACGCCGGCGACAAAGCACCCTTAATTCAGCCTGTAATACCGGCGAAAGCCGCCGAGCGTAGGAACCATCGCTGGAAAAGCAGGAAGACGATCAATATGAGGATGGTGATCATACTGGCGAAAGCCATGATGTCACCCCAGTGGAGGGGTGCCTGACCGAAGAAGAAGCGCATACCTACCATCAGGGGGCGGTACGTATCGCCACGAGTAACCATGAGCGGCCACAGGAAGTCGCCGATGTGGACGAGAAATTGCCAGATGGCAACGGTGATGAAGACCGGGCGCGAGAGCGGGACGATCAATTGCCAGTAGATGCGTAAACGACTGGCTCCGTCAACGAAAGCTGCCTCCTCGATGTCCCTTGGAATATCGATGAAGAACTGGTAGAAGAGGAAGATGGAGAAGGCGTCAGCAATGAAGGGGATAATCTGTACCTGGTAGCTATTGATCCACGTCGTCGCACCATTGAACCAGGGCAATTGGTTGACCAGGAGCAGGAGCGGCACCGCCACCGACTCGAAAGGGATGACGACCAACGCTACGATTATGATAAGGATGAGTTTGCGCCCAGGAAAGGGCATACGTGCGAGTGCGTAGGCAATCAGGCTGTTGACCAGCAGACCCAGTACGACGATGCAGGTGACGATGAACAGGGAGTTGAACAGGTAGAGACCAAAAGGAAAGCGTTGGAAGGCGTCGTTGTAGTTCTGTAGCGAGATGTCGTCGTAGGGGATAAAAGCCCGCACGGTGGTTACATCCTGGAGCAGCTGATTCTCGTTAGCTTTTAAGGAAGAAATAACCATAAAGACTACAGGAAACAGGAAAAAGATTGCCAGCAAGCTCATCAAGAGATAGTTGAGTGTGAGGCCAACATACTTGCGGCTGGAAGGCTGTGCAGGCATAGATGCAACTTTTTCAGGGGTCCGGCTGGATGTTCTTCCTTTGTGGGTCGTCAGTTCCATAGATTATTCCTCTCTTTTTTCAGCGGCGACGACGTAGCGAAGAATGGGGATGATGCGAATGAGTACAAGTAGAAAGAAGACGACGGCAATCGCTGAAGCATAGCCAACATGTAAGTGGTGAATACCCTGATTCACCATATACCATATGACAGTCACAGTGGCGCTACCTGGGCCACCCTGCGTCATGACCTCCACCTGGGTGTACAGTTTAAATGCCTGTACAGTAGTGGCGATCATCACGAAAAACGTGGTGTTACGCAGTTGGGGAAGGGTGATGTACCAGAGCTGGTGCCAGCGTCCGGCCCCATCGACTCGTGCGGCTTCGTAGAGCGACTGTGGGATGTTCTGTAGACCTGCCAGGTAGATGATCATGTAGAGACCGACGCCCTGCCAGATCGACAAGAACATGATTGCAGGCAGAGCCAGGTTGGCGTCGTTGAGCCAGGTATAAGGTCCTAGATGGCCGAAGCTGATTGCTTTAAGAAAGGCGTTAATCAGCCCCTGGCCCGGATTGTAGAGAAATGCCCACACCACGGAGATAGCTGCTAGAGGGGTGACTACTGGACTAAAGTAGATGGCGCGGAACACGCTCATGCCGCGTAGCTTCTGGTTGAGCAAGAGAGCGAGGAAGAGAGCGAGGCCGGTTTCGACAGGTACGACAACGATGCCAAAGAAGGTGTTGTTGAAGAGGGCCCGGCGCAGTGTATCGTCTGTCAGCATCCTTGCGTAGTTACGTAGTCCAAGGAAAGAGGTAGGCAGTGGCTCTGGAGCCAGGCGCTGATTGGTGAGTGAAAAGTAGATTGCCAGCAAGAAGGGGATAATCAAGAAGATCAACAGCAGGGTCAGGGCGGGTAAGGCAAAGGCCCAGGAGAGGTACCGCTCCTTACGATTCCTGCGCAGTATTTTAGATGGAGTAATTGTACTCGTCGTGGCGCGAAACGGTAGATGCATAAAATTCCTCGTATCAATAGAATGAGCCGAGAGCGAAGCATATTTCTCAGCCCGACAGATGATGTAGAGAGATGATTACCCTACTGCCGAGTTGGATACCCCTCATTGTCCTGGATGTCCTGGTCTATCTTTTGAACCGCTTTGTCCAACTCTGTCTTCACATTGAAACCGTCGACGATATTGATGACTGCCTCAGAAAATGCTGAGGTAATAGTGGGATAGGCTGGAGTGATCGGACGTGGCTCCGCTATGCCCCGGAGGAGTTGTAATGCGAACACATGGAGTGGACCATTTGGAGCATACAGTTGAGACTGAGCGATTACCGATTTGCGCGCGGGCACAGCCCCATTAGCAGCAGTCATGCGTGCGATCTGCGAAGGTGACAGGATGAAATTGAGCACTTGCCACGCTGCGTCAGGAGTTTTGCAGGAGGAGGTGATGCCCCAGCTCCACGAACCCATGCCGGTTTTCGCTCCCTTGCCCAGATTGGGAGCAGGTAATACAAGCAAGTTGTCGCCCAGTGCCTGATGGTTACCTGCATAGAGCCAGTGACCGCCCCAGTCCAGAGCGGCCTGACCAAAGGTAAAACCGGTGTCGCTGACGGGCCAGGGATTGCTATAGCCTTGTTTGAAAAGGTTTTGGAACCATGTCATTGCCGCGGCAGCGTTGGAGCCGTTGAGCACTCCTTTAGCCGATAGATACGTCCTCCGATTAATCAGGTCACCCCCGAAGGACTCGACAAAGGGAGAGAAGCCATAGGTAATCCATTCACCGCCTCCAGCAGTCATATTTAAATCCAGTGGATACTGCACACCTGCTACGTGTTTCAACCTTGCCAGTATGCTGTTGAGTTCACTCAACGTCCATGGGGAGTCGATGGTAGGGATACGCGCACCTGCCGCACGCAAATACTGCTTGTTAGCGTAAAAGCCAAGGCCCGAATCATACTGCCCCAGACTGTACAGGTGATGGTTGTAGGTACCCTGTTGGAGAATGGATGGCAAGAAATCATCCCTCATCTGGGAGGGTATATATTTGTCGAGTGGCACGAGGTAGCCAGACCAGGCATAGCGATATAAGGTTGGACCATCGAAGTCAAGCAGACAGGGGAGGCTATGCGACATAGCAGCGACGTTTACCTGGTCGATGTAGTTTCCTTCAGGCAGTTGGACTGCCTCGACTTGTATATGCGGGTGGCTGTCATTGAATGCCTGGAGAGTAGTAGAGAGTGCGGCACGCTCGGCTTCCTGGCCCGAGTGATAAAAAAGCTGCACAATGATTGGTCCGGATGCGCTACTGGAAGTTGCAAACGGAGTGATACTACAGGCTGAGGGGACAATACAGAGTAGTATCAGTAGGGGAAAAATACGTCTCCACTGCAGTTTGTCACGAACCGTTTCGCAGAATCTGCTCATGGCAAGAGGCCCTCTGGTGCTTGATAAACGATATTGGTGAGTACTTTTCAATTTGAATATAGCATGGATTGGATAGTGAATCAAGGCAGAACACTTCCGAGATTCATCAGCAAGCAGGGGCTACCAGGGCGGGTGCAAGTTCAGTAGCCTTATACTATCCCTGAAGTTTTCCTGCAAAACCATGCTTCCCCATCAAAGATGAAGAGCGTTCCCACCTGTTGCTCCCGGCAAGGACTTCTCTCCAGCAGTGCATCTCTACTGGAGAGCCTCGCGGTTTGAACCACTCTCACAGGAATGCGGCAACACCTCCTGACCGATGATTTCCGACCTCCTGTCAAGGGCGCGCATCTTTAGGCAGATCAGGATAGGGGGGCAACCCTACCGCTGGCCCAAGCCCCTCTAGCGGTGCTGAGAGCCGCCTGGCTTTACGCGCCAGGACGATGGCAATCACCTCGACGGCGCTCTCCAGGTCGAGGATGCCCGTATTCAGGACGAGGTCATACAGGTGGGGATCACCCGGGTGCCGGTGGTAAAACGTCTCGAGATAGCGGGCACGCTCCTGGTCTTTCTTCAGGATACGGGCGTGAGCCGCCTCCCGAGCCAGGCCTTCGCGGCTCATTACGTAGGCGAGACGCAACGCAAAGGGTGCCACAATGCGCACATGCAGCACGTCGCGCCTGTGGGCCAGGTGGGTCTGGGCACCACGACCGACGATCACCACCTGTCCCGAGGCCACGGCCCCTTCAATGACCTGGCAGCGCGCTTCGTAGAAGGCACGCGGGTCCATAGCAGGCGGTATGTCGACCGTTACAGGCATGCTGGGGTGCACCAGTCGCAGGCTCTTGATCATCCGAGCGACCAGACCTTCCACACATTCATCGTGCTCCTCTGCTTCCTCCTGGCTGACGTGGAGCATCTGTGCCACGCGTACGACCACTTCGTGGTCAATCAATTGCCACCCCAGGCGTTTCGCCAGGCGTGCGGCAATCTCCCCACCACCACTGCCATACTCCCGTGAGACGGTGATGGCGCGCATCGCGGCGATGGCGCTGCGATCCTCATCCATACGGTCCTCCTCCTGACTCTCTCGTCTCTCCCCTCAACGGCGATGGCGAGTCTGCCTCCACGGGCAAGGGGTGTTCTGAGGTCGCCTCGTGTGCAGCCTGCCTGACCCTGGGCCGCATGGTGGGGGCAGCATCGCGGTCGGAAATGGCCAGCGCGATGCCGGCTGCGACCAGGGCAAGCACGGCGGCGGCCAGGAAGGCGACATGATAGGCCATCAGATTCGGCTGCACCGTCCCGGTCGCACTCAGGCGCGTTGGTCCCACCAGACTGAGGACTCCGCCCAGCACGCCGACGCCCAGCGCGCTTCCGAGCTGCCTCAAGGCGTTGGAGAGGGCCGATGCCTGCCCGGTAGCGGCCGACGAGATGGTCGCGAAGGCGGCCGTCTGCCCTGGCACGAAGGCGTAGGCCATGCCAGCCCCGGTGAGGAACATGAGCAGGCGCATGAACCACAAGTTGCTGTCGCGCCCCAGCAGGCCCATGAGCGCCATCACGACTGCCACCCCGGTGAGTCCGGCCACCATGAGGCGACGGGGCCCGACCCGCGGATAGAGCCGGGCCACGATCTGGGTGGAGGTCACCACCCCTAGCGCCTCGGGGAACGTCGTGAGCCCTGAGGTCAGGGGAGTGACCCCGAGCCCCTCCTGCAGGAACAGCGGGCCGACGAAGAGCACGCCAAGGAACCCCGCACTGGAGAACAAGGAGACCAGGGTGGCGGTACGGAAGAGCCGATCGCCTAGCAGGTGCAGATCGACCATGGGTTCCCGCCTGCGCAACTCAATGACGACGAAGGCGCCAAGCCCGAGGAGACCTCCCAGAGCACTGCCCAGGACGACGGGCGAACTCCATCCTCTGGCTGGACCTTCACTCAGGGCGTACAGGGCGAGGGCCAGGCCGCTGCCGGCCAGCAGGAAACCCGGCAGGTCGAAGCGGCCGGCTGCCGGCTCGCGGTGCTCCTGCAGGAAGAGGAGGCCGAACAAGAAGGCGGCAAGGCCAATGGGCACGTTCACGAAGAATACCCAGCGCCACGATAACTGGTCAACCAGCAGACCTCCGAGCACGGGACCAGTGGCGGGTGCGATCACGGTTGGGATGATGAGGACGCTCGAAATCTGCACGCGTTGGGCGGGCGGGAACGTGCGATACAGCATGGCGGTGCCCACCGGAGCAAGCGCGCCACCAGCGGCGCCTTGCAGAAAGCGAAAGAGCACCAGGAGCGTGAAGTTGCCCGCCAGGCCACACAGGGCTGATGTGAGCGTGAAGAGCGCCAGGGCGAGCAGGAAGATGCGCCTGGTGCCCCAGCGGTCGCCCAACCAGCCGGATGCTGGGATGACCATTGCCAGGCTGAGCAGGTAGGCCACCACCACCGCATCGAGCGAGACACTGGGGATGCCTAACTGGCGACCTATCGAAGGCAAAGCCACATTGACAATCGTCCCATCCATGATGCTCATGAACATGGCGGCTACGAAGACGATACTCACACTCACTTTGGGGTCAAGCCGCTGCTGATGCATACGTTCCACTCCCAGGGACGGTACTCCTGACGGTTCGGTGCATTTCTGCCATACGGACCGCTTTGGAAGTATGTACAAATTGTAGTGTCTTCGTGCAAGCAAAGCAATAGCAAAAAAGAGTGTCCTGGCTACTTTGTATATCCGTTCTAAACCGAGGAACAAAGTGTATTGAGTTAGAACTTATTTCCTATGCCACACCGTCAATGGTGAAGAGAGAAGGTATAATTTGGATAGCAATGTGACCTCCTGCCTCGAGATGTTCGCAACGTCTTTTGCTAAAATCATGGGCAAAAACACGTGACATCTTTTGCCGAACGGCGTAAAAAACGCGCGCGACATCTTTTGCCAGACCCGCTCACATTGCATGTGCATCGTATGAAACCGGCTGTAAGGCCGATGTAAATCAAGCGAAAGGGATCGAAAAGGTAGGCCTGGACATGCGAGAGGTGGCCACCACGTTTTGCAGCAGGGAGAGTTTGAACTGATGGCAGAGTCAGAAGTGAGATGAGGGTAAATAGGTGTGCCTCCCGCACGCCCGGGACAAGTGGAGTTGGCCTGAAACGAGAGGTCGTGTCACCAGCCGCGAGGGAACAAGCCGGCATGTGCTATCCCTCGTCCAGCCGGCATCTCGACGGACTGCGGCGCTCGTGAACGCGCCGACAGTCCGCTGCGTTGCAGCGGTGGTGATGCGCGGGCGGAGCTTCGTACTCTGCTGCCGCAGAGCGCCAACCGACGGAGGAGATCATGACGTTTACGAATCCGATCATTCCCGGCTTCCACCCGGACCCGAGCATCTGCCGCCTCGGGCAGGACTACTTCCTGGTGACCAGCTCGTTCGAGTATTTCCCCGGTGTGCCGCTCTTCCACAGCCGCGACCTCGTGCACTGGCGCCAGATCGGGCATGTCCTCACGCGACCGAGCCAGCTCTCGTTCGCCCACTGGCAGCCCTTCGGCGGCATCTTCGCCCCAACCATCCGCTATCACGACGGCACCTTCTATATGATTACCACGAATATGTCGGGCGGTGGCAACTTCTATGTGCACACACGGGACCCCTTTGGTGCGTGGTCCGACCCGGTGTGGATTGATCAGGGCGGTATCGATCCCTCGCTCTCCTTCGACGACGATGGGCGTGTCTATCTGACCAGCACCGAGATCCTCCACTTCCCATTGCCCGATGAGATTGACCTGGCAGCCCCGTTCTGGGGGATCCAGCAAAGCGAGATCGATATCGCCAGCGGCAGACTCCTGACCGAACCCCGGCGCATCTGGGCAGGCACCGGCGGGAGATCTCCGGAAGGCCCCCACCTCTACAGGATCAACAGTCGCTACTATCTGCTGATCGCTGAGGGTGGGACAGAGCACGGTCATATGGTGACGATCGCGCGCAGCGACACCCCGTGGGGACCCTGGCAGAGCTGCCCGCATAATCCCATCCTGACCCATCGCAGCTTCCACAGCCCGTTCCAGGCGCTTGGTCACGCCGATCTCATCGAGGCCCACGACGGCAGTTGGTGGCTTGTGTGTCTGGGTGTGCGTCCGCAGGGCATCCCGCCGACCACTCACCTGGGGCGCGAGACGTTCCTGGCCCCGGTCCAGTGGGACGATGCGGGCTGGCCGCGGGTAGGGCAGCAGGGCAGGCTCAGAGTCGTGATGGAAAGTCCGGCCTTTGCACCGGTAAGCTGGGAACCCCAGCCCGAGCGCGATGACTTCGATGGCCCGCAACTAGCCGTGGCCTGGAACTTTCTGGGCACTCCAGGAGCGAACGTGTGGTCGCTGACGGACCGCCCGGGGGCGCTGCGCTTGCTGGGGAACGAAGCCCGGCTGGATGACGGCCCGTCCGTCGCCTTCGTCGGACGCAGGCAGGAGCATTTTGCCTGCGAGGTGGCGACACGGCTCGATTTCGAGCCGGCAGCCGACGGCGAGGAGGCTGGGCTCACGGTCTGGATGAACCCGTCACATCATTGTGATCTGTTTGTCACGCGGCAGGACGGCAAACGCCAGGTCATCGTGCGCCGGCGGATCGGCAGCCTCGTCGCGGACGTGGCGCGGGTCTCCATCGAGCCGGGACCGATAACGCTCATGATCCAGGCTGAGCCGGACCGCTACACCTTCGGTGTCTCAGGAAAGAGCGGCGACCAGCAGATCCTCGCGACTGGCGAGACGCGCTACCTTGCGCCAGAGGTGGTGGGGCTCTTCCGAGGGGTGTTTTTCGCGCTCTACGCCAGCGGCAGCGGCGCAGCGGCCGCCGCGCCCGCGTTCTTCGTGTGGTTCGACTACCGCGTTGCTGCGCAAGACAGCAGGTGAAGGAGCCTCTCCAAACTCCGCCGCTGCGCCCTCGTTCACGTCGTGAATGATCACATCGGCTCCTGCTTGAGCCAGATGCAAGGTGTAATAGCGATCCAGTCCCCGGCTCGAGCCGGTCACGAGCGCGCTCTTTCCCGTCAGGTCGACTGTTGGCATGGTGGTTCCTCTCAGCTTCTGGAAGACTCCCTTGAGGACTCGGCCAGGATGTTCGCCAGTTCGGTGTGTTGCACGCACTGTTTGAATTGGAAGGATTGCATCATCTCGTCGATCTCTGATTTGCTCATTCCCTTGAAGAGAGCAGCATATTCCTCTAGCAGCGGTTCGGCTAAAAGGATGTATCGCACAAGGCGTCGAATCATCCAGTTGGCACCAAAGGGGAAGGGGTTGTAATTGGGAAACTCTCTCGCCAATGTCTCTTCTAATGGTTGCATAATCTGACGAATGTGGGTATCCTGCGTTGCAACATCGACTCCCAGACGGGCTTTTTTCTCCAGAAATGGTTGGATTCGTTGTATCCACCTGGAGTCTGGCGAGACGGAGACGACTCCGAGCAGACCGATCCCCTTAAAGGTCCAGATCGACCAACTGGCTTGATATCGGTCATAGATTTCGAGTTGGTTGCGCAGCACCGGATAGCGCTTAGGCTCAGCTTGTGCAGATCCAAACTCGCCGACCCAGATGGGCGTGCCAGTTTCTCTCATATAGCTGGTTTTCTGCAGGAATGCCTGCTCCAGGGCCGGCTTATCTGACAGGGTCAGGGCATAGTCATGCGTGGTATAGACCACGTTGGGCAAGGGTTGCTTGAACATATGAAAGTCGAGGGAGTAGCGATTCCCCTCCAAGAAGAGAATGTGGTTGGGGTCGATGGCTCGGATGGCCTGGTAGAGCTGCCGGTAGAACGGTTCAATTTGAGCTTCGCTCGGATCGGCAGGTTCATTGATGGGGTTATAGCCAGCCACCCAGGGGTTATCTTTGTAGCGGGTAGCGATTGCCTCCCACAAATGCACGACTCGATCCTGGAAGTGCTTGTGTTGCCAGAAAAACGCCTTGTGGGTCGGATTATCGCTATGCCAATCCTGGTTCTGGTAGCCCGGCAGAGCATGCAGGTCGATAATGGTGTAGATCTGCTGCTCGGCGCACAGGTTGATGACTCGATCGAGGTGCTTAAAGCCCTCTTCCTTGATGACAAAGGGTTCCATGTCGGACTCGAAGTGCCTGTAGTTGATAGGCAGCCGCAGCAGGTTCAGGCCGAGCGAGGCAATATATTGCGCATCGTCTCGTCCGAAGAAATATTCCAGGAAACGATCAAAGAAGTAGGCGTAGGTTTCCTCTCCAAGCACATCGCGGATGGCTTGTCGCTGTGCCTCCTCATTAGCGGGATAGCCCGTGATGAAGTTCTCCATATTCATCCAGCCACCGAGATTAAAGCCGCGCAGAACGACTGGTTGACCCTGGGCATTGATGAGGGAAGTAGCTTGAACCGTCAAAACATTCGAGACCATTATTCCATACTCCTCTTCTAGAGAGATCAAGACCTTCAGTAAAGACAACGGTTGTCAAGAGGAAGAAGGAGTGTCTGGCGAAGCACTCCTTTCCTGGAAGGCAGACGAAATAAACGTGGGGTAGTACATGAAGCTACCTCCATAGAGTATATGATACGATGCGTGGGACGTGTTTAGCCACTCGTCACGGGAGCTGGATGCAGTAGTGGTCGCTGCCAGCATAGGCACGGCACAAGTGGTATATTGTCCGATGAAGACATTTTCATAAGAGGAGAGAACCCATGTTATACCCACTCATGACCACGTCAAGAGAACTCATTGACTTAAACGGGATTTGGAATTTTAAGCTTGATCCAGGCAGAGGATTTGAAGAGGGATGGTTCGAGCACCGGTTACAGCAGGCGATCCCGATGCCGGTCCCTGCTTCGTACAACGACCTGGATGAGGGGGAGGAGTTTCGCGACCACATTGGGTGGGTCTGGTATGAGCGGGAGATCGTCGTCCCGCAGCATTTCTTCAATCAACGAATCGTCCTGCGTTTTGGATCGGTGACGCATGCCGCCAAAGTCTATGTCGATGGGCAGCTTGTCGTCGAGCACACAGGGGGATTTACGCCCTTCGAGGCAGAGATCAATGCCTTCATCAAAAGCGGCAAAAATCGCCTGACGGTCGCAGTCAACACTATCGTGGATCATACTACGCTTCCGGTAGGGAAGTATCGGGAAGTAGACGTTCCGGGCCTGGGAAAAGTGGTCACGGATACCCCGAACTTTGACTTTTTCAACTATGCAGGCATCCAACGCCCGGTCAAACTCTACACGACTCCTAAAACCTATATCCACGATATCACCATTACAACGGATATCACTGGAACGGATGGCCTTGTAGAATACACCATCGATACAAAGGGAGACGCGGAGGTTCACGTCTCCATTCAAGACGAGACAGGTGAAACCGTTGCCAGCGGCAATGGACCAACCGGCCAGCTTCTCATCAAAGATGTGCATCTCTGGCAGCCGCTGCACGCCTATCTGTACACCTGTGTGGTAGAATTATGGCAGCAGGGGCAGCGTCTCGATACGTATGAACAGCCGTTCGGCGTGCGGACGGTTGCGGTCAGGGATGGGAAATTCCTGATCAATGGGAACCCCTTCTATTTTAAGGGATTCGGCAAACATGAGGACTTCCCTATCCATGGGCGC